>Ga0129333_10005795_pt1 | contig 11644 bp, 11 predicted proteins | sample CPB6_08_DNA_FD_94474 | JGI IMG/M metagenome (GOLD analysis project Ga0129333, IMG submission 94474) | Freshwater to marine salinity gradient microbial communities from Chesapeake Bay, USA - CPBay_Sum_0.6_0.8_DNA | ecosystem: Environmental > Aquatic > Marine > Coastal | place: USA: Chesapeake...
ATATTATAATAATGTTTTACACTGAAGATAAGAAACTTATTGATATTTCAACAGTTGAAATCATTGAACAACAGTTTGCTGATAAATATGTATCGCCTACGGCGACTGTATTAGAACTTGGTGCAAGATATGGAACTGTCTCATGCATAATTAATAAAAAATTACTCAATAAACAAAATCAAGTCTCTGTTGAACCAGATAACCGTGTCTGGGCTGCACTTGAGAATAATATGAGACAAAATGACTGTTCTTTTAATATACTGTATGGGTTTATTTCAAATACACCACTAACACTTTCAAATGTAGATTTTTATAATGGATATGGCACACAATCTATAAAAGATATTTCTTCATCAATTCCTTTTTATACATTGGAAAAAGTAGAAGACATATTTAATATAAGGTTTGATACTCTTGTAGCTGATTGTGAAGGATTTTTAGAAGAATTTTTTGACCAAAATCCACGTCTATATTCAAGCCTCTCAACTATTATACTAGAAGCAGATAACGGCAATATATGTAACTACCAAAAACTATTTACAGAGTTTGAGAACAATAATTTTCGCCTCATTGATTCTCATGTTGGATATTGGTTTGTTTGGAAAAAATAATTACGGTTCGTTTTTTTAGTTATATTTTATATAGACCTCTATATAAATGCATTATTTTAGCATTGCAACAATGTTTCGTAATGAATCACATATTTTAAAAGAGTGGTTGGATCATTATATTTATCACGGTGTTGATCATTTTTATCTTTTTGATGATTATTCAGATGATAATTATATTGAAATTATTCAACCGTACATTGATAGGGGACTTATAACTTTATACGATAATCGTGATATTCCAAGACTACTTGAAGCAAGACAGATGCGAACATATGATAAACTTCATAAACTTCGGGATCAAACGACCTGGCTTGCAATTATAGACTGTGATGAGTTTATTTGGTCACCAAGGGATATTAATCTTAAAAATATTTTAAAAGAACTTGAAGACATTAGCAGTATAGAAATTAGTATGATTTATTTTGGCAATAATGGGAATCTTGAACAGCCAAAATATGTTGTCCCTTCCTGTACAAAACGTTGTAGATGGGACAATTACATAAAATTTACAAAATGTATTATTAAACTAAATGATATAATTAATTTTGGCGTTCATAATATGGTAGTAAATGGAAAAACAAAAAACCTTTCTGTCACTGACGATGATCCTGATGGAACAGGTGATCACTGCTATTTTAACTTAAATCATTACTATGTTCAATCAAAATATCAGTTTTTGGAAAAGAAGTTTAAATATCAAGATGAAACAGGAGGTGCTTATATTAAAGATTATCAAGAATATCTTGATAAATATAATGATTTAACACTACGGTTAAATGAAATTGACGACACCCGACTCTTAGAACAAAACCGTGGGCTTTATACTAATACGTAAAAGCTATCATATTTTATTGAACAACATAACTATATGGGTTATATTTATTGTAGTTCAAATGGTGGAGGAATTGTCAATCGTCTAAATTGTATCTTTAATGCTATTGTCTTTCAAGAGATATTAGGAAGAAAAATTATAGTGCATTGGAATGATAGACATGATTCTTGTCATTGTAGCCTTACAGAGGTTTTCACTCAAACAGAGACAAATCTGCTGGAAATCTATGAAGATGTCACATTCCCTACAGAAAATTATCACTTAATGGTTGATTGGGAAAATGATGCTCACCTAGCTAGAGAAGCTAATTCTGTTAATTTTAGACATTTTAATGCTGAGACATTTAGAGAGTTCTTGATATCTACACCTGATAATATTGATTTTATTATCCGCACACCCAATGTGTATAATTTTAATGTTCCAATGCATTATATATTAGAAAAATTTCACACTCTGTTAAAATTCAATGATACTTTTAAAGACTTTATTCGTGGGTTTTTAGAAAGAGAACAGTTTCAAGTTGGACTCCATATTCGCCTTACAGAAAAAATAATTGTAAATAACTATAATATGGATCGTTTTATAAGTGAACTTCATACTATAAAACAACACTATAATGGTGTACGCTTATTAGTTTGCTCTGATGATAAAGACATTGAGCAACTCGCTGTAGATACAATAGGCAACTGCACGCATTTTGTAAAAAATGCAAAACTAGAGAAGAAAATAGAAGGAAAACCATTTATCTCTTGGGATGACAAAGAAATGAACGGCTATTTTGAAAACATTATCCGAAATAAAGAGTACTCATTAGACGGTTTTAAAGACCTCTATCTTTTGGGATGTTGTGAAAAAATAATAGGTATTAATACAGATGGCTCAACATATACAAACTTTGCTAAACTACTCACACAGATAAATATAAAATCGCATTTCTCTACTTAAAATATTTTAGCCATCTTTCTACAATATCAATATCTAACTCTTTTACAATACCCATTTTATATAATTTTCTGTATATGTGTCTGAGTTTCTGTTTGTTGTCTACTGTCTTGATATAACACTTACCATTACAATATTCCTTATAATCTAGTAATGGTTTATCTTTCGTATTTGTAAAACGATCATCCAAATATTCAATCGCTTTTTGAACATATTCGCCCTTCGGATATTCTGAGCCCTGTATATTTCCAATCTTTAGGAAATTAAATAACATAATTTCTTTATCATAAGCATACATCAAGCAGATAAGAATCCATTGAGATGCCCACCAACTTATGCTGTCAAACTTATCTACATAGGGAAATAATTTTTCACTTGTAAAACTCTCGTATGAAAATATATTAAATAACGCATCAACTTCTATTGTTGTTGTTGCTTCTGTTATTTGTTCAACACGTTTTTGCGCATGTGCTTCATAATATCCAACATAATTGGGTGTAGCGATTATAGGTAAATATTTCCTTATTAACCGCTCTACTTCTGTAAAGCCATCTTCTTGGTTCTTCTCCAAAAAGACTACATCTTCATCTAAAAAAATGTAATAATCATATTTCTTTTTGAGATTCAATGCGTATTCTCTAAGTTTATTTCTACCTGTTGTCCATGTTGAATTAGGAAAATAAATATGACTATCTTGAGTTTGCTCTTTATAACTTAGAAGTATAAAATCTCTTGATCGCAAACACTCATAGATTGAAGGCAGTGATCCTTTTGCTTGAATTAAATACACAAATGACACATCATCAAACCCATTCAAGATTGTTTCATTGTGAAGGAACATATCTACCTCACTTTTAAAATCACTCATAAGATTGTGCTCATTTCTGTCTTGACGAACATTTGGAGACGTAAACATTATATTATTATCTGTCTCTTCCAATAACCTACTTGCTATTATACCTCGCAATATATCACAGTAACGGAAAGACACTGTTGATGGAATCAACATTGCCATAAATATTTCTTTATTTAACCAGAATGTATTCTGTGTATTAAATGGAGAATAGTTCTTGTTTGCAATAAATATTTTCTTATCTTTTTCCCATTTTACTTGCTCATTGGAGGTCAATCTAAAAATAGAGTCTACATCTGGATCATTTTCAACTAAACCACAGATGATTGATGGTTTCTTTGTTGTTTCTTCAATACGAAAATTAGATTCAGACTTTACTAAACTTAATGGATATCCACGAGGCCAAATGTGACCTCCATTTGTAAAGTACTTGAAAATATTAATCCACTTTCTACTTGTCTCTTCAATGAGATGTGTTGCAGGTTCATTGATAATATTATCAAAATTTTCATAGGGTATATTATCATCATCTGTTTCATAGATTAGCTCATAGTTATTTTGAATTGCATATATGTATCCCAAGTTCTTGCGGCAATAATGATTATAAGGTATTATATCAGCTAATTCTGGATACATTTCTTTTTGCTTTGTTACATCTAAATAGATACATTTGAGATCTTTGTATGTATCTGGTGTTTTTTTATCCCCAACAATTATACAATCATATGCCGTATTTGCGATATGAGCATAGATAGTTTTCGTAGGCTCATTTATTGTTGTAATTATCACACACTTCTTCATAGCAATATATTTAGGAGTGATTATTTTTAAACAGAATTTTTCCTTGGTCTAAACCTTCTTTGAACTTGTCTTGTAAAAAGTACGGCAAAAGTTTACTGAAAAAAAGAATATGTTTTTCATCTTTTAAACATTCTTCTAAATATCTTTGTTTTTCCATTTTGAGTATATTGGGTTCAAAAAGTAAACTCCACAAGTCTGACTCTGTATACTGCTGTTCATGCTTGGTGAACATATCATTATACACAATGACTATATCATTACAGATCTCATTCCACCTGAGCTTGCCTGAACTTGCTTCAAACTTTTGAATGAGTGTATAGATACTTTCCATCGTTTTTTTTACTTTATTTATATGTCTGGCTTTTTTATGTGTTCATTTCTTGTATTTGCAAAACTTCTTGAACAAAAAGCCCTTGAATCAAGCAACCGTATACTCAAATACAGAGGGCCAGATTACACACACATTGTCTATCACAATGATTTTTCATTTATACACAACCTCTTGAATATTACCGGTCACTTCCAACCCCAGCCCTTTCTACAAGACTCAATTGTCTGTGTCTATAATGGTGAGATTTATAATTATAATGATTTTGGTGATTTTACATCTGATGGTCAATGTTTGATACCATTGTATAAACGATTTGGAACAACATTTCCTCAAAAACTTGATGGAGAGTTCACACTTTGCTTGATTGACTTCACAAAACAGATTATTCTTCTTGCATCCGATACTTTTCGCACAAAGCCCATCTTTATTTCCACTGAACCTGTATTTAGTTGCTCAACCTTCTCTACACCCCTTCTTGAACTTGGAGCCAAAAATGTTCAACACTTTCCAGCTAATACAATTCGCGTCTATGACCTTACTACATTGAAGGTCCTTGAAGAACTACAAACAGTCCATTTTGATCTCCATCAATACAAAACAAACTATGATGATTGGATAAGCGCGTTTGAAAGATCCATTACAAAACGCGCAGCACTTACAAATAAGCAACAGCCATATGTATGTTTGAGTAGTGGATATGATAGTGGCGGTATCTGTTGTGCTTTAAAGAGTCTCCAACTCCCTCACACGATCTTTTCCATTCCCACAAATGAGCATACAGGTATCTTAATGGCTAGAGAGTGTTTCTCAGATCCTATTGAGGTTTTGTATGAAACTCTTGATAAAGAAGACCCTCTACTTTTACGAACTCGTCTTCCAGTTCAAACTGAAGATTTTCAATACTCCATCTGGGAATCCAAAAAGCACTGGAATTCTTTTTCTCTTTTTCAAGATGATGCTACAATGGGTATCGCTAAAATCTGTAGTCGCGCAAAAGAACGCAACCTACGAGTTTGTTTGTCAGGTTCTGGCTGTGATGAGATTATGAGTGATTATGCAGTTAACGGATCTGCTGTATTCCCTCATAGTTGTTTTAATGGTATCTTTCCAGATAACCTTGAAACAATCTTTCCTAGATCTTCCACAGACACTGACTGCGTTTGGAAATCCTTTTACAAAAGCACTCAAGAAGCCTATCTTATGAAAGAAGAATATATAGCAGGTTCCTACGGTATTGAAACCAGATACCCCTACCTTGATAAACAACTCGTCCAAGAGTTTTTATGGCTTAGTCCTGAACTCAAAAATAAAGCCTATAAAGCTCCCCTTGATATGTATCTAAGTTCTTACGAATATCCATTTGAGAAAGGAATAAAACGTGGGTTTTCACCTTTAACGTAAAAGTTCTAAAAATACATACGCATAGATTAGTTTTTTAAAGTTTACCTCATTCTCCTTTGATGAAAATTTAATTGTATCTGGTCCTAACAAGTTCTTCTTAATTATAAAAAGTTTTTCTTCTACTGATGATATAAAAAAAATTCCATCGGATTGCTCAGGCTGTTTACTATGAATGTGTTTTACAATATCTTCTGTCTGACCTGTATTATTCATTACAATATTTCCACCAATGACAATATAATACATTGGAGAAGTATAATTACTTGCAGACTCTTGTATGTGTGATGTAAAAAATGCCTCTATATTTGAGACCGTCTTACTTGTGAAGATAAGATTTACACTAAATATATCATTTAATACATTTTTTAAAAGATCCATTTCCATTTTGTGCTCATCCAAAAGACTTTTGCTTAAAATATACGATTCCTTATAAGGCAGGTATTTTTTATACATTGAATTTGGACTTGGCCAGCATCCACCACTGAGTTGATTTGTAAACAACCAGGGTTTTGGAACTCCTGCAAAATGAAGTGCAGAGATGTTTTCTTTTACCAATTCTTCTTCAACTAAAATATTAAATACATCTATGGGTCGTTGATCACCCAACTCTATTATTTTATCATATGCAATTCTGTTCCAACGTGTTGGTAAATACACATATGTGTTTTGATATACATAATTCAAAAGTGGTTGTGTTCCAAAGCGAAACATTCGCTGCAGTGCTGGTGAATTAATCATTGCTATAAATTCTTCAGTTCTATTCTGGCTCCTCCAAAGATCTACATTGACTATGTAAATACCCGCATTAAATGGGCGACGATGACTCAATTCCAAGCAATGTTTACCTACTTCTGTCAATGAATACGCACGTTCATTTGAATACTCACTTGGAATTGCATAAAACTCCTCTGTTTTATCAATTGAATCCCATAGTGTAGCTATATCATCAACAATAAGATAATCAGTGTCTATATAGAGATATGTATGTAATTCTTGAAATATGTCTCCAATAAAAAACCGTGAGAAATTCATAAGGTTTTTACAATGAAGATTATCTTTACAGTATTCATTATAACCCAAAATCCTATTCTCAGTTTCTTTATCAACAACTTCTATCTTGATATTTACTTTCCCAAAGAGTTTTTCCGAGTATCGTGTTAATAAATGTTTGAATGCATTTTCACTTACCAATATATAAAAGAACAGTCGTGACGGTGTTGCACAGTTTTTTATTATACTATTTATTGTAATAAAAAGTCCTGCTAAACTATATTCATCTGTACAAAGTGCTACTGAAATATCACCCATTATTCTTACGGATATATTTTACTTTTAAAAAAATACCGCAAGTGTAATGAACCGTATACTCCTTACAGGCTGTTCTGGCTTTATTGGTTCCAATTTTCTCCAATTTGGTTTCTCTAAAATGGCCTGTACTCAAATTCTTGGTATAGATCGTAAACCCTGCTCCTTCACCCACACCAACTTTTCATTCCTTCATAAGTCTATTCAAGATCTTAGCCTCCAAGATCTTTCGGGTATTACACATATCCTTCATTTAGCAGCCCGCACAGGCGTTCGGCAATCCACATCTGAAGCAGAAGACTATTTTGAACAAAATGTAAAAGCAACACACCACCTCCTTGAACTCGCAAAACAAGCAGGAATTCAACGGTTCCTTTTTGCTTCAAGCAGCAGTGTCTATGGTGATAATCCAGGACAGCCAGAAGCAAACTTGCCTATCACACCGCTTGCCTGTAAGAGTTTCTATGCCCTCACAAAACACCAATGTGAAGTCCTAACCCATTTCTATTCTCAGGCATATGGTATTCAATGCATTGGTCTACGGTTCTTCACTGTCTATGGACCCTCTCCACGAACCGATATGCTCATTGGAAAAGCTATCCATTGTGCAAAAGCTGGTTTGCATCTTCCCTTTTTTGGTGTTCCCAAAGATACACTTCGGTCTTTTACATATGTTGATGATGTTACCTCTTGTATCTTAAAACTTTTACATAAAGATCAATTACCATCTTGGTCTATCTGGAATATTGGAAATCCTACTTCCGTTGATTGTCAAACTGTCCTTGACTGTCTCAAGACCGAATTACAAAAGTATGGAACTCAACTCACCATTCAATACTTTGAAAAGAATTCCCTTGATACTATTGAAACTCGTGCAGACATTACAAAAGCCTCCACTGAACTTCATTGGATACCCCTCACTGACATCCAAGAAGGCATCAAAAAAACAGTTCGTGCTCAATTTACTTAACATAATACAAACCATTCTCTTCCGTTAAAGGTACTGATACTTCCTCTCTCCAAGTCCCTGGTACTATATAGATTTTTCCAACAGGTCTTTGCGCTCGTGTAGATCGGTCATTAAAAAAATAAAATGGTGTTGTATAAACCTCATTCATTTTGTCTTGGATATAATCTACGTCCAATGGCTGTCCTTTGTATGCATCATGTTGAAATTGGCGGTAAGGCACTTTAAAATCATCAATGACAATACAACACATGTCTTTTGCATTTTTGCGAATGGCTTCAAATTCATCCAATAAAGGCCAATACTCCTCCCAATGTGCATCCAAGTAAAACAACAGGCGTTTACCTTTGAGAGTTGGAAGCAGCTCTTCAAGCTTTTTCTCCGAACTACCGCAAATGAGTGTGATATTCTTGTAGGGTTTTAAATTTTGCTCAGCTTCTAAAAAATTCTTGAAATTTACTTCAATGGTATAAATATCCAGATTAGGAAAGGTTTCCGATAAAAAAGCTGTTGTTGTTCCTCGGAAGGTTCCTGTTTCAATAATACACTCAATCTTCAGATCATTTACCAGTTTAATAACCGTATCACTCACAACAGAATCATTATTAAATGCTGAGACTCTTACAACTTTTGTTTGATTCATCCTTTACTCGGAATCATCAAAATAATCATTCTCAAGATCCGCAAGAACTTCCTCGCAATACTCAATCCGTTCGTCAATCTCATCAAGCTCACTAAGATCTTGAGCAGACAACTTACCCTTCTTTGTAATCTTAGACCGTTGATTCTCAAGCACCTCAATCTGCCTCAACCACGTGCTCGGCTGTTGCTCTTCCCAGCGACGATACTCCTCCACATTCTTCTTTTGATACTCAGCAAAGAGCTTGCTGATAGAATCAGCAGGCGCCTTCGCCATAGGTGAGATGGGCTCTAAGAACTCTGGACGAGGACTTGCAGCAACCTCTTTTGCTGGGAGAGACTTCACTGGTTCCTTCACCTTTGTGGTAAGCTTTGTGGCCTCCGCCTTGATTCGCAGCACTTCATTCTTCAAGTGATCTGGGATCTGTCGCTCAGAGAACACACGGACGACTGTCTTCTTTACGTTAGACGTTGTGTTCATTTTGAAAGGTCAGGGATACATTTTGAATTGGAAGGTTGGCGTTTCAAATTTTTTGCCCTTACCAATACGTACAATTGTCCTGAATCGTCGGAATCGGCGTATTGAGGAAATTTGTAAATCCTGCTTCCTTGAGCCGCTCCAAAACTCCAGCTGCCCACGTGCTTGCAAAGGTTGTAAGGTTTCGCGCCAAGACAAACAGTGTGAACTTCAGAGGATCACTCACAACACTGTATTCATAGAGAGATCCATTGTAAGTTGCTGGACCCAATTCATAGACCCAATAGGGCGCTGGAAAATTTGTTGTTTGAAGATGCACAGACAGCTCTCCCTGATTGGATGTATTGTCTGAAGATGCCCAGCCTAGGATACGACGAATGGGACCCGATACATTGTAGTTTCTCTCTCGGTTTTCTACTGAGATCGTATTGTTAGGATAGATCCCATAATCTGCGGTGACACAATAGGAATTGTTCTCAAAGGTCGCCTCTACAGCAAAATCACTATACGCCTGATACCAACGTCCAAGATACTGCGTCCGATTCAACTCTGCTACTTGTGCAACGGCCGAAGCTACTCCAAAGAGGACTGCGAGTGCTCTCATTTCTAAATTAAATTTCAGGCGTATGTTTAGATGGCTGACTTCACTGAAGCCGAACTGGCCTATATACAGCTCTTTAATAAATTAAAAGACGAAATCCCTTTACGAGATACGTCCGTATTTCAACAACCCATAACAAACCGTAAAGAACTGTTAGATACAATTGTTGTAGATCACCCAAAATTTGCTGGTTTATCCCTTGCTTCATTTTACAACTTTGATTTGATTCCTGGAAAGTATGCATTTCTTCAAGGCAAACAGAAATCTCAATATGATTATGAAGGGGATACATATCCTTTTTGGAAGTTTACCACACTCAAACAATTTACTGATTTTCTCTGCACAGTTATTGTGAGTTACATACCTCGCCTCAAACTTCCTGATACCTCTTCACTTGTTTCAACCTCCGCAAATATGCTTGAACCCTTTCTAGTTCATTATGAAAAATCCATAGAACTGCTACTTAAGGGTCCTCCTCACGCCAATCAACACACCATCAATCCTGAGTTAGCAGCCAAATGGGTAGAGGCTCAAAAAACTCCTGAACGGAGGCGCTTAGCACAACTCCTCATTGATAAAACCATCTATATTTCACATAATGAACTCCTTGAACAGATTCAAGTGTGTGTTGAAAAAACTCGCGCAAAACTTGTAGATGGCCCTGTAACATTTATTGTAGGCACTCTAGATAAGTCCAATTACTATATTAGCCTTCTGTTCTATCACTTTTGGAAACAAGCAGGACTTCGTCTAGATGCTGTAAAATCTCATATGGATGGACTTGTTAATGGAAACCTCTTGGATATTGATGAAATGGCCTATAGCGGTAGTCAAACTAGAGAGACACTTGCTTCTGTATATACAAACCTCATTGAAAATTTTCACAAGAAATTAAATGAACTCAACGCAGCCACTGTTCAATACAATACACAACTACCCATTCAATATAGTGCTGCAAATCAAAAACGAGGATTTTACGGTGAAAGCACCATCCCTTGGTCTGTGAAAGAAGGTGAGAAACTGACTGGAATTCTTTCGTATAGAGACCCTGTAAAAGATAACTATATTGCTGCGTATGCAAAGAGCAAAATATTTCTCCCCCTTATGCTTGTTGAGTCCGTTTTGCACTCACACAATATCAATTATATTGTTATTCGCATATTTTGTAGCGAAAAGGGTCAAAAAACATTGCTAGAGATGCCTCCAAAGTTTCAAGGCAGCCCTCCTAAACAAGTCAAACCTCCATTTTATCTTGTTATCGGCAAACTTATACCTTCCCCAGAGACCCTCTTTGGAAAGGAAGATGCTCTTAAACTAGGATTTTTATTTGCGGCTGCAAAAGGTTATCCTGCTGCGCCTGTTTACTTTAATCACAAAGTTGCGGACTTACCATCAACCTATTTGAATCCTTACGCATATGGCGTGATCCCTGATAAACTCTTGTTCGGCGATCCGTATGATGAAGAGAATACAGTAGAGTCGCTAACATCTGAAGAAAGGGCTATTTACAACAGCCTTGAAAACCCTCACGCCATTAAAAATTCAGATACCACAACCTTCTTACCATTCATTGAATACTGCCAGAAAGATCTACGACCTATGCCCTGCTCTCGCAAGAACCTTTTCAAATATATTCCTCATGGTCAAGTTAATAATTTCAGAAGACATGCTCAACTTCCTCAGATCTTTCGCTGCCCCTATCCCTGGTACAAAAATATTGATTATGACAAAGGTATATATACACCTCCTCCACAACTCCGCACACGTGGTGGAACACGAAGGGTCAAACGCCGTTTTACAAAACGCCGTATGACTCGCCGAAGATAAATTCAGAGTTGAATCTCTACTGTCTTTCCAAATCTTGGAACAACATCAATTGCTGG
>Ga0129333_10005796_pt1 | contig 11643 bp, 15 predicted proteins | sample CPB6_08_DNA_FD_94474 | JGI IMG/M metagenome (GOLD analysis project Ga0129333, IMG submission 94474) | Freshwater to marine salinity gradient microbial communities from Chesapeake Bay, USA - CPBay_Sum_0.6_0.8_DNA | ecosystem: Environmental > Aquatic > Marine > Coastal | place: USA: Chesapeake...
AGACACCGGAGAATATCTTTGCTGTGATCCGACGTACTTTGGCAGCAGTCCGGGTGGTGGTGGTGGACCAGGCGGCGGACCAGGTGGTGGACCAGTAACTCCAGACAACTGCATTCCTTGCGCGACGTACTTTGTTCCTTCAGACGCTCCGACTGGTGCAGTAAATTGCATTGAATATCTGACAGGCTACACAATATTTGCAAAGGTAATCAAGAATGTAAGCTATCAGCTTAACATTCATCTTCTTAAGTCTTTGGCTGTTTATTTGCGATTTGAAAATGCTGGAGGCGGAAACGTCAGGGTAGTTGGGGAATTTAGCTTAGTCTTGACTGCTGTCCCTTGCTACCGACTGACCTACGACTGGGAATGGTACTACAACGACGAGTGTGACAGATATGAGGGATGCGAGACTGGTGCAAGCAGTCAACTTTGCAGCAGAGACTCGCTTCCAAATGGCCTTTTCAACTTCTACTTTGATTGCGCACTCGATACGCCAAACTGGATTTTGGGGGCAAGTGGAAGCGTTTGCAGGACAAATGAGCAAGAACTAGATGAACTTTGGGATGCTGACTGCTGCCAAGAGTTTTCGGCATGCACAGAAGCAGAGAATGCCACAACAATTTACCCAGATGAGCGTGTTGATCCTGGGCAGTGGCCTTCCGATCCTTTTACCGAAACACCAGAACTCAGCGGACTTTCTATTAGCTTTGGGTCTGCTAATAGCTGCATTACAAATCCACAAGCGGCTGAGACGTTTTCGACTACTGCATGCGACTGCGCTGGCGGAAGCACGACCAAGTCTGTGTTTGACATTTGCACAAGCAACATTCTTTACGACTTTACGGTAAGTTGCGAAAACCTATGCCAGTCGCATCCTTATTCGTCAACTGGCTCAACATTTGGCGGATGCCAATCTTGGGTTGTGTCAATTTCTAACTGTCTGAATGGATGCATACCCTTAGACATACCTGACCCAGACGATGTTTCCACCGCTGAAAAGCCTTTTGTTGACCCGACTAGCGGATGCTATGCATACTCCAATCTTTGCAATGATACAACGATTGAAAGCGTGACCATCGATCTTTCTGACTATCGCTTGCCAACGACTGGAGGCGACCTAGAGATTATTTGTGCGGGTGGACCATGATTCAAAAATGCCCTTCATGTGGCAAGGAATATCGATCTGCCAAAACAATCACTGTTTTTGGGTGTTGCTCGCACAAGACCAGAAGAACAGTCGAAGGATATCTAGTCAAAATCAAAAAGCCAGCAGAAGAGCCATACCAGCTACCACCACCCAAGCCAGATACATCAAACGAGCCAGGAAGCGTACTGTATCGCATCCTCAAAGATGTTTTTGGAGTCAATCTTAAACCGGGTTGCGGGTGCCACAAGCTACGCGACGAGATGGATACACTTGGCGTCGATGGTTGCGAGCGTGAATTCACTCGGTTGGTTGACAGGCTCAAAGAGAATGCGAAAGCTTACAGCTGGCTGGAATCATTCGGAGCGGCATTGAATGCCGTCCGCAATGGTGCGCTAAGCTGGCTCGATCCGTTTCATCCGTGGGAATCGATCCTTCGTCATGCGATAGAATCCTCTAGGCAATTGAAGGTAAAAGATGCAGACTTGGACGATACGAAAGATTAGCCGCAATGTGAACGAGATCACGTTCTGGGATGTCCCAGCAAGCGAATCGGTCTGGTTGCTGCTTACGACCGATGTTCACCACGACAATCCAAAATGCCGGCAGGACATTGAGAAAAAGCACCTTGCAGAAGCGATTGAGTACAACGCGCCGCTCATCTGCAATGGTGATAGGTTCTGCGCGATGCAGGGTAAGTACGATCGACGCAATAACAAAACAGCGATCAGGCCTGAGCATCAAACGGCTAAGTATCTCGATTCGCTTGTCGATACCGCGATCGAATTCTACCGCCCATTCGCGTCTATCTTTGCTGTTCTCGGGCGAGGCAACCATGAGACCAAGATTCAGGATGTCCATGAAACCGACCTGACTGACCGACTCGCCGTTGGCCTGCGCTCGCATGGTTCACCTGTTGAGACGAGCGGCTACGGTGGGTGGGTGCGAATCACGTTCAAGAAATCCAAAGGCAAAGAGCAGACGAACCGTGGATCGTTTTGGTTGCATCACTACCACGGCACTGGTGGAGGCGGACCAGTGACCAAAGGGACGATTCAGACCAACCGCATCGCTGCCGACACACCTGACGCTAGGGTGGTTTTTACAGGCCACACTCACGACTCCTGGATTTTTCCGATCCGTCGCCAACGGATCAGCGAGCGAGGGAACATCTATCACGATGACCAGCTACACCTCCGAGCCCCTGGCTACAAAGATGCTTGGGACGATGGCGATCACGGATTTGAAGTCGAGAAAAGGCATGGGCCGAAGGGGGTAGGTGCATTGTGGCTACAGGTGACACCAGACTGCGACGGAAAGCCAGACAGATTGCTAATCGACGCACAGAGGGCTCAGTGATGTTTCCAGTCAAGAGAATCACGATCAAGGGCAGGCGATTTGAGCTTCGGTGCGTCCGAATGAAGACATGCTACGGTCAGTGCGACCACCCCAATTCCGTCCGGCCCGAGATCCGAATCAACAGCCGGCTGAAGGGAGGTGTCAAGCTGATGGACACCCTGATTCATGAATCGCTTCACGCCAGCAACTGGGATCTGTCTGAAGAGTTTGTCACTCAATTTGCTGAAGACATGTCCAGAATTCTGTGGCGGCTGGGATATCGAGGACCAAGCGATCAGCAGCAAAGTTGAAGTATTTTGAAATTTTTTGCTGGACACCTATTGATTTGCCGCTAGACGGTCGATTATGGTATCGGAGCAGTCATCGGTTTGGTCGCTGATGACGATCTTGTGCAGTACCGGAGTAAATCGCATGGAACCCGTGTGGCGACCCCTGACTCTTGAAGATTGCCTGGATGCTAGTGACGAACCCCGTGTTATGGTGTTTGGCTATGGCATTGTGCGGCGTGGCAATTTGATTGGCTTTGACGGCATGACTGGCATGCCCATAATTCAGGCTGACGACCAGCAGTCGACGACTGTTGTTCCGATTTGGCAGGTTCATGTTTTTAAGTAGGTCACTTTTGGAGGACGTTGAGATGCTTATTGTTCGCAAGAAGATGTTGACTGAGTCGGTTTCGTTCTGGTGTCTAGAGCAGATCATTGGCGAAACTTTGGTTGAGATTGAACAGACCAGCGCGGCAACGGTCGAGGAGGCAGTCGCGAATCTTGGGTTCGGCGTGAATTTCAAGGCCGCCGCATATCTTGGAGACTTTGCATTGGTTGAGCCTGTCAATGCAATGGGGAGCCAGGAAGGCGTGTTTGTCGTCGAAGACGATGACGAAGAATGGGAGGATCAGGATCCCACGGCAATGGGCTGGGTCGGTACTGACGGTCGTCCATAGGGAGCAACTGCGATGCTGTTTGAATGGACTTTATTAGCGATCGTCGCCAGCCTATCGATTTGGCAGTGGCGATCGCTGACAGCTTGCGACAAAACGATGGATCGAGTCGAATTTTCACCGGAAGCGAGGCAAATCATGGCGAAGGAAGATAAGCACATCCAGCCTGGATTCGATGTTCTGGCAATTGTTTGCTTTGTGATTTATCTGGCAGGCGTGGCGACCGGCACGATGTGGAGGGAGACGTTTTCCTTTCTCAGTTGGTTGGTGAAGTGATGGTTGCCTGGAATGATCGATTTCTTGAGGGCGCAAAGTGCGAGCGGCTTGGCGTTGCAAAGTTTCTGTCCGAAGAACTACTTGCGGTATCGGACGACATTGAATCGGTCGAAGAATGCACACAAGCTACTGGCGAAGAAAAAGCGATTGCATGTTTTGAGATTTATGTAGACATGGTTTCAAGACTGCTGGAATACCTTGAGAATGAGAAAACAATTGGGCAAGGATGCAAAGACGAAGGTGGCGAGGAAAAGCTGGCTGGCGGATCCGCCGGCGCTTCCGGCCGGTGATCCGGTCAAATGCCCTGCTGGGTCCATCGCCAGGATTACTGCGTACAGGAAGCGATTTTCGGAAGGTCGACCTGTTTTGAATGAACTCGATGCTGGAGGGTTTGCCAGCCAGAGAGAAGAAAGGGCAGCACAGAAGTACTGTGCTGATGCCATGCGGGACGTTAGAAAGCAACGTAAGGAGGACAGGGACAGTGAGCATAAATGTTCTAGTGTTGGGCGAAAGCGGGACGGGCAAGACATCCAGTCTTCGCAATCTGCCGCAAGATAAAACGGCGATCATCAAAACGATTGCCAAGCCGATGCCGTTTCGAGGCAGCAATTGGCGGGTCATCGTGTGCGATGATTTTCACGGCATCGTCGCTGCAATGCATCGCGCATCGCAATGGGCCGAAGTGATTGTTATCGACGACGCGCAGTACATGCTGGCGAACGAGTTTTTTGCCAGGAGCGCGGAGAAGGGGTTTGAGAAGTTCAACGACATTGGGTCGCACGGTGTGAAGCTGATCCAGGAGTCTCTCAAGCTGCCAAATCACATTCGGGTGTACATGCTGTGGCATACTGAATTTACCGAACAGGGTCGAGAGAAAGCCAAGACGATTGGCAAGGCGATTGACTCTAAGTACACGGTTGAGGGGGCGTTTACGATTTGCGTCAAGGCTGTTGTCCATGAGGGGCAGTACTATTTTTCGACCAAGTCGAACGGATTTGACACTGTAAAGACTCCCATTGGGATGTTCTCTGATGACGAGCGTTTTGTTCTGAACGACCTTTATGAGGTCGACCGGAAGATTGTCGAGTATTACGGTTTGTCTGTTCCTGTTAAGGAGGATGTGCAGAATGGCTGATCTAGGTTTTGAGTTCGATCCGAGTTCCGAGGAAGCGAAGGCTGGCAGTCTTGTGCCTGCTGGCGAGTATGCCGCGATCTGCGTTGGCAGTGAAATTGCCCAATCGCAGACAGGCACGAAGTCGCTTCAGTTGAAGTGGCAGATTTGCGAAGGTCCGATGTTCAATCGCATTGTGTACGATCGCCACTGGATTTTCACGGAAGACCAGGACAAAAAGCGGAAGGCATACGGAAAGCTTGGCGGACTTTGTGCTGCTGCCGGCGTGTCTGAGAAGATGTCGAACAGCAAAGTTCTACACGACAAGAAGGTGCGAATCAAGGTCCGCATCGACGAGGGGGACGACAAGTTCCAGGCCAGCAACAGCGTTTCCTCCTACAAGAAGTACGCTCCGGGTTTGCCATCTGCCAGCAACGCTCCTGTCCAATCGACTCCTGCCCCGCAGCGTGCCGAAGCCGGATCTCAGGTTTGGTAGTTTCTTTCTTGGTTATGCGCCACCAGCGATTTGCTGGTGGCGTTTTTTTTGGAGGTGTGAGATGGGTCAGGAATCAATGTCAGAATGCGAACTGTTGCGAGCCGAAATTGAATCGCTAAAGATTGACTTGCAAGCAATGCTTGGTTTGCGGCGCACTGGTTCGACTTCGACAATCGAGAAGCGATTGGAACGAGTCGAATCGATCTTGGATGCAAGGGGGCTCGATTGGGATCATCCGAGGGTTGAAGATGACCATTTTGCCGGCGCTGACAAAATGGTTGCCGAGCCGCCGAAGAAGTGGCGAATCCGTCAGCCAGGGGAGGTGATTAAGCAGGGGGACTGGGTGTGTTCAAAGTCGCTCCCGTCTTGCAGCGATCCAATCAATGGACTGGGCTGGATGATGGCAAGTATCTGCGTCGGATCGGAGGTGATGGCGTCAGATGAATGCGTTTTCGCTTGTCCCGTTGCCGAGGAGCCAACGGAACCCGCCAAACATCCGGCAAGGCTGAAGCCAGATCCGGGAGAAGGGTATCGGATTTTGAGCAAAAATCCGATAGAGGAGTTGCAAGATGGTGATGAGTGCCAGGGCTTTGATGGTGCGTGGTTTGCTTCGGGTAATGCGCAAACCCACAGGCGACAGGAACCATTTCTTTGGTATCGTCGCAAGATCGAGGTGACTCAAGAGCCACCGAAGGAGGAGCCGCCCAAGCCATCTGAGCCGAAATACCGGGAGCCTGTGTTGCCTGCGGATGTCACGAAACAGTGTGAATTCAGCATGACCGGGAAGGATTGGTATGATTCGCTGCTTGCTGGGTTTCAGGTTCACGGCAGCCCTTGGATCAGCAGTGATCAAGGACGCTGGAAACTCGCTCGCATCCGAAAGGACGCATGATGCCCACAAAAATTGGCAGACTGCACGAAGCTGGTATACGGCTTGCGATTGAGAAGATCGACGGAGAATCGATAGAGTCTTACCGAGACAGGCTTCATGGCGCGATCAATTCTGTCTTTGTTGATGCCAAAGAAAGATTGATTGATGTAGAGATTGTTACGTCCATGGCGTTTCGTGATGGACGGTCGAGCGTTTTTGATTGCTATGGAATTGCAAAGCAGTCAAGCGATGGAGGCATGCGTGCGGTCCCTTCGTTCAGAAGAAACTTCTGGGATCATGCGTTGTTCGCTACCGATGCGCAGTGGTTTCGAGATCGCGGATTTATTGTGACGCAAAACAGCGGAGAATACTTTTGCTGTAGCAAATGCGGCATGAAAGTCGATGGCGATTCGGAGGCGTGCTTTCAATGCGGCGAGTTTGATGATGTTGTTTTTAATGGTCAAGACGATGGTGTTCCATTAGAGGAGGGACGGAAGTGGGCAATGAACAAGAGTTTGAGGTAGTTGAGGTGCAGGTGCCAAAGGGGGTTGTAAAAGAGGGGATGGAGTTGATTGTCGGTCATCCTCGCAATGGTGACCTAGTGCGAGGGGCATTTCACTGCCCTGATGGCAAGTCATGGTTGATTTTTTTTCGCACGACGCAACTAAAGCCAGAATGGAAGCCGCCGAAGCTCAAAAATGGTTGGGTGACATGGGACCATTTGGGCGGTTGGTGGTGGTGGCCAGACAAGCCAGAGCTTGCCGAGGATTATGGCTGGGTTGATGCCAAGACGGGTTGTGGTGGCGACGGGCAGGAGATTTGCGAAGTGATGGCCGATGCTTTTGGGTTTCCTGACTGCAATGGATTCAGCGAGAGGCATTGCATTTGGAAGGTGGGTGAATAATGCAACTGCGACCATACCAAGCTGAAGCTGTAGATGCCGTCTGGAGCTATCTGTTTTCCAATCCTGGCAACCCCGTGGTGTGCATGCCAACCGGGAGCGGAAAGACTCCGACGATTTGTGAGGTAGCAAAGCGAGCCATCCACAGCTACGGTGCATCCGGTGTGGTCGTGCTGTCGCACGTTAAAGAACTGGTCGAACAGGTCAGCAGAACGATGGATGCATTCGATCTGGATGCCTCCATCTATTCTGCTGGCCTGAAGCAGCGCAACACCGAAGGCAAGGTGGTCTGTGCATCGATCCAGAGCGTGTTCAAAAAGGCGAGCGAATTTGGTCCAAGGAAGCTTGTGATCATCGATGAGTGCCATCGTGTCGGCAAAGAGTCTAGTTCGATGTACGGTCAATTCCTGAGCGAGCTATCGACCATCAACGAAAGACTTCGGGTGGTAGGGTTTTCGGCAACGCCGTACAGGCTCGACAGCGGTCCAATATGCTCAAAGTCTGGCCTGTTCAGCCACATCTGCTACGAAGCAAAGATTCCTGACCTGATTGAGCAGGGCTATCTCTGCCCATTAACCAACCGGCCTACCCATGTGAACTTCGATACATCTGGCGCAAAGATCCGTGGAGGCGAATTCGTCGAGTCCGATTTGCAGGCGATCTACGAAGACAACGCGCTGACTTTTGCAGCATGCGAAGAGATCGTCGAGTCGTGTGCGGATCGCAAAAAAGTGATCGTTTTTTGCACAGGCATCAATCATGCAATCATGGTAGCCAAAGTCATCAGGAGCCTTACCGGAGAAATTGCGGAAACGATTACCGGAGACACGCTTCCGCTCGAGCGTGATGGCATTATCAGGGGGTTTCGGGATGGCGACCTTAGGTGGCTTACCAACTGCGATGTTCTCACTACAGGATTTGACGCACCCAACATCGACTGCGTTGCCGTATTGCGAGCGACGATGAGCCCTGGTTTATTTGCCCAGATGGCCGGCCGAGGATTCAGACTGTCGCCAACCAAATCAAACTGTTTGCTGCTCGATTACGGAAACAACCTGAGACGGCACGGTCCCCTCGATGCGATTGATTACGGCAAGGAGTCAAGCCGAGCGGCAAAGACCAATGGGGGACCGACGAAGTTTTGTCCATCGTGCAACGAAGAAGTGCCGGCTGGGGTCAAGTCGTGTCCTGATTGCGGGTTCGACTTTCCGCCACCAGAACCAAAGTACGAAGCATCTGCTGACACTAGCAGCAACTTGCTGGCAAAGGCGGAAGAGTTCAAGATCGTCGACTGGCATTTCTTTCGTCACGAAAAGAGAAACGACCCAGACGCACCAAACACGCTAAGGGTCGAATACCAGATCGAAGGCGACCTTGGCATGACCATCCCGGAATGGGTGTGCTTCGATCACCCAGAGGACTCCTATGCTTTTAAGAAAGCGATGCAGTGGTGGGACAAGCATTCGCTAGTTCCAATGGTTCCTCATGAAAAAGACCGCGACCTGATCGACACGGTCATTGCATCGCAAGAGATACTCACGATGCCAGACTCGATCACAGCAAAGCAGGACGGAAGGTTCTACAAAATCATTGGTCGCAATGTGGTCCAGCACAAACTGCTGAATGAAATATCACTCGATGACGTACCGTTTTAACCGGAGGCAGGAAGCATGTGGGAATTGATACCAGAGGAACTGAAGTCGCTGAGACAGTGGGTCACATGGGACTACCAAGGCGAGAAGAAGATATTCAAGGACAAGTCAAACGACCCGCTGACATGGAAGGCATTCGATCAAGTCAAAGACTATCCACGAATTGCGTTTGTCATCTCGCCTACGGATCCGTACTGCGGCATTGACCTCGATGACTGCGTTGTCGATGGCAACGTGAGCGAACTAGCGTGTCGAATCATAAGCCAATTTCGTCATGTTTGCTACATGGAGGAATCGCCATCCGGCACTGGCATCAAGATGCTGGTGAGAGGCAAAAAGCCTCCCGGAGCTAGGTCTGTCAATCGAGAATTAGGAATTGAGTGCTACGACAGCAATAGATTTTGGTGCATGACTGGAAAAGCCACCTATCAAGCGGATGAAATCGATAACGGCCAAGATGCTATTGATTGGCTTTGCAAAGAGTACCTGAGCGGAACAGAGCGAGCTACGGCAGCACCTAGAGTTGAGGTCTACCATCCATCGTCGCCAAGTCTTCGTGACAGAGCGATTGCATACATTGCTAAGGTCGGTCCAGCCGCACCAGGCACAAGAAACACGACTGCGTTTAGCCTCGCAGGACATCTGCACTCGATGACCGGAGAATACGGCGAGCGGATGTCCGACTCGGAAGTGTTCGACCTGATGCAAGAGTGGAACTTTCGCAACGACCAACCGCTTGATCTCAACGAATTGCATAAGGCAATTGTAAACGGTCGCTGCAAAGGAACACCTCCGGCCGACAAGCCGGCTCAAATCTGTCCACCAGGATTTGAGATCGACCTTGAGTCTCTGTGCAGGATCCCATCGGAAGACGAAGAACTGAGCAAAGACGAATTCTGTGTGCAGATGGTTCCGTCATCAGGACTGCTATGTGATGTGTACGAGTTCTATCGGTCAAATGCCATCAAGTTTTCGCCCATCTTTGGCTTGGCGGGGGCAGTGGCTTTTATGGAAGCGCTGACTGGACAAAGGATCGAATCGCCAACGGGACTTAGGACCAATGACTACAACCTGATCCTAGCGCCAACGGGATCCGGCAAGGAGGCATTTCAAAGCTGCATTGCAACACTGCTTGATGCCGCAGGCTATCCTCAGTTGCTCGTCCCTGAGGCAGTTCAGTCTGGCAATGGATTGCTGAACTGGATGGCGACCAACGGCAATTCGTTTTGGGTGTCGGACGAATTTGGAAAGTACCTTGCCGCAGTCTTGGACAAGAGAGGCAACAAGCATCTCCAAGATGTCGGCAGCCTGCTGCTGACGCTGTACGGCAAGTCGGCCGGGATCTACACCGGGGCAGCACACAGCAGCGGCGCGAAGAACATCTTGGTCAACCCGTCGCTTACGGTGCTGGCATCATCGACAGCATCGACCATCTTTGAAGTCGTTGACGAATCCTGCCTGCACGACGGTCTGCTTGGCAGAATTGCCTTCTGGACGCTAGAGGATCGCCCCAAACGGCAGCGGATGCGAAAGACCGACCCGAGCGTCAATCTGATTCAGCAAGTGAGGCAGTGGGTCGAATGGAGGCCACTTGGTGCCGGCAACATACCGGACAATCTTCCTCCAGCACCAAAGGTTTTGGACTGGGGATTCGGTTCCGAAGATCGATGGGTAGTCCATGCCGAGGAAATCGATGCCAAGCATGAAGGGGAGTCTGAGGCTAAGGCTGCCATCTGGGCAAGAGTTGCCGCAAGAAGCCTCAAACTTGCCATGGTCAGCAGATGTAGCCGGCTGGGCGACGATCCAGCATCGGCCGACTGGGGCCGAGTCCAGATCGAACTCCACGACATCGACTGGGGGATCCAGCTTTCTAACTGGCTTGCAAGGGCAGCCTGCGAGGCGATCCAGAAGCGCGGGGTCGACAAGCAGGTGCAGAGGGCAGTTGCGTTGCTACAGTCAGCGCTGGCGAAGTCTGGCAAGGTCAAGGTCCGAGACATCACCAGGAAAAGCAACCTGACCAAAGGTGACCTGGCAGAAGCCGCAAAGATGCTTGGACTCACCCACAAGAGGGAGTCTCCAGAGACTGGTGGTCCTCCTGCCGACTACTACTACCAAAGTGGGGAGTAGCCAGCCACACCCCCCATTCAGTGTAGCACGGGTTTCACTGCCAACGCTGGCGTGCTGCCAACGAAAATCGCAGAATTCCCAAGGAAACATTGGAAATCCTGACTTTTGGCGACCGTTGGCATTGGCAGTGCCAGATAGAGATATAGATACTCCCCCTAAGAGCAACCAGAAAGAAATAGTCTCTCTAGGAAGAGAATAATTCACTGCCAATGATATATGTGTGTGTGTTATATCCTTGTTTTTATTGGGTCTTCTTGGTTTATCGTTGGCAGTGAAATGGTCACTGCCAACGCTGCCAACGCTCAAAATGCATACCGGGGGGTATCGCTGAGCGGTCGGTCGGCAGGACTGGACACGGTTTCGGCACCTGCTTTGAAATGCCTTCCAAAATTTTGGGAGTACGACCTCGCCTATAGGCCTGGGATCGCGTCTAACGAGCGCAGGCAGTCATGGACGACATCTGAGTCATGTTGCAAGTCGCAATGCGTCAGAGAGGCGATTTGGGGCCTTGATGCCAAATCGGGGGTGCTGCCGGCAGAGTGCCGGTCGCAAGAGGTCGCAGGGTGCTGCGGTGGTATCCCGTCAGATCGATCCGGCCGGCCGACTCGGGCAAAGTTGGATCGCTGTGAAGCCGGATCGGTGCGAAGCTGGATCAGGGCAAGAGAGGCGACCAAAAGTCGCACGGTTGGTGCGACTCAATAAGTATCGATGACGCTAATACTGGGCGAAATCGCAGAAGGAAAAATAATTTTGCTGGACATCTTGC
>Ga0129333_10005798_pt1 | contig 11641 bp, 12 predicted proteins | sample CPB6_08_DNA_FD_94474 | JGI IMG/M metagenome (GOLD analysis project Ga0129333, IMG submission 94474) | Freshwater to marine salinity gradient microbial communities from Chesapeake Bay, USA - CPBay_Sum_0.6_0.8_DNA | ecosystem: Environmental > Aquatic > Marine > Coastal | place: USA: Chesapeake...
ATAAAACATATTCATCTTCTCCCGGTCGAGATCTGGAACATAGTGATCAAGACCGATCTCGCCCACGGCGACAAGCTTCGGATGGCCCTGATAACGCTGCAGGGCATTCTGAAGGTCAGTAAGGCTGCTGTCGCTCATGCTTTGGACATACATCGGATGAATACCAAGGGCAAAAAAGACCTCGGGAATCTGCTCGGCCAGGGCTACGACACGCTCGAAATTGGCTGGCATGACAGACGGAAGAATCACCGCCCGCACACCCTTACTCCGTGCCCGGCCCATCGCACCCAGAATGCCCCCATCAATGCCCGGCGCATTCAGGTAATCCAAGTGGCAATGGCTATCAATGAGCATGGCTAGAATAGTCCACTATGGCGCGTAAGTTTCTTCACCGCATTCTGCCGGACCAATCCAAACTCGAACAAAGCAGAGTCCTGCGGGCGCTTGGACCATGGGTCCTGCACCCTGCGGTCTGGACGCTGCATCGTCGAAGCGTTGCCGGCGGGGTTGCCGCAGGTCTTTTCTGCGGACTATTTCCGGCGCCGTTTCAGATGTTTGGTGCCGCGTTGTTTTCATTTCTGTTTCACTGGAATCTGCCCGTAGCCGTATTGATGACCTTTTACACTAACCCGATTACCTTTATTCCTTTGTATGTGCTTGCCCTCCAACTGGGCATTGGCCTACTGAATCTCGTGCTGCCTTCCCAAGAAAGCCAGGGCAGCGCGACTGAATCTTTTCCGCCACCGCCAGATTTTGATTTTAGTCAGCCGATTGGCTCGTTCACGCAGCTCGGAGAGTGGGCGCTCGGCATGGGCTGGCCGCTGGTGGTGGGTGTCTTCACGCTGGCATTCAGTCTCGGCGTAACGGGCTATCTCGTCACCCGCTTGGGCTGGAATCTCTGGGTGCGCTGGGAAGTCATCCAGCGGCGCAAGCGCCGCAGTGGCCGCGCCCAATAATCACACAGCTGACTAAAGCGAAATAACCCGGTCGCAACGCTGGGCGAGCTCTGGATCGTGGGTGACCACGACCAAGCCGCACTGCTGATTGCGGACACGATCCAAGAAGACCTCAAACACGCGCGATGCAGTCTGCCGATCAAGATTGCCTGTCGGCTCATCCGCAAGCACGCAAGACGGCTGCGTCACCAGCGCACGGGCAATCGCGACCCGCTGACGCTCGCCGCCGGAGAGCATGGCAGGAGTGTGATTACGCCGGGCCTGCAGGCCCACGGCCGCCAGCATTTCAGCGGCCTGCTGCAGCGCCTGTTTTGCCGGCAGTCGTCGAATGAGAAGCGGCATGGCGACATTTTCCTCTGCCGTAAATTCCGGCAAAAGATGATGGAACTGATACACGAATCCCAGGGCTGTATTTCGTAGTCGTGTCCGTTCAGCATCCGGCATCGCGTAAAGCGATCGGCCTTCCAGCCAGACCTCGCCAGCTGTCGGCCGCTCAAGGCCGCCAAGAATATGCAAAAGCGTGCTTTTACCAGCGCCGGAGGCGCCCACCACGGCCACGGTCTCGCCGCGTGAAAGCATGAGGTCAACACCCGGAAGTGCCACAACCTCGCCAGCGCCGTCACCAAACACCATTTTTAGGCCCTTACCTTCAAGCAGGGTCATCGCCGATCCTTTGCTTGTCATCACCGAGAGTGTGATTACTCATAGCGCAGCGCTTCGGCAGGCTCAAGCCGAGAGGCTCGCCAGCTGGGATACAGCGTTGCCAGAAACGACAGGACCAGCGCCATCAGCCCAATTTGAGTGACATCTGCAGCACGCAGATCTGAGGGCAGTCGATCAATGAAGTAAATGCCTTTTGGTAACACCTGAAAGCCAAATATGGTCTCAATCCAGGCCATCACTAGATCAATATTGCCCGCAATCAATACGCCTGCGGCAACGCCAAAACCCACGCCGAGCAGCCCTAGCCAGGCGCCCTGTACGACAAAGATTGTCATGATGCTGCCGCGTTGGGCACCCAGTGTGCGCAGTATCGCGATATCGCCGCGCTTATCCGTCACGGTCATCACCAGCATGGAGACCAAATTAAATGCGGCCACAGCGATGATGAGCGTCAGGATAATGAACATCATGCGCTTTTCGACCTGAACCGCAGCAAACCAATTGCGATTCTCGTATGACCAGTCGCGAACGATGACATGCCGCAGACTCGGATCTTGTGACAGCGCGACCGAGATCTCGCGGGCCACAATCGGCGCCCGCTGCATATCATCTAACTTAAGCCGTATCCCGACAGTGGCCTGATCCCGAAAAAAAACGGATGCATCGGCAGCATGAATTAGCGCCAGATTGCTGTCGTACTCGTGGTGGCCGGAGGCAAATACGCCGGCGACAGTAAACTGCCGCAGCCGCGGCGTGATGCCTGCCGGTGAAACCGCGCCATCGGCCGCCACCAGTACAACTGAATCTCCAACTGCAGCACCCAGTTGTGCCGCGAGATCTCGGCCCAGCACGATCTGAAATGATCGTGGAGTAAGTGCATCAAGCCTTCCGGTCATCAGCCGGGCCAAGCCCCCGCTGACCATCGGCTCCTGGGCGGGATCAATACCGCGCACCAGTATTCCGCGCATCTGGCCATCACGAGAGATCATCGACTGGGCCATGACAAAAGGGGCAGCGGCCCGCACTGCGGAATGTCCTGCGACTTTAGGCTGCAGGCGATCGGCCATCGAGAGATCGCCCCCGGGAATCATGACTTCGGCATGTGAGAGCACGCCCAGCATCCGATCACGGACTTCTTTTTGAAATCCATTCATCACCGAGAGCACCACGATCAGCGCGGCCACTCCCAACGCAATCCCCGCGGTCGCTAAGCCCGATATAAAAGAGATAAACCGGTTGCGTCGCGAACGGCCCGCTCCACCCCCCAGTCGACGCTGCGAGCGCGCCGCTCGGCCCGCCCGGGTATACCGCAGACCAATCATGATTTCGTATGGCAGCATGCGATGAGTTTGCCATACTAGGCATCATGAACGCCCCCGATACCGTTGCTGCCGGCCCTCGGCTTGCCTCGCGCAAGCGGCATGTGGACCCGGCCATCAGTGCGGCGCTGACTCAGGCAGGCATTCACCCCGTCATGGCCCGATTGCTGGCCGGCCGCGAGGTCCATTCGGCTGATGAAATTGCAACCGATCTTAATGGCCTACTGTCACCCGATCAGATGCTTAATCTTTCGCATGCCGCCGAGGTGCTCGCCCAAGCGATTTTGAAAGGCGAGAAACTTCTGGTGGTTGCCGATTTTGATGCTGATGGCGCTACCGCCTGTGCCGTAGCCATCCGTGGCCTGCAGCGTTTCGGCGCGAGAGTAGATTTTTTAGTTCCTGATCGATTCGCATTCGGCTATGGCCTGACTGCTGCCTTAGTCGATCATGCGGCTGCGCTGCATCGCCAGGAGCTTCCCCACTGGATCATCACCGTTGATAACGGCATCTCCAGCATCGCAGGAGTAAATCGTGCGGCAGAGCTAAACATCAGAGTGCTGGTTACGGATCATCATCTGCCAGGCCCAACACTACCGAAGGCCTTGATCGTCAATCCAAACCAGCCTGGCTGTGCGTTTCCAAGCAAACACCTGGCTGGCGTCGGGGTAATGTTCTACCTGCTTATGGCATTGCGCGCTAACTTTCGCGAACAGCATCAATGGCCTGCCGAAAGGCTGCCTCGGCTTGACGATCTGCTGCCCATCGTGGCGCTGGGCACGGTAGCCGATTTGGTCAAGCTGGACGCCAATAACCGGCGGCTCGTTGCCCAGGGGCTAAAACGTCTGCGGCGCGGCACCGCATTTGCGGGGCTGAATGCCCTATTTGAGGTCGCCAACCGCTCGCCACGTGAAGCTAGCGCACGCGATCTTGGATTTGCAATCGGCCCGCGCATCAATGCGGCAGGTCGACTGTCGGATATGGCCATCGGCATTCGCTGCCTGATTGAAGACGATCCCGAGGAGGCCCGTGAGCTGGCCACCACCTTGGATCAACTGAATCGCGAACGGCAGGAAATTGAATCCGAAGCCCGCGAGTCAGCACTCAAGCTGGCCCACGACAAACTCTCTGCGATCGGCATTGGACCGATGGAGGATAAAAGATCTGCTGCGCTGGGCATCGTGCTGCATGATGCCCAATGGCATCAAGGCGTGATCGGCTTGGTTGCCGGCCGACTGAAGGAAACGTTTTATCGTCCGACGATTATTTTCGCCTCTGACGCGGAATCGTCACTGCTGAAGGGCTCATGCCGATCCATCCCAGGCGTTCATATTCGCGATGTGCTGGAGCGTATTGATTCGCGTCATCCCGGCCTGCTTCGCACCTTTGGCGGGCATGCGATGGCCGCAGGCCTTAGCCTTGCGGCCGAAGATCTAGAGCGATTTAGCCAGGCCTTTGAGCAGGCATTGCAGGAGTTCGCTGATCCTGCGGATTTACAGCAAATCCTGGAATTTGATGGCGAGCTCAAGGCTGACGAGTTTCGGCTTGATTTGGCTCAGCTCTTGGGCAGCCAAATCTGGGGCCAAGGATTTCCAGAGCCCGTTTTTATCAACGAATTTGAAGTTCTGGCCCAGCGCCGAATCAAAGAGCAGCACCTGCGGCTGACACTTCGGCCTACCAATCAAAGCGCAGGTCAAGTACCTACCCTCAAGGCCATCTGGTTTCGTGCATCGGGCCCCTGTGATCCGCGCAGCCGGCTGGCCTATCGACTCGGGGTCAACGACTGGCAAGGCCGCACTTCGCTGCAGCTTGAGATTGTGGGCCTGGCGTAAAATCCAGGCTTTTGCGCGGAACCCCAATGGAAGCTGAACGCATTAATCAAATCTCCCAGTCGCTTGATTCCCTTGGCCAGCGGGTCGAGGAACTTCGGGGGTTTCTTTGACTTTGATGCCAAGTCCGCGCGGCTGATTGAAGTCAATCAACTACTAGAAGATCCTCAGCTCTGGAGTGATCCAAAGCGGGCCCAGGAGATGGGTCGGGAGAAAAAATCTCTCGAGGCAGTGGTGGAGGCCCTGCGCGGCCTGAAAGGCCGTGTCGACGAATCCAGCGAGCTGCTGGAGATGGCCCGCTCTGAAAACGACGACGCTACCTTGCTGGCGGTCGAAGAAGACGTCAGAGGCATTGAAAAAGAAGTTGGCGATATGGAATTTCGCCGCATGTTCTCCAATCCAGCTGACCCGAGTAACTGCTTTCTCGATATCCAGGCGGGGGCGGGCGGGACCGAGGCCTGCGACTGGGCCTCTATGCTGTTGCGTCAATATCTGCGCTACGCCGAGCGAAAGGGATTCAAATCAGAGCTTCTTGAGGAATCCGAGGGTGATGTTGCTGGCATCAAATCCGCCACGATCAAAATCTCGGGCGACTATGCGTTTGGTTTTCTGCGTACCGAAACTGGCGTCCACCGGCTGGTTCGTAAATCCCCCTTCGACTCCAGCGGCGGCCGACACACCTCGTTTGCTTCCGTATTTGTTTATCCCGAGGTCGATGATTCAATTGAAATCGAGATTAATCCCGCGGATGTCCGCACCGATACCTTCCGCGCCAGTGGTGCGGGCGGACAGCACATCAACAAAACGGACTCTGCCGTTCGCCTCACCCATGTGCCCACCGGCATCGTGGTCCAATGCCAGAATGATCGAAGCCAGCACCGCAATCGTGATGAGGCCTGGAAAATGCTGAAGTCCCGTCTCTATGAGCATGAAATGCGTAAACGGCTCGAGCAGCAGCAGAAACTCGAAGACAGCAAGACCGATGTCGGCTGGGGACATCAGATCCGAAGCTACGTGCTGGACCAGTCGCGCATCAAGGATCTCCGCACTCATGTTGAAATTTCAAACACCCAGCGGGTGCTTGATGGGGATCTTGATGCCTTTATTGAAGCAAGCCTAAAACAGGGAGTCTGAGGTGAGCGAATCTACTCCACCGTCCGATAACGATAAGCTGCTTGAGCAATCCGGCTTTGATGAGCATCAGATCATGGCCGAGCGTCGGGCGAAGCTTGAGGCCTTGCGGGCAGGCTCCACGGCCTTTCCAAACGATGTTCGGCCAGCCCATCGGGCGGCCACCCTGCATCACCGTTATGAGCAACATAGCCGAGAGCAACTTGAGTCCGAGCATGTACAAGTGACCATTGCCGGAAGAATGATGCTCAAGCGTGTACAAGGCAAGGCCAGTTTTGCCACTCTTCAAGATGCCACGGGCCGAATTCAGATTTATCTCAACGACGAAGGCGTTGGCCCAGACTCCCACGAGGCTTTTAAGCACTGGGACCTAGGTGACATCCTGTTTGCCGATGGGGTGCTTTTTAAGACCATGAAAGGCGAGCTCTCGATTCGCTGTCAGCTAATTCGACTCATCAGTAAATCACTGCGGCCCCTGCCCGATAAGTTTCACGGCCTGCACGACACCGAGACCCGCTATCGGCAGCGTTATGTCGATCTGATTGTCAACAGTGAATCGCGTGAGATCTTTACTGCCCGATCGAAGACCCTCTCAGCAATTCGGCATTTCATGAATGACCATGGCTTTTTAGAGGTCGAAACACCGATGCTGCAGCGGATTCCCGGTGGAGCAGCGGCAAAGCCGTTTATTACTCACCACAACGCCCTGGATCAGCAGATGTTTCTGCGTATCGCGCCGGAGCTTTTTCTAAAGCGGCTGATTGTGGGCGGCTTTGAACGGGTCTATGAGATTAATCGGAACTTCCGTAACGAGGGGCTAAGTCCGCGGCACAACCCCGAATTTACGATGATGGAATTCTATGCGGCCTACACGGATTATCAGTGGCTGATGGATTTTACTGAACAGGTGCTACGCCACGCAGCAGAGAGTGCGACGGGCGCCACGGTGCTGAGCTACCAGGGCAAAACGGTCGACCTCTCTCGGCCCTTTGAGCGACTCACGATTCTGCAGGCCATCATGCGCCATGCGCCGCAGTACTCGGAGGCTCAGCTCACCGAGCCTAACGCGCTGCGCGATATCCTGCGCGGCCTGAAAGTTGATCTTCAGTCACCCGCGCTGAAACAGGCCGCCCTCGGTGCGCTACAGCTTGCGGTTTTTGAAGAAGTCGCCGAAGGCAAACTCTGGGATCCGACCTTCATCATTGACTACCCTGTTGAGGTCTCCCCGCTGGCCCGAGCATCTGACCATCGGCCCGAGATCACCGAACGCTTTGAATTATTTATCACTGGCCGCGAGATCGCTAACGGATTTTCCGAGCTCAACGATCCTGAGGATCAGGCCCGTCGCTTTCATCTTCAGGTGCAAGCCAAAGACTCTGGCGATGAGGAGGCCATGTATTTCGATGCCGACTATATTCGTGCGCTGGAGTACGGTATGCCGCCCGCAGGCGGCTGTGGCATCGGAATCGATCGGCTGGTCATGCTGCTTACTGACAGCGCCAGCATCCGGGATGTGATTCTCTTCCCGGCACTACGCAAAGAAGAGCACTAAATCAGGCCCTCGTCTTTAAGGGCGGCCTGGACTGCGGGCCGGGCCGCAACCCGAGCCTGAAAAGCCTGCACCGTAGGCCAGCGCCCGAGATCGATCTTGGCGTATTTCGCCCAGCTCAGCACCGTAAAAAGATAGGCATCAGCGACCGAAAAGTCCTCGCCCATCAGGTAACTGCGGCCAGTCAGTTGCTGATCTACATAGCCAAGCCGACGCTCGAGATTGGCCATCGCAATATCTTTCCATTCCTGCGTGGCCTTAGGATTAAAAAATGGCGCAAATGTCTTGTGCATTTCTGTGCCGATAAAGGTTAGCCAGCTCTGCAGGCGGACGCGCTCAATCGTACCGTTGGCAGGTGCAAGTTTTTTCTGGGGTGCCTGATCGGCAATGTATTGGCCAATCGCAGGGCCTTCCGTAATCACCTCACCGGAATCCAACATCAAGGCGGGCACATAGCCTTTGGGATTGATCTGCCAGTAATCCGCACCAGAGGCTGTTTGCTTGGATTTCAGATCCACCGCCTCGGTTTGAAATGCCAGTTCGGATTCCTTGAGCACAATGTGTGGGGCGAGCGAGCACGAGCCCGATTTGTAAAATAGTTTCATCATTCCGACTCCTCGATCCAGGTCATTTGTATCGCTTCTAGAATTTTCTCATTTGAGCGATTGGCGTCATCGCTAAAGCCTGGCAGTGCCATAACCCAGCGATGCAAATCCGTAAACCGAATCGTCTTGGGATCGACCTCGGGGTGATGCTCGCAGAGCTGGATTGCAACCTCTCGTGTATCAGTCCACTTCATGGCAGCGGCAGACTCCTTTTTATCCAACACGCGAGCAGTCTAAATCAGTCACCACAAATGACTCAGTGATTCTCGCGTGCATAGTTGATCGTGTAGCGCGGTAGTTCAACAGTCAAATCCTCACCATCGACTGCCACCTGGCAGGACAGCCGCGACAACGGTGTCAGGCCCCAGGCCCGATCCAAGAGATCATCCTCATCCTCGCTGGAGGCCTGCAGCGAATTAAATCCCGACCGCACAATCACATGGCAGGTAGTGCAGGCGCGCGACATTTCACAGGCATGCTCAATCTCAACGCCATGCGACAGCAGACTTTTGCAGAGGTTTTCCCCGCTTGCCGCCTCAAACTCGGTGCCATCGGGGCAAATCTCAGGATGAGGAAGAACCTTAACGCGCGGCATTATCCAAAACTCCATCAATGGTCTGGCCCGCCAGGGCACGCTGCACAGCCCGATCCATTCGGCGGGCGGCAAAGTCATCGGTTAGGCCCGCCAATCGCTTCGTGCGGGCGAGCAGTTCTTCACGATCGGTGCCACCGCAGGTCGACCGCAGCTGATCCATAACTTGATCAATCTCAGCACGCTCCTGCGCGCTTAAAAGATCCCCGTCCTGCGCTAAGGCGCTGGCGACTGCCTCCAGCATGCGCTGTGCGTCCACCTGAGCCTCACGCAGTGCGCGGGCCTGCATATCCTGCTCTGCCGACGAGAAGCCAGCCTGCAGCATGTCGGCAATCTGGGCATCCGTCAGCCCATAGGAAGGCTTCACTGTTACTGAGGCCTCCACTCCGGTACTCTGCTCTTTGGCGGTCACAGAAAGCAGGCCATCGGCATCCACCTGAAAACTCACGCGAATGCGGGCGGCACCCGCCGATAGTGGCGGAATACCGCGCAGCTCAAACTGCGCCAGCGATCGACACTCCGAAATCAGCTCACGCTCGCCCTGCACTACATGTATCGACATTGCGGTCTGACCATCTTTAAAGGTCGTGAACTCCTGAGCCCGGGCAACGGGAATCGGCGTGTTACGCGGAATAATTTTCTCTGCCAGTCCGCCCATGGTTTCAAGCCCAAGGGATAAGGGCAGCACATCAAGTAGCAGCCAGTCCTCCCCTTCAGCCCGATTGCCCGCAAGCAGGTTGGCCTGCAGCGCAGCGCCAATCGCCACCACCCGATCCGGATCTAAGCCGGTAATCGGCGCCTGGCCAAACGCTTTCTCGACGGCAAGGCGTAGACCCGGCATACGGGTGCTGCCACCCACCAACACCACACCCATGAGCGCACTGGCCTGAATGCCCGCATCATCCAGAACACGCTCGGAAACGGCCAGAGTGCGCTGAATCAGTCCTGAAGTCATGCGATCGAACGCTTCACGGCTAACGCTTGCCGCATACGCAGTACCGTTATCACGCGCCCACTCAGCCTGAATCACTTCATGGGCCTGCAGTTCGGTGAGGCGCTCTTTTTGCTGGCGGGCTAAGCGCAACAGCCGACGACGCTCTGAAGATGAAAGGCCGGAAAAATCATCGCCTAAGCGCCAATTGCCCAGCCAATGCTGGGCCAGCGCATGATCGAAATCATCGCCGCCTAATGCGGTATCTCCGCCAGTGGCGACCACCTCGAAAACGCCGCGCGAAAGCCGCAGTACTGACATATCGAACGTGCCGCCGCCGAGATCAAAGACTGCATAAAGACCCTCTGCACCTGAATCAAGGCCATAGGCCAACGCAGCAGCGGTGGGCTCATTGATCAGCCGCAGGACTTCCAGGCCCGCAAGCCGCGCGGCATCCTTGGTGGCCTGACGTTGTGCATCATCAAAGTAGGCAGGCACTGTGATCACTGCGCCCGCAAGGTCATCAGCAGCGCCCAGGCCAAAGGCCTCTCGAGCCCGCAGATGCAAGGCCCGCAAGATGTCGGCGCTGACCTCCACCGGCGTGCGCAACCCCGCCGCTGTATTCAGGGTCATCACCGCGTGGGCACCCTCCTGCACGATGTCATAAGGCGTGCTGTGGGCAGCAATATCCTGTACGCTCCGGCCCATCAGCCGTTTCACTGAAATGATTGTGTTTTTCGCATCCGAAGCGGCAGCCTCAAGTGCCTCTTCGCCAACCGCGATCACGCCCTGGCCGCCATAACGCACCACCGAGGGCAGCAATACGCGGCCCACTGAATCCGGCAATACATCAATACTGCCGCTTCGCATGGCAGCCACTAGCGAATGGGTAGTGCCCAAGTCAATCCCCACCGCAATGCGGTGCTGATGCGGCGCAGCCGACTGCCCCGGCTCAGCGATTTGTAGCAGTGCCACGCTCGATCCTTTTCTGTTCCTGAGAGACCTGTTCGCCAAACTTCACCAGAAACATCATCCGACGGACCTCGGCCGCTGCCCGATCAAAATCGGGCCGCCCCCGGTCCAAGAGGTGCTCAAGCAACAAAATGGTCTCGGCAATGGCGGAGTCCACCTCCTGCCCAAGCTGCGATAAGCCGCGAACATCACCTGCTGCAGCACAATCTTCCAACGACTCACGCCACTCCATCTGCTGCAACAAAAATTCTTCAGGCATGGCCGTGTTGCGCTCTGCCTCAATATCGACTCCATTGAGCTCACAGAGATAGGCCGCACGGCGCAGCGGATCACGCAGGGTCTGGTGGGCCTCATTGATACGGGTCGAGTACTGCAGGGCGAGTAAGCGCTGGGCGTCCGTGCCTGCTGCAAATCGATCCGGATGGACCACAGCCTGCACAGCACGCCAGGCGCGCTCTAGTGCCTCTGCATCGAGCGCGAATCGGATCGGTAGACCGAATAAAGAAAAATAATCGCGCGCCGCCGTTGGGGCCGCATCGCCTGAGGCAGTGATCACGGATCAGACCTTGAAGGATTCTCCGCAGCCACACTCACTTTTGACGTTGGGATTATTAAATTTGAATCCTTCGTTTAAGCCTTCCCGGGTGTAATCCAGCTCTGTACCGTCGATATAGGGAAGGCTTTTCGGGTCAACGAGCACCCGAACCCCGAAACTATCAAATGCAAGGTCTTCATCGGCGGGCTGATCCACAAACTCGAGCTTGTAGGCCAGGCCCGAACAGCCGGTGGTTTTCACGCCGAGCCGCACACCCACTCCTTTGCCGCGCTTGGCGATGAACTGCGCGACATGCTCAGCGGCTTTTTGAGTCAGAGTCACTGCCATGATGAATTCCTCGCGATCGCGCTCCGATTAGGCTGCCTTGGGCTCACGAGAATCCTGTGCGCCATGCTTGTTCTTGTAGTCCTCAATCGCCGCCTTAATGGCGTCTTCCGCAAGAATCGAGCAATGAATTTTTACCGGCGGCAGGGCCAACTCTTCCGCGATCTGCGTATTCTTGATTTCCATGGCCTGATCCAGTGTCTTGCCCTTTACCCAC
>Ga0129333_10005799_pt1 | contig 11640 bp, 14 predicted proteins | sample CPB6_08_DNA_FD_94474 | JGI IMG/M metagenome (GOLD analysis project Ga0129333, IMG submission 94474) | Freshwater to marine salinity gradient microbial communities from Chesapeake Bay, USA - CPBay_Sum_0.6_0.8_DNA | ecosystem: Environmental > Aquatic > Marine > Coastal | place: USA: Chesapeake...
GTGCAACCCTTACTGCAACAACGAATGCTCGTCTTGTTGTCGATGGCGCAAACGCGACGAATGGCGACAGAATTCTCGTCAAGGACCAGAGTACGGCTACGCAAAACGGAATTTATGTCGTAACCGACCAGGGTTCCGCGTCAACCACTTACATCTTGACCCGTGCGTCGGACACCGATAACAGCGTTCCGGGTCAGGTCAAGGCTGGTGATGCTGTCTTCATCATTTCTGGTTCAACTAACGCTAATCAGGGTTTCGTCCTGACATCGACAGGTAGCGGAACCGCTGGTGTTCACGTCCTTGGCACAGACAACCTGACGTACACACAATTCACTGGCCCTGCTCAAATGGTTGCCGGTGGTGGCTTAACAAAGACAGGAAACACAGTTGATGTTGTGACTGCCAACTCTGGTCGCATTGTCGTCAATTCCGATTCAATCGACCTGGCCACGGTATCGCCAACTTCTTCCAGTGGTTCCAACACTGCAACATTTGTTGACTCGATTACCGTTGATTCGTATGGTCGCGTTACTGCCCATCGGACGGCTGGCGTTTCAAGTACAACGCTCGGCTCAACGGCCATGTCACCGGGAAATACCTACACAACTATTTTGGGCCTGTCATCAGTATCATCAACATCTTTTACTGGCGACATTACGGGAAACGTAACTGGCGACGTCAAGGCAACTAATGGTTCGACCGTTCTTGATTCTGGCACTGACGGGAGCAACGCTTCATTCACTGGCTCAGTAACTGGAAATGTCACTGGAAACCTGACTGGAGATGTTAAGGCAACAAATGGAACCACAGTCCTTGACTCGGGGACTAATGGAACTGACGCTACCTTCACTGGTAATGCTTCGTCCGCCACAAAGTGGGCGACAAGCAGAACACTGACTCTTGATGGTGACTTGAGTGGTTCTGTTACGTTTGATGGTTCTGGGAATTTCAGTCTAACTGCGAATATCGCAAATAACAGTGTCGCTCTTGGGACGGATACAACCGGAAATTACATGACGGACGTCAGTGCCGGCACGGGAATTTCCATCTCTCACACTCCGGGCGAGGGCTCTACTGCAACCATTACGAATGCCGGCGTGACATCGGTAAATGGAACTACCGGAGCAGTAACTGGAATTGTTACCACGGCGGATACCGGTACGGTCACTTCAACAATGATTGCCGACGGAACAATCGTTAACGGCGATATCAATGCTTCAGCGGGCATTGCTCTATCGAAACTCGCAACAGGAACATCTGCGCAGGTTGTCATTGCTGATTCCTCGGGAGTGCCTACGTATAGGACAATCTCTGGCGACGTGACAATTAGTGATACTGGCGTTGCATCAATTGCGGCAAATGCAGTTGCGCTTGGAACAGACACGAGCGGCGACTACGTGGCGAGCATAACTGCTGGAACTGGCGTTTCCTTCTCTTCTGGGTCTGGAGCCGGAGAGGGTTCATCTCCAACAATTGCAATTGGTCAGTCTGTTGGGACAACAGACAACCCAACATTTGCTGGCGCAACTCTTGATGCAATCCGTGTTGGTATTACGGCCGCTGGCGAAATTGATACAGCATCTGGCGGACTAACACTTGACTCGGCCTCAGGAACAGTGACAGTTGACGACAACTTGAACGTTTCTGGAAACCTAGTGCTGTCGGGGGACCTGACAGTCAATGGTACGACAACAACCGTGAACTCAACAACACTGAGTGTTGATGACCCAATTTTCACTCTTGGCGGCGACACCGCTCCGACGGCAGATGACAATAAAGACCGTGGTATTGAGTTTAGGTGGCATGATGGCTCGTCGGCAAAAATAGGATTTTTTGGATACGACGACTCAACCGGGAAATTTACATTTATCCCAGATGCAACTAACTCCAGTGAAGTTTTCTCTGGAACTCTAGGAGTTATTGACGTAGGTGCTGTTCACGTCAACGGTGCGCAAATTTCTGCTGCGAATCTCAGCAATGGAACGACTGGTTCCGGTTCGGCCGTGCTGGCTACAAGCCCCACTCTTACCACGCCGAATCTCGGTACGCCCTCGGCGGGCACGCTCACCAACTGTACCGGCCTTCCAGTGTCATCTGGTATCTCTGGATTGGGAACTGGCGTAGCCACCTTCCTTGCGACGCCATCTTCGGCAAATCTGATTTCGGCCGTGACTGACGAAACCGGAACTGGAGCGTTGGTATTTGGGACTAGCCCGACGATTGGGACCCCTGCTTTAACGCTATCTACTACAACGTCAACGACCGACGGCCGCATCGCCTGGGATTCATCTAACGACAAAATTATTGTTGGAGATGGAACTACGGCGAGGGAATTTGCTTCGTCCACAGTTGTTACAAATGCCCAAACCGCAAGTTATACGTTGGTTCTTGGAGACAAGGATAAATTAATCGAAATGAACGTCAATACGTCCAATAATGTCATAATTCCGACCAACTCCTCTGTTGCATTTCCAATTGGAACGCAAATTACGGTATTGCAAACCGGGATTGGCCAAACAAATGTTCTTGCTTCCGGGGGAGTAACAGTTAATGCAACTCCCGGATTAAAATTCCGCGCTCAATGGGCTGCCGTTACATTGATTAAGCGCGCAACCGACACCTGGGTTGCTATCGGTGACCTTTCGGCATGATGTGGTAGGTTTGCAACATGTCAATTGATTACGGCGGTAAAAAGCCAGCGATTACTGGCGTCAATATGACCAGAAACTGCAATGGCACATTACAATTCGATTTTTATGGTTATTTTGGGCGGTATGCACAAGGCGTCACCAACTACGAACTGGAAATTAGAGCAGAGGGTAGTGGCCAAATCTATGGCGCAGGGCAGAATAAAAATAACTCACCAACACCAATAAGTTTTACAGGATATAACACTACACCTATTGGTTTTACGGCGGATTTCTATGGCCGCATCAGAACAAACTATGGCGTTGATAGCGAATATTTTCTTATTGCATCGTCAATATATCGCTATGAGACGCCAGGTGTTGCGACAAGTATTTCAGCAACTGCCGGAAATGCTCAGGTCAGCCTCTCTTGGGCAGCGCCAAGTTCGTGGGGTGGAGCGCAATATACACGTTATATAATTTACCAAAACACATCCAATAACTTTAGTACAGCAACAACTCTAACCCCCAGTGGGCTTCCTGCAAACACAACTTCCTATACTGCGACTGGACTATCCAATGGAACGACTTATTACTTTTGGGTTGTCACGGTCAATTCTCACTTATCTGATTTTTCTGAATTATGTTCTACTGTACCAAGCGCAGTAAGCGCAACGCCGGTTGCTCCGCCATACTTCCCGCCGTTCTTCCCGCCATCCTTCCCACCTTTCTTTCCCCCCTTCTTCCCGCCATTCTTCCCACCGTTTTTCCCACCATTTTTCCCACCTTTCTTCCCACCTTTCTTTCCGCCTTTCTTCCCGCCATACTTCCCACCGTTCTTTCCGCCTTTCTTCCCGCCTGGGTTTAAATGAGGAGTTCATGTCTCTGACCCCACCTGGCTATTTTGGCTCAAGTGCAAGCAATATCGTTATCATCGAAAATTTTGTTGATGCGACTGACCTGCTTGAAATTCAAAATTTCCTGCCAACCATTGCAAGGTGGGAAAATTCAATGACAGATGAATTTAATGATGATGGAGTCTGCACGTACGACTCGTCGTACTGGCGCGACCGAGTCTGCAGCGGTCAAATTATTGGTGAACTTAATCCTGGAATTTATTCTATAATTGATAAGTACATCAATAAAATGAAATCAGTTATTGAGGATAAATTTTTCGTTGATGTTTCCGTTCGTCCACCAGTTTTAGTAAGGTGGTTGCCGGGGTGTTTTCAAGAACCCCATGCTGATAAGCAATTAAATGATGGGTCACCGAATCCGTTTCCAGAATATGACATTAACTCCATCATTTACTGGACGGATGAATTTTCCGGTGGCGAGTTTTACTATCCAGAACATGGCATTCAACTCAAGATAAAGGCCGGCATGGCCGTTGCTCATCCCGGAGATATTCATTACCTTCATGGAGTCAAGAAGGTATTGTCTGGCGAACGATGGACAACGCCGTCTTTTTATACCGTGACTAACCGCCATGAATTTTGAGGAAGTAATACCTGAGGTTTTTGTTGTTCGTCATTTTTTTAACGAGCAACAAATGGCAATTATCAACCGTTTCTTATTATCGACTGAATTCAAGAGACAAAATGGAATACGCAATTCGTATGTTGATTCTCTTGAAGACGGGATTTCGGAAATACTTCAGGATGGAATGAAGCGCCTGAAATTAATTATTGAACAAACGTACGGATGCACTGTTGCGCCGGAAAATCAGGGGACAATCGTTAAATACGATATTGGCTGGACTCTTTCTCCACATGCTGATGTTTACGACAATCTGCCCACATATGGTGGCTACCCAACGAGGGATATAAGTTCTCTATTTTATCTCAGTGGTGGTTTTGAGGGTGGGGACTTACGATTTGTTGAATCTGGCACTACGATTAGGCCAGATGCAGGTATGGCTGTATTTTTTCCTTCAAACGAAGAATTCATGCACGAGGTAACTGAATTAACCTCTGGGGATAGGTACACGTGTACGTCCTTTTGGCATGTTCTTGAGGGAAAGTATAGAAAGCAAGCGTAGACGCGGCATTGCGAATCTGGTAGTTTGTCGACATGCAACGACACCTTCCTACCCCTCCATTTCCTATCGAGTACGTAGGCGACCCAAAAATGGGAATTATCTGCTTTCATAACACTCTTGATGGGATTGATGATGTCCCATCACGTCTGGAAAAATCTCTTTCCGAAAGCGCGCATCCATACTTCTGTTGGCATGAGTCGCTTGTTGGCGAGGGGCAGAAAATGCCTGAATACCGAGATTGCGTTGATTTCAAAATGGACGCTCCGTACATCCCCAACACGCCGCCAGAATTCGCTGAGATAGTAAATGTTTATACAGATGTTGCTGGACGAATTAAAACTGGCCTCAATTACTACAGCATGATTTACAACGTCTCCATGAATTATATGGAGGCAATTAACTTTGTGCGCTACCAGCCCGGCCAGCATTTCAATGTCCATACTGACCATGGATTTTCCTATGTATGTACAGTATCGAACGTCACTTATCTGAACGATAATTTTGATGGCGGAGAATTATGGTTTCCGTATCTGGATGTCACCTTTAAGCCACGATACGGTGATTCCGTATTTTTCCCGTCAACGTTTCTATTCGCTCATGCCTCTAAACCAGTAACAAGTGGGACAAAGTATGCCGCAGTTACGATGTTTGACTACAACGATGACTGCCATAAATTTGCTGGTTTTTCTAGAGACTTTGGTCAGTCGTACGAACAACCATACAGACCCTAATGGCAACTCTCCGATTAACAAAGACACATCAACTAGCACCAGAGGTTCGGCAGTCTCGACTCAAGCGAGACTGGATGGATGCAACATACAATAAACATGCCTATAGGTGCTTACCATTGTCCTCCGCAAATGTCAATGGATGGGAAGTTGTCTTGCAACAGGACCTGATTGTTCAATGGAGTGGTGGAAATGCAGTGCCCTCAATAATTGAGGGTGAATTTTTTGAGGGGCGACAAATCGCCAATTGTAATAAAATTGGAATGGTCGATATCCATATGGGTTGGGCATTTGGTACGGATGAGGGAATTGCAACCCAAGTCACACAATCACCAAACTTTTTCCTCGATGGAGCACAAGCACTGACTGCATATATTCCGAGTTCGTGGTGGCCGGACGAAGTTCAAGTTAGTTGGAAACTAACGAAAATTGATGAACCCGTCATTTTTCCTGCTGGCATGCCGTTTGCTTTCTTTTTCATTTTTGATGAAACCCTAATGCCAGCCACAGATGTTGTTATTGATTATTTATGGGACAAGCCATCGCTCATTAATGCGCGAATGAGTTATAGCGAAGCAAAAATGAAAAAACATCGAGATGAACCATGGACTTGGATGAACGGCATTCGTACTGGTCTTGATGAAAATGGGAATAGGATTGGACCAAGGCATGACGGTCTTCCGCGACTGCAGGCGCCATCAATTAATGTAGAAAGTAGGGAAGATGAGGATGTTTAGAGTTATTCTTCCAACGCCACTTGGTGATGACGATTTGCATATTGCGCTGACTGACGATAGGGCTGAATTGTCAATGACGAATGGTTCTGGTGTTACCTCAACTATTCCATCAAAATCTTTAGTACGTACCGAGAATGCAACGATAATTGAGGCAACGTCTATTGCCCCATTTCCATTTGACGCAAAAATTGTTCTCGTCCAAGGTGAAAGCCAATGTCAAGCCACAGTTACCGTTCGTGACTCCGAGGCAGATATTGAAATTATTAAAATTACTTCAGTGGCGTATGAGGCGTGATTGATATGACCATTTGGGACATCGACCTTCCTCTCCTGGACGGCTCGAAGCAAACATTTCCTCCGTTGAAGGGAAAGGCGCTACTCGTCGTCAATGTTGTCTCAAAATGCGGCTATCTCCCGCAATGCTCAACATTCTGGTCGTTCGCTCGAACAGTTCGTCAATTCCGCCATTTGCAGAACCTACAAGAAGAATTCGGTAGCAGGGGGTTTTCCGTTGTTGGCGTGCCTTGTAATCAATTTGGAAAAATGGAACCATCGGAAAATGAAGAGATAAATCAATTCATTAAAACTAATTACCCATTCGTCAGTTTTCCGATTACGCAAAAAATTGAGGTAAATGGCAAGAATCGCCATGATTTATATTCATTCTTGCTTGGAGATGCAGTTCGTACTAAATCTGATAGTCCTGCAGATTTATCAGAGAACGCAATAGAGGGCTGGAATCGTGAAGGCGGCAGTTTTTCCAGAATTCCTCATTCTTGGGAAAAATTTGTAATTTCCAGAAACGGAACAGTGGTGACACGGTTCAATTGGCAGGCCATGCCGCTAGATTCAGTCCCTCTGACAACTGGGGAAAGTTGGACAATTCGTGAATGCCTTGACGAGATACTTGGCTAGCAGGGTTGCTCGGTCTAGTAAAATTGACCCAGTCATGGAGGAAACATGAAGGTCACTAAGGCAGCAAAGCAAAAAATGTATCTGGATAAGATTTCCTCCCTGGAGAGGGATATTGCATCCGACCTGATTGAGAATGGGTACAACCCTGACCTTTTCTCTGACGAGAACGCTGTTTTGTCAAAAATTGCAACAATGGTGGAAATTGGCGATTATATGCCTGCCGTACGCTTTCAGGCTGGCTATCAGATTTGGTTGTCTCGGCCCAAGGAGTCGAACCCCCAGCATTGGATGCATGACCTGTGCTCTGCGTCTAGCACTCACATGCCCGTACCGGTTGACGAGGAATACGATGGTCAACACAGGATGCTGGATGCCCTCACCGAAGGTGGATTCCTAGCCCCTATCCAGAATCATTCTGTTATGGCCGAAGTTAATGGAAAATTTGTAATTACCTGCTCTGAGGCTAGTTCTCAAAGTCAAGACACATTCCGTAATCTTCATATGGTTCACCCTTTCGCCTCGACGCCAACGTTCCATGAATTATTACGCGTGATTCTGGAATGGCACTGGGCCTACAAGCACGCGGGCAACCGTGAACTCATGGCTGTTGTATGCAATGATTTTTGCGAATACTATGATTTGGACGTAGATGACACAACTAATCAGGTAGTGCTGGACTTGCTTTCCATGCCCGACTGCCAAGTTGCTCAATATGTCAAAACCGGAGAATGTTCGCTCAATCTAGAGGCACCGAAATGCCCTGACTCAGTTAAAATATGGGCAGTGAATAAGGGATTCGTAAGGGAAAACCTGAGGTCAATTGCGCGCCTTTACGACAATTGCATGAAACTAAAATCCCTAAAAGAACAACTTTCACTTGTTTCTGGAGAATGACATGGCGCTTACAGAAGAACAATCAGCAAAGGCACGCCAAAAGGCCAAAGAGTACCTGGAGATTGGCATCACTTCTCTTGCTATTTCACTTGGGGAGGACCCGGATGATGTCTCCTCATCCATGGCCATTCCCGTTGATGAGTCAGACCCACGGCATCGCGCTTATCTTTCCCTCGTTGACATGGCAAGCGCTATGGAGAAAATTCAACCATGAAGCCCATTCGCAAGACTTCGGATTTTGACATAAACGCTAGGCTAGATTTGGCCGGAACAAATCTCGTCGAACCAAACAACAGTGAAGAAGATGCCGCTGAGGCTATTGCTTCTTCTGAAGAACTTGTTAAGTTTGACAAAAACACACTAACATGGACTACGCCTCAACATGATGGGTTCATTTGCGGGATTTTCAAGGCTGATGAGGAAGCAAATCAATAATGAGAACTGGCTCTCGAAATAATCCAGCATATGATGCCGCTAGAGACTTAGATTACTGCGACTCGCAGTTGGCTGCTATCTTTCTATGCGCTGGTCTTCCAATCGACGCTTCCGATAGTCATACTATCGATGAAATGGTTGACGCAATTCGCTCGATTTATCCATGGATTCCAACTGAACAGAATATTGCTTGTTACGGTCTTTTGATGGAATCTCATTCATTTCTTCTTCAAAATCTAAGAAGTCTTTGGCATCGTCGCCAACTGGCACTTAAGGCGTTGCAATGAGTGGGCAGTTCAGCGAAAAGATGCTCTTTACGGCTGCCGTCTCACGTGATATTTCGCGGCCCTCTTCATCCGCACTTAATTACGACTGGTGGGACACATACTGTGACGCCGCCCGAATTATTACAACAAACTGGCGCGAAGCAAATTTGGACAGGCGGGCAGTTGCAACCGGCAGTTTGCTTCAACTTCATTACTGGGATTTAACATCATCGCAAGTACCCGGATTTCAGGATTTCGTGTTTCTGCATGCTGGTTTTTATGCTCAGATGTTTGCTGATATTAAACCACCGCAAAAAGCATTAGTCTTTTCGCCAGGACGTCAATTTGACCTCGTGGCTCATCTTGCCTCAATTGGAGCGGAATTAACATTTTTAAACTCTGACTTATTGAAAGAATTTGAAGACGGAGTTCTTTCCAACCCGGATTTCCCATTTTCAGCCGAATATCAAGTTCTAGATTTGCAAGAAATTGATACCGTTACTGACTTGCAATTCGACATGGTTGTATATGACCAGGCGGAACTACTAATGAATAAGGACCTTTTCTCCTGGACTCTCGACAGGCTTTCTATCGGTGGCGTGGCTCACTTTGCCTCGTGTAACGAAATGACACGTCTATACGACGACAACTATCACCTTCTGCCAACTTTCGATTTTTTCGAAATGCTCGATGCGCGAGACGACGTGTCGTACTATCACCTCCCGTGGGGTGCTGGGGTTACGGTAATCACCAAGAGGTGAATCTGCGCTAGTATCGGACCATGAACAATAATCCGGAAGTTGACCCCAATGCCGGAAAGCGTCGTCACCCTGATACGCCAACTATTGATGATGCGGCAATTGCAGAGATTGCTGGATATCGGGTAGAAAATCTTGGTGGCGGAATCCTCGTGTTTCGTGCAGCGGTAGATGCTCCGAGCAACGAGGTTCTTGCCTATATCGATGAGCAGAGTGAGATTTCCCATCACCACAGATGGGAGTACATCGTCGGTGAGGATGGCGAGAAGTATGGAATCAATGAAGATGGGTTTCGGTATAGGCCAGAAGACATTCCCGCGACACCGGTACGACTGCTGCGTCCAGTTGCCGACGAAACTCCAGACCATGTCCGCGACTACTTTGAGTACATGGATGCCGCAACATATAAAGCATTAATCCGTTATGTTGACTTTTTCCCATTGATTATTGGGTGTCTCTGGTGGAAGAATCGTGGGCATATTCTCAGATATCAAGACCAAGGAGTACTTGGTGCACACTGTGATAACGATACGAATTACAAAGTAACACAAGGTGTGCGCTATATGCCTCGTGGGCAAATGGCAGCCCGTCAGACGTGTGGCTGTCTGGTTTACCTCAATGATTGCGTTGATGACGAGTCGGAATTAGATGGCTCCAACTTCCTGGGAGGGCATTTATCCTTCTTTCATCTTGGTATCACATATAAGCCTAAGCGCGGCGACATTGTATTTTTCCCCACGAACTACATGGCGTCTCATGAAGTCAGCAGAATGACGGCCGGCGTTCGGTACAGTTACCTCTGTTTCTTTGGGCAGGGGTCTCCACATCGGGAAGCCAATATTGACATCGTGGAACCGCAAGATAGTTTTGACTGGTGCCCAGCAATGTGGATGAATCACATTTACGACGATTACGAAAGATACTGCAAGTCGGAATTTTCGCGTTTTTCGAATGGCGAAGAAACGAATAGCGGAATTAATCCCGTTTATCAGGGTCGCTGTGTCGCTCAGTATGGCACCACTCATGATGCCGAAGAACTTTCCTGACCGTTGAAATAACTATGGAAATTTTATTTCCTGGTGTCATCCGTTTCCCAGGGGCAATCGCTGCTCAAACTAACGGATTGTCCTCTTCCCTGTTGTCGCGCGCGGAACAACAGCGGACAATCGAGTACCCAGTAATTGCTGATACTTATGCAATAAACCGTAGTGGGCACAGAATTCCAGTTGAAAACCTCAATAAAACATGCATTCGTTTTTCAGATTTCACAAACAAAGAATTATTAGTCATCGAAACCTTCGAGACAACATTCGACTCCCTTCTTCTGAGGTACTGTGCTGAATATCCGATGTCCATTCCATGTCTATGGTGGAAAACGGAAGGGCACGTATTGCTGTATAAAGCGGGGGCCGAGTTGGGTCTCCATGCCGATATTGATGTCAACTACCAGCCGGGAAATGTCCCGGACTATCAGTTGGGCACAAAACATGTGCTTGCGGCAATAACTTATTTTGGTGTTTCATCTGATGGCGGCGACCTTTTATTTCCTTACTTGAATATAAGAATCAAGCCACAAAATGGAGATGTTATTTTTTTCCCGTCTCACTTCATTTATGCCCATAAAGTTGAGGCGATTGTTGCAGGTCATAGATTTGCATATCTGACCTATTTTGGACAAGGTACTGATGATGGTCGAGTTCCTGTACAAATTAGGGAATCGCTAACCGATGTTCATGGTGGCCAGGTGTGGATAAATTGGTTACCAGATAGGTATGCAGAATATCTATCTTCTACTTTTGGCAAAGAGGCAGATGAACGCCTTCTTCCCCTAACCAGAGCAACTACAAGTACGGGAACATTTGATGAACTTTCACGCATCTGTCAATAATGAATTTGCATTCAAGGACTTGGGGGCGGGCATTGTTTTATTTGAGGATGTAATTTCATTTGACGAACTTAAAGTATTCGACAATATCACGACAATTGTCGAAGAAGAAATGTCGTCAATGTTTACAGAAACAATCGACCCAGAAACTGGAATTAGTGCTTACATAAATCGAAGTGGCTATCTTTTTTCCAAAGATTCGATTGATGTAATGCCGAGGCGCGCTTCATCAATTTACCAAAGCCAGCATGACAATGTAATTGAGTTTTTTAACTTCATTGAAGATGTGAAGGACGCTTGTCTGTTGCGCTACTTTTCACTCTACCCATATGCTTACAACTGTGTGTGGTGGAA
>Ga0129333_10005800_pt1 | contig 11640 bp, 6 predicted proteins | sample CPB6_08_DNA_FD_94474 | JGI IMG/M metagenome (GOLD analysis project Ga0129333, IMG submission 94474) | Freshwater to marine salinity gradient microbial communities from Chesapeake Bay, USA - CPBay_Sum_0.6_0.8_DNA | ecosystem: Environmental > Aquatic > Marine > Coastal | place: USA: Chesapeake Bay...
TAGTAACGTGTAGGTGCGCGTTGCTTAATATCTGGAATACTTTCACGTGCCTGTGCATTTGATACTGGTTCAGTTAGAGCTAATCCAATACTTAATGTTTCTTGTCGTCCTGTTCTGCTAATGTAGGCAAAATTAACAGTAATACCTAACATTTCAGATTGGTCAATAGTATAGGTTAATGCATTGCCTGCGCGAACATACGCTCTAAATGTACCAACTGGAATTTTACTGAATACACCATCACCAAACACATAAGTTACTTGATCATTGAAACGTGATGTTACGCTAAAAATAGTTCTTTGACTACTTTCTGTCTGTAGATATGCATCAGCATAAACACTTTCAACTTTTTCCCATTCAAGTCTACCTTGGTTATTATCGTTAATTTGAAACAGCCAAGTGTCAGTATTATTAACACCTTCGATATTAATATCTACTGTTTGGTTTGCAATTTGTTCTTGTAATGTAAAATCGTAACTTTGTAGTGTACCTTGTTTAAACAAGAAAAAGAATCCTGTATTTGGACTACCAAATCCTAGCTTATCATTACGGTATAACATATTAAATCTACCGTTAGGAGTTGGTGGAACTTCATAAACATAATCTTGATCTAATGATGTAGCACTAACTAATTCAAAACTCATAGCAATGTTGTCTACTACACTCGTAAATGGAGCAATTGCTAAAGTGTTTTGTGGTATAGCGATAGAATACTCACTAGTGCTTACCCCTAAAATTTCACTTACATTACCTGGTCTTCCAATCTTTTGACTATTAACTAATGCGGCATTCACAATTGTATTAAATTGTTCTAGCCAGTTGGGGTTGGCAGGGTCATTCCATAATATAGGAAGATTGCTTAAGTTCTGACCATTTAAATCTGTGATATTTTGTGTTGTGCTTATACTTGTAACTTTTAAATATCCTTCAGCACAAATATTTCTCTTTGGAGTATAACCTACTAGATTTGCTAATTTGATAACGCTATCACGACGTTCTGCTGTATCAATAAAATTTTCACGGGCATTTAAGTCGTTTCTAAATGCTAGACCTTGACCCATAAATGCCATAACGTCAAGCAATGCGATAAATTCACTACTCTCAATGTAGTCATTGAATGTTTCTGGATAGTATGTACGTAGGTAATCTATGAAACTCTTACGTAGTGTTTCATAATCATAACTGCGAAAATCAGCCTGGCGAAAAGTTTGATAGATTGTTTTCCAATCATTCACGCCAAATAACTGAGTTTGCTTACTACTTGTAGCCATACTATGTCTCGTTTAACATATTTATCACTAGACCAAAACCGACATTTTAAGATTATGACTGTATAGACGCTGTATTTGTACGGCTATTGAAGAATAATGATAGTACTTGCGCTTGGTTAAAAGGATTAACAGCAACTTGTATTTCAGCTAAAATACCATTTTCCTGAGGATAAATTTTACAATATCCCAATTGTAAACGCGGGTCTGTGGCAGCAATTCTTTTTATTTCATCTTCTAATTCTTGTTGAACATCGCTTGTGTTTGGTTCAAATATAAAGTCCCACAATCTAGTGCCGTACTCGGGTTGACCTACTTTTTGTCCTTGCGGAATATTAAGAGCATTAATAAAATCGCGCAAAACTAATGCTTCATCGGTTAATTTATATTTTCTGCCAGGATTTATGCTTTGTGTGATAGTTCCTGGTCCACCGTTAATACCCGGAGTAGGATTACTAGTTCTTGGTTTATTGGCATTGATTGTGCTAAATCCATTATAATTAGGCATACTATTATTTAATCTAATCCATATTTAGTTCGTAACGCTCTAAAGGCTTTGTCTTTATCATCATAGTCTACACAAGCAGCCATGTATTCGTCATAAGCTTGTTGCAACTTTGGATCACCTGGTGGTAATTTAACTTTCAATTTGTCAAACTTTTTACCTAGTTTGCTTGCTTTAAAATATGCAGAGTTTGCCGCGCTCGCAGCATTACCCACTTCTTGTAATTGATCTGTACGATCTTTCTTGGCTTCTTGCAGCGTAGACACTGTAGATTCTGCTACCTCACCAAATTGCGGCGTGGGTATACCAGGATCACCTAATAATGCTCCGGTTGCCTCGCTTATCTCTGCTCTGTTGGTAGTATTAACAGCAATAGTAGGCATTGAGATTGGTACCCCACCTCCTGATCCAATTGCCGATATTTGTGATTCTAGTTGTGATGCTAATCCTGCAGGTAGTCCTGACTTTGATAATGCAGCCGCAGCATCTAGTGATGGTGGTTTTAAGTTATTCAATGCAGCAGTAGCCTTGTCTTTTATGCCCGATGCTAATCCTGCTAATCCGGATACGCTACCGCCTAACTTACCTGCCGCAGCTCCTAATGCTCCTGCTGCCGCCCCTGCTGCACCTTTAATATTATTTTGCAGGGCACCTGCTGCTCCAGCACCGCCCGGTAAATTTGTTAATCCACTAGCTAATGATGATACACTACCTGCTATTGTTGATTTAACTGCCGCAACAGAACCTGTTACGGCGTTGGTTACTGCTGTAATTGGTCCAAAGGCTCCGGCTGCACCGCTTGGGGTTATACCTGTAATTGCGTTTATCGCAGTAGATGCGTTTAATACCTTAGTTGCTAATCCACCTGTAGCCTTATCAAGTACAGCATTGACTTGTCCCGAAATAGCTCCTTGCACTGCTCCTGTAACACCTTGTGTTAATGCGCCAGCTAACCCACCCTGACTTGCACCAGCAATACCGGACACTGCACCTGCAATGGCTCCTGTTTTCGCATTTCCTGCCAACGAAGCAACAGTACCGGACACTTGACTTATTACTCCAGCCAAGCTTGGTTTTGGTGAACCAAGCACTGATGCTGCACCCTTTTGGAAATCTTGAATTGCATTACCGCCTGGAGCTGCTCCTGGCAATGCTTTACCTAGTGCTGCGGCACCTCCAGACATTTGATTTTGCAACCCTGATACTGCTCCTTTGGCTGCGTTTGCTAATCCGCTAGCAGGACCTGTTAGTGCGTTTAATGTATTAGTTGCTGCTCCTGCCACGGTACCTGCTGCTGTTTCTGCTTGTGCTGCTGCAGCCTTTGCTGCTTCTTTAATGTTAACCGGCTTACCAGCTGGTAATTTAGGGAATGAATTTTTAATTGCAGCAAATGCCGATGCTGCCACACCCTTAGCTGCATCAGTAACGCTTGATAATCCCTTAGCAGATGCTAATCCTGCTAAACTATTTTTAAGTGAACCTAATCCACTAGTTACACCATCGGCAATACTGCCTGCTAAATTACCACTTCCTATAGCCTTGAGAGCTTTACCTACCCCGCTTGTTAATCCTGATGCTGCACCTTTTACTGTATTACTAATTGAACTACCTATGTTACCTAAGCCAGAAGTACTTTTAACTGCTGCGATTGTTGCGTCTACCCCTGCTGTTGCACCAGATTTAATAACGCCTGCAATTTGACTGCCACTTTCCTTACCAGTAATTACACCGGCATTAGTAAGTGCAGTTTGTGCAGTCTGCATATTTTTAGTTACTGCCCCTGCTTGTGCCTGAACATTATTAGATAATGCTGCTAAATTTTCTGCGCCTGGTTTGCCTGTAAACAATGTAGAAGGCATTGCGTTTGCTACAGATTTTCCTTGTTCAACTAATGATTGAATTAGCGGAGCTGATCCCGGTTTCAATGTTCCAGCGGTTTGTAATTGTTGAGGAGTACTTGCATACTGACCAGTAACTACTGTTTTTGATCCGTCTGGTGCATTGACTATACCCGCACCCTGTGACACTGCTGCCGCAGTTTGTGGGCTTTTTGCTGCATCCTGTGCTATACTTCCCAATACTACAGATGTTGTATTTTTATCTAATGCACCGCTTACTGCTGCTGAACTTGGCTGTACTGCGCCAGAACTAATTGCTGGCGTGTCATTAGGACTTACAGCTCCTGCCGCAGCTTGATTTACATCGCTTAGTGGTGCTGATGGTGCCTCTGGTAAACTTGCTGTTGCACCCAAATCAACCTGTACGTCAACTCCCTGTCCCGCATTTGCCCATGGTGTATGTGCCGGCGCTCTTGAGGCTATAGTAACTAATTTACCTGGAGCCGCCATAAATCCTTTTTGCTTATCAAATAATGTATCTGTATGGGCAAAAGCTTTGATGGCTGCTACATCTTCAGGAGTAGTTGCAGGATTGCCGCTGTTTAGGTTAACCTTTGTACCATTAACAAATGCTTCAGCAGACGCAACCATACTTGCCTGACCACCTGCACTAACTGCATACGCTCCACCTACTAATGAAGTAAGTTTTCCACCAATTGCTTCATTGTAATCTTTTAATACCTTGAGTTTATATGCACCGTCAGATTGTACATGTATATTTTCTGCGCGTATGTTTAGTTGTTTTTCAGCATGTATGTTAATGTTGTTATCGGCATGTAAATTCAAATCACCCATTGTTCTAACGTTGAATGAATTAGTAGAATAAATGTCAACTGTTCCTTCTTTACCCAATTCAATATAACTTTGTCCGTTACTGTGAATAATGAATAATGTTTGTCCGTCATCACTCATTGTAATTTGATGACCCATAGCAGAACGTATACGAACTAGTTGGTTGCGACCTATAATATCGCCGTCGTCCATAACGATAGTATGCCCGCCTCTTCTAGCAACAACCTTATAAGCTGTTGCTGGTGTGCTATCGTTGCTTAATTCCGCAGCAATTGATGTATCATCAAATCCGCCTTCATATATAGGACGCCCTGGAGTAGCAACGCCCCAACCTACACGACTTGCCGCTTCACGTTGTGAACTACTAGAAATAACACCGCGTATAGGATCACGAATTAATCCTTGTTGATTTAATATACTTGCAACGTAACTATGAACTGGTTTAGGAGCGTCGATATAATTTGATGGGCTACTAGCTTCATCACTGTTATTGTTTAAATTAGTTACTGGTAATACAAGTGCGCCACCATAATTGCCTGCTTCGGCAGAATTCATCAATACATTTTCAGCGCCTGCAATTGCAGGTATCATATGCATTGCATCTGGATCGTATACACCACCTAGATAGTAACCAAAGTTAGGATCACCATTAACAAATATTACAACAACTTTTGTACCAATATCAGGAGGGCTATGCCATACACCATAACTTGATGGGTTAGTTTTGTATGTACCAAATCCTGTATTAGGTGGATCCCCGTTGGTTTTACCATAGAACCCCAATGGCATTGCTTTCTTCCAATTGTTTCTATCGTTTGGATCACTAGCTGTACCGTCACTTACATAAACTTTTATAATGCCTTGTCTAGTTTCGTCAAAATTATCTTTAACAATACCATAAACAGGCATGGGTATGGTAGGGGCATTGCCTGCTGTAGGCTTAGAATATTTAGGTTGTCCTTTGGCTATAAAATCGTCTTGCATGGCTGTTCCTTATTTACCTACCCTCTACCGTTTCCTAAATTAATGACCGGCGGATCAACGACAACATTACCAGGTTGAATAAATTTATCAACAATAGGATCTCTACCTTCTGGTACTACATCTTTTCTTAATCCAGTTACTTTAACTTCTTCTAATCTACCATCGTCATTGGCTACTGGTCCTGTTTTAGTTGGCGTTGTTGGTGTTAATCCTGCGTTTGTTGCAGTTTGTGATGCTGGAGCATTTACTAAATTACCAGTACTTGTGGGCGCCGCCGGATCAACTTTCAAGCCTGTAGCTTGAGGTGTTGCTGCTGTTGTGGCAGGTGCAGCATTCTGATTTCTTCTACCTGTGACCTGCACTTCTTCTAATCTGTCGGGATTCTCTTCATATCCTGGGAATTGATTAATACATAATTGTAAATCTTGTTCAAACTTTCCAGCACTAAATGAACTTGTGCAGCGTATGACCATATAGCTAACGCCTTTTACTAATTCAGCAATTTCTGTAGGATACTGCCAAAATTGAATTTTATCGTTCATAGACATTAAACCATCACCAGTTGGTTTATAGGTTAATCCATCGTCTGATTTAAATCCATAATCTTGACCTTCTTTAAAATCTATTTCAATAAAAACTTGTCCGCCGTTTGGACTTATAGTGACACCATCACTACCGTAAAATTGATTATATACGTCATTAATTGAGCTAGTAGTTTCTGGCATCAAAAAATCAGGGTCACCCATAATTTTCAAAGTCGCATTAGCATATGCACCAGGATCAAACAAGCTTGATATGTATGTATTTTTAGCCTGTCCTTGTTGATTGACTTGATCTGTCTTTGGTGCGTCTGGGGCCTTACCTGGTGCTACTGCAACTGGTGGTGTGGCAGTGCTTGAGGGATTTTCTTGCTCTGGGGCTATTAGTGCAACACTAAAAAATGTGTTGTCTAATGTTTGAGTATAACCTAATATTTCTGTATTCAAACCTGTATACCAATAATCATAACGTTTGTGTGGACCATAATAGTCAACACCTAAATTACTATAGGGATTATCTACTACAGGTGTTTCATATGTTCTAAACAAATATTTGATATCCCAAGTAAAGTCAGCCATATCTTTATTATATGCTGCATTAGTACATTCTGCGCTAACATTATACCATTTAATAGTTTCCTTACTGCCAGTAGCTTTATTCACATCTTTTTTTGGATTTTTGGGATTGTTTTCTAAAGCGTTTGTTTGTAAAACTTTAAACGCATCTTCAATATAAGAACTGCGTGAAATGATTAATTGAAATGCTTGCAATATTGGTGTACCCTTAGGTATTGTGAGTTCTCTAGCATTTTCATCAGGTTTTGATTGATCTCTTTTTACTGTAGATTGATCTGTAGTCTTTGGTGAACTGCTAGTAAGCTTTGACTTATTAATTTCTGTTTGTGTTTTCATAAGCGCGCCAAACAAAGGTGTAGTTTTTTGCGCAGCTTCAGTGTCAGCGACCCCATCTCCCATAAATTTAAAACTATATTTGTTTGGTTTAATATCTTTACCTTTTACATATTCAACAGCTTGTTTGTTCATTTGATTGCACATGTCGGTTAACATGTCATAGACTGTTGTGCCGCGTAATGTTCCCCCTGTATCCCAAACACCTCTTTTTACACCAAAAGCAGTACCTGGGGCAACAGAAGCAGCAGTAATATTATATTGTGTGGCTTTATTTTCTAATCTAAACGTCATTTTAGTTATCATTATGTCATAAAAACGTTCGTACAATGGTTCATCTTTTGTAGATATGGGTGTACCATCATTGTTAAAACCAGTAAAACGTATGCCTAACATAAAAAATTGTCTAATAGGATTACCTAAATCTTGTATGCCCTTAGCTTGTGATTTAGAAATAAGATCATCGGCTGCGCGTTTTAAATTAGAAATAAAACTAAAACCATATGGTTCTGTAATTGTAAATGAAATTTCGGTCGTGTTAGTAGCACTATCAGTGTCTTTACCACTAGTAGCTGTTGTAATTTTTAAATTGTCAATAAAATAGTCTAAGGCAAAACCTGCTGCTCTAGTTTGTGTATTACTATCCACACCGCCGCTTTGACATATAGTCACTACACCACCATCAGGAGACAAATCTAATTTTGTTCTACCCGATTTAACAAAGGCGTCATAAGCAGTGGGTGTCATCATATACAATGTTAAATTGTAAGTATAGGTTGGAAACTTTGATAGTGGGTTATATAAACGTTTACCTGGTTTCTCAACTTGTTTATTACTTACAGGCGCAGTGGCGGGAGCGGTTGATCCCCCTGGTTGCTGTCCAGATGAGGTTGTTGGCGTAGCGTTCGCTGTAACGCTTGGCTGATTTTGTCCAGGCACGGCTCCTTTATTGTTATCACCGTCTGCTGACCCTGTTAAATTATTTTTAGGTGTTGTATTTGATGTAGCCGCTACTGTTACAGGTGCTGTATTAGAAGTGGGTTGTGGTGCAGGGGCGGCTGCAGGTGCAGGCGGCGGGGGAGGAGGTGGTGGGGGAGGAGGTGGGGAAGGTGCGGGTATTAAACCATCAGCCTGACTTTGCCATTGTGTTTCAAAATATTGAACAGTAGATTCTGCACCAGCCAAATCATTTGTATATTTGGATTTGTCTTGTTCATAATCTTTTATTCTTTCAAGTGCGCCTTTTCTAAAAATTTGGTTTTCGTTTGGGTTCTCTGCTATTGCTTTTTCTTTAGCAATTTTCTCATTTAAGTTTTTAATGGTAAAGGTAAGATTTTGTACTGATCTTTTTGCACTTCTTAATAATTCATTTTTTGCTACGCCCGATTTAACTTGCTCACTATTAAAACTTCCAGCAGTTAAACTAATAGAGCTTGGGCTTGATGCAAAAGATACTGAAAAGAACCCTTCAGGACTTACTTGAATTTCGCCTGAAGCATTATTTAAATTTACATTAGTTGTGGCCATATTAGAATCTTAAGTACGTTCTCAATACATCTAGTTTAGGTATATAGATACCCACACCAGCTTTAAAATTAAAATAAGGATCTTCTCCAAGACGATTAGGATTTCTAGCAGCGAATACCCACCATAATCTACTTTCGTTATAGAAATCATATGCTGCTAGGTCTGGTCTGTATTCATATACTGCTGGTATGATATAATACAAATCGTCTGGATTAGCAGGGAAAGGTCTGTTAATCATAAAATCTAAAAATTTATTGTTTACTAGATTTGTATTAAAATATGGACTCGTTGCAGGATATATACTATTGTTAGCCATTACCAAATACCTCCGCCGCTGCTATTATATTTACCTAGTAACAATGCTCCTGTAGCGTATTGATTTAAACTAAAGTCATTGCTTTGAACTGCTCTTGGTACTACAGGATATGCTGAAATCTGTATATTAATTTTTGTAGGTACGTATGTGGGCTGTGTGCTGCCGGGAGAACCATTAGGTGACAATGCTGCAGGATTTGGATTACCTCCTGGACCAGCCTGACCAGGATTACCTTGACCTAATCTGCTTTGTTGAGTCGTACCACCTGTTGCTTTTGGTGTGTCTCCCACACTATTGCCTTCAGGACCAAATGATGCAGGCAATACCGCACGAATATAGTCAACGTCATTAGGTAAATTATATGTAAAACCCGAAATTAATAATGGATGTGCGTTAAATTGATATTGACCTAAACCTGTTAGATAGCATAATGGTGGTGGAGTACCACGTATAGGATTACTATCTTTGCCATAGAACATTTTAGTTACACTACGTAAAAAATGTATTACGGCTAGTACATAATTTGCTTCTTGTGTTGACTGTGCTGTAAAATCGCAAGTAATGCTTACTTGTTCTACCGCACTATTTTGATATTGAAATACTTTAAAGTTGCTATGTTGAATTGCAGTATTGTCATAATTTGCAACATAAGATACGTTAATGATTGGTGTGTAGGGGAATACAATACCATCTGTTGCTGCTAATGGTGCAAGTATGCTTTCTTTAACATTAGCTGCCTTGTACAAATAATTTGCACCAGGTGCTAATCCTAATCTTACACGCCAGTCACCCTTTGTTGCCCAATTAACAGCATCAGATTGTGCTGCTTGACTTCTTGCTGCTTGAGTTTCGCTTGGTAATGCTCTTTTTGTACTAGTAACTTGTACTTCATCTAAACTTTCTACAGGTTTTTTAACACCAGTAACCTTTACTTCTTCAAGTTCGTCTGGATTCTTTCTAGCAGTAATGCTTACTTCTTCTAATCCATCTGCTGGAGCTGTTTTAGCAGCAGGATCTGTCGTGGATGATATAGTGTCTGGCTTTTTCTTACCTGTAACAGTAACTCCAGTTAATGCTGCGTCACTGGCTGTGCCTGCGCTTCCCGGTACACCATTACCAGCATTGTCTTTTTTAGCCGCAGCAGCCTCTGCCTTTTTTACTTCTTCTACATTCTTTTTAACCTTTAAATCGTCAATTCTAGCAGCAATGTCACCACCTAATGTATTGCTTTGTCTACTAATATTTCTACCATAATTTAATTCAGACTCAATTTTTTGTTGGATAGTTGTACTACACTTAAAAGTTTTAGCGTCTTGTAATAATGCGTCAAGCTCTTGAGTTGCTCTTGCAATTTTGGGACCAATACTAAAACGTCTTTCTGCTAATGCTTCTAGTTCGGCTATGTCATTTGTGCCGATTTGATTTTTTATTGAGGTTACTTCCGTAAAGGCATCATCAATAACGCCTTTTTGTACTATTGCTTTCTCAAGTAATGTATCGCATTTGGAAGCCATATGTTTTTCTCTGGTACGCATGCCACAACAGTATAAATAGCATGTCTGTGTATTATTTATCGCCCTAAAAATCACCAATTTTGTTAATTAGGCTTGACATAATCTGTCAGGTCGTGTATTATTTTTACAACAAAATAACAAGAGGAACTATGTCTACAGCGAAAAAACCAGTTAATTACTTAAACAATAAAGATATTCTTAAAGAAATACACGCTAGCAAAACCAGTTATTGTTGCTATACACGCCAAGAATATCATCAATATGATCTAATCATTGACATGCCACAAAGTTCATTGGAAAAGTCATTAGATCAACTATCAAGACCCAAAAACATTAAGGCTGCTAGAGAAATAAGAGCGGCAAGAATTTTAAATCAAACTGGACAAGAAGTTAAGTTAAAGGATATTCCTGTAACCGATCTAGTATTCCGTGTTATGACTTGGGATCATATTCCAGTCAGTCCAAAACAGCCACGTAAAATAGTTAAAAAGAAAACTGCTAAAGACATACTAGACTTTGATGATTTGGAAGAAGAAAATTTATTTGAAGATTTAGAAGATGAAGAAACTAAGGACGATGTAGATGATATGGTTCATGTCAAGGTCAATTTCCCGCCCTTTCAACATTACAAGTTAGATGAAACAAATAGCGCAGTATGTGTTGGTAAGAGCCACTGGAAGGGTGGCGTAAAGACCGGACATTTTAGCAAAGATCATGGTAAACTGACTGACAAACTAGCGCGTATGTTCATCATGCTCTGTGAGAAATATGCTATGAAATTTAACTGGCGTGGTTATACTTACAACGATGAGATGCGTAATAGTGCTATTCTTCAGTTAACTTATGTTGGATTACGTTTCAATGAAGCAAAGAGTGCTAACCCATTCGCATATTACACAGCCGCTATCACAAATAGTTTCTGCCGTGTATTGAATACCGAAAAGCGTAATCAAAATATTCGTGACGATATTCTTGAAATGAATGGATTGAATCCAAGTCATACAAGGCAGATGGCTGGTATGAAATTCAATCAGTACGAAGAATAACCAAAAAACTTTAAGTAAATCAACAACTTAGATAAACTATATTGATGTCTAATTTATTTAAAAAGGCAGCACTTTTCACAGATATACATTTCGGCTTAAAGTCAAACAGTCTTGAACACAATCAAGACTGTGCCGATTTCGTAGATTGGTTCATAGAGACTGCTAAGGCAGAAGGTTGCGAGACTTGCTTTTTCTTAGGTGATTACAATCACCATCGTGCAAGTATCAACATACACACCATGCAGTATGGTCTACGTGCTTTAGAAAAACTCAACGACAATTTTGATGTGGTATACTTTATTCCAGGTAACCACGACTTATATTATCGTGACCGTAGAGACA
>Ga0129333_10005801_pt1 | contig 11639 bp, 10 predicted proteins | sample CPB6_08_DNA_FD_94474 | JGI IMG/M metagenome (GOLD analysis project Ga0129333, IMG submission 94474) | Freshwater to marine salinity gradient microbial communities from Chesapeake Bay, USA - CPBay_Sum_0.6_0.8_DNA | ecosystem: Environmental > Aquatic > Marine > Coastal | place: USA: Chesapeake...
CAAAACACGATATTGACAAGTTAAAAAAAGAAGAACGTATTCACGGTTTTCCAATAAATTTCTTACGTGGTTTGAGTTGGAACGCTAAATGTATTGTAGCTGATGAAGCTCAGAATATGAGCAAGAAAGAATTAACCACATTAATAACCCGTGTAGGAGAGTTCAGTAAATTATTTATTTGTGGAGATCCAGATCAAAGTGATATCAATGGTAAAAGTGGATTTGTGCCAATGATGAACATCTTCGATGATGAAGAAAGTAGAAATAACGGAATTTATGTATTTAAATTCGATGAAGATGATATTGTTAGAAGCGGTTTAGTAAAATTTATATTAAAAAAACTAAAAAATGTTGGGTGATTAATAATTATTAATATATTATGGCGATAGTATCCAATCAAGGTAGAACTGTTCCCGAATTACCAACACTAACAGCTGGTACTATCGGTAATAATGATTATTTAATCATACAAAATGTAAGTAGCAACTCTACAAAAAAGTCTACTGTTAGTAGTTTTGTACAAAAAACAGCAAATCTTCTAACAACATTCAACAACTTGAATTTTGTAGGACCAAATAATACATACACGGGTTCATTTAGAAGTTTTGAAGGTGATAACTATTCTGTAATAAGTCAGAAAATACCGAATGTATTTAAACGAGCCATAGTAAGTGATTATCTTACTATCGGATACAATCCATCAGCACCAACGTTTTTGGGAATATATGCAAAGACGATAGAGTTTAATCAATCTATTGGCGGCGGTGGCAATATTACATTCACTGGAAATGGTATTAACAGTGAAATAACAGTTTTAGATTACCCTAACGGTCTAACTCTTGAAAATACTCCATTTAATATAGAACAACTCACAGCTAGTGTTGGTATAACAGGCAGTTTAAAAGGACGTTTACTAGGCAATGTAACGGTTGGTATAGGTAAAAGTTCATTTAACAATGTAGATGTAAATAACAATTTATATGCTGTAAATGGTGAAATAGACAACGCAACTATAAATGGCGGTTCTATTGGCGGGGTAACTATTAATAATAGTCCAATTGGAACTACTGTACCAAATGTCATATCTGGTTCAAAGATTTATTCTGCAAATGGATTTTCAGGAGTATTTTCTGGTAGTGGTAATATCTCACTCACAGGTAGTTTAAAAGGTAAGTTAACAGGCAATGTTACCGCTACTACTGGTACAAGTGCATTTAACAATATTACTGCAGCTAGTATATATTCAAGTGTATATATTGAATCACCATCATTTGTAGGCACAGCTAGTTATTCTTACAATGGAAATGGGGAACTATCGTCTTTATCTAGTAGTTACGCACAAACATCAAGTATGTGTATGTCAACTACCGCAGATACCGCTTCGTATTTAGTCTGGTCAAATCTAAGAGTAAATGGTACATCTAGTTATTCTTATAATGGCAATCGAAAATACTCATCTTTTTCAAGTAGTTATGCATTAACATCAAGTAAAGCTATTAGTAGTAGTTATTCTACCAGAACAAACAGTGCTTCATATGCATTAAGAGCTTCAACTGTACTTGGAACTGTAGATAATGCTTTAAATGCTATAACTGCGGATTCTTCAACTACGTCATTAACATCCTCTTATTTGTTAAAAGGATCTTTGAATAGTTCAAGCGCTGTACCATATTTTGATGGCAACAGATTAACAACATCTCCTCTATTTTATAAAAATGAGTTTGGTCAAATAAATTTTTATGTATCTGCATCTGCTAAATACGCTCAATCAAATTTTGTAGTAGTAAATAGAGGATCCGGTACATTAAGTTCAGCTGGTTTTGTATTGCAAAATAAAAACAGATCAACTGGATATCCAAATCAAGATCAGTGGTTTATACAATCCGTTTCCAGTGGCAGTTTGACATTGAGTATTACCACAGGATCATATCATCTTAAAAATAGTACCATTACATCAAGAACTTCGGATTCATCTGGTACAATGGCCGCATTGAAACAAATACGTAATGGTTTTTACTTCTGGCCATATATTAATACGGATTCAGCTGCTAGAGATGGTTCAGTTGGTATAGGTGTAACACCTCCTGCAGAGCCAAGTGGTTCTATAAATAAGTATCTACGTGCTAAGTTGCAAATCAGAATGTTTAGTGGTAGCAATGAAGCCGCAAACGTTGCTGGATCGGTATTAGCTGGTAAATTCGTGGGAGGTGCTCCAGTTGGAGTAGAAAACAAACAAACCGCTATATTAGTACAATATGGATCAAGTAGTTTTGCCAATACATTTTATGTATCCAGTAGCGGTGATATGCGTGCGTATGGATCTATCAGTGGTAGTAAAATGTATTCTTATGGAAATATTAAAGTTGACAATGGCTCAATTATTTCCAAGACAGATGCGGCTATTATCACAGGATCTTTCAAGGGTAATTACCAAAAAGATTATACAACTGTAAGTGCTACTGTTGCAGCTGCAACTACCAATTTGAGTTTTGATGATTATGATATGATTTATGTAACGGCTACAGCATCTCAAACTTTTAATGTAAATCTGACTCAAAAGAAGGTGTGTTATTTGTATTTTTATAACAATAGCGGTGGCACTTCATTTACGTGGAGCACCGGTACACCTAATTCTTTAAAGTGGCCAGGTGGTTCGGCATCAAATCCATCAAATGGGTCTAGAGACTTGTATTCAATTGTATTGATGGGCAGTGAAATTCTTATTAATCGAATAGGAGCTTCTTACTCTTAATACTTTATATTTATAAAATATGTCAACTCCGTGTAACAGTTTAAATGTACAACTAATAAAGGTCAGCGATCTAGCAACTTATTCTAGTATCAAAGATGCAGATCAACTGATGGTTATTGAAAATACAGGTGGTTCAAAATATTCTAGAAAATCCACTTTATCTGATTTAAAAGATTATGCTAACTCAGATGGTATATCTGGATATACCACTTCTTTATTTAATACCACAACTGATAGTAATAGCATATCATATTATTCATCTGGAAATGTTCTTTCATTTTCCCACGGATTTTCTGCTGTACCTTCTTTGGTCCGAGTAGTTTTAAAATGTAATAGTAATGATGGAAGATTTGTTATTAACCAAGAAGTTGACGTAACATCTTTTTTCAATAACCAAACAAAACCAATTTGCAGTATCGTTTCAAGTTCTAGTACTGTGTTACTAATTGTCCCAACTTATACCAGCATTACTGTTTACGACTATAACAGTAGCACCAGTGTAATAAGTCAATATAATATCGATACAACCAAATGGTATCTTAAAATTTACGCCTGGAAGTAATTATGTCAACTACCTGTAATTTAATACAACAAGTAAAAGTTAGCGATCTGGTACGATACAGTACGTTAACGTCTAAAGATTTAATTTTAACAATTGAATCTGGTTCTTCCAACGATTTATACTCCAGAAAAAGCACATTTGGGGACGTTGTAACATTTTTATCATCTGTAACAGGATCTTATACCGGAAGTTTTTCTGGATCTGCAAAAACATTAAGTGGTACTTTTACAGGAAGTTTTACTGGTAGTTTTCAAGGTGATCACTCCGGTAGTTTTAGTGGAAACTTCAACGGTACCAATACAGGTAGTTTTACTGGCAGTTTTAACGGACTAACAACGGGAAAATCCAATACTTCAGGATCATTGAGCGGTAGTTTTTATGGTTATATATTGACTAAGAAAGCAAGTGCTAGTGGAAGTTTCAGTGGAAGTTTATATGGTTCATTGATTAGTAAAAACTCTAAATTAACTGGTAGTTTTAGTGGTGTTTCAAGAGGACGTTTCTCAGGAAGTGTTTCTGCTAGCATCAAGGGTTACATTAGTGCATCAAATCATTACAACGCAAATAGAAAAGTTGCATTTTATGGTACGGCTAGTTGCGCTAAAACCGCTTCTTATGCTTTGAATTCAGGAGGAAACATAACAGGCACTGGTACTGCAAATCAATTTACATACTGGACAGCAGGCACTGCTATAGGATCTACTAATTATCTGGTGAGAAATAGTAGTATTAATAATTTGGGAAGTATGGGTTCAGGTAGAGTTACTGTAAACAACCCATTACAATTTTCCGCTGTAGGTGAACATTTGATTCAAAATTCTTCATCGGGTCAATCCATATATGGTATAGGATTACAAACCTCAAACAATTATTTAAGAACATCTGCTAATTTTGCATTTTATTATTCTGGATCTCACGTAAATACATCAGCTTTACCAGGCAAAGATGTAACTTGGCAATCAGGAAAATCTGGTTGGGGAGTTTTGGGAATCAGACAAAGATTATTAAGTGTTGGAAACATAGTGAGTTCCGACAACGTAAATGCTCAATTACATTTGCATTTAAGTGGGTCTACTGGATGGCCATCTGGATACAATCCAAATTCAAATGTATTTTTAATTACATCTGGTAGTTCACAAACCAAATTATTACGTGTTAGTGGAAGCGGACAGTTGGATGTTAGAGGTGATATAGTTGCACTTTCTACATTTGCTACATCTGATATCAGACTTAAAGATAATATTAGACCAATTGAAAATGCACTGAAAAAAGTGGAACAAATCAATGCAATTGAATTCAATTGGAAGTCTAATGGCAAACAAGATTTCGGAGTTATTGCTCAACAAATTGAAGAATTGTATCCTGATTTGGTAATGGAAAATCTTGAGGGATACAAAGTTGTAAAATATAATCCATTGATAGCACTGTTGTTGAAATCTATTCAAGAACTCAACAAAGAAGTTCAAGAACTAAAAAATAAGATTAAATCTTAATATATATAGGATATATGCCTGTCAATATATTAAATAGATTTGGTCCGCTTAGTTTTAAAAGTGAAACCAACAATAGTGAAAATTTATCTATCAATAGTTTATTAAGTAACTTTTATAATCCAGGATCAAATAATTTTTCTATATCACAGAGTTATTACCAGATGGAAAATAGAATCGGTAATTCCAATACTGATTCAAGTACGATTAATATCACAAAAGCTTTGGGAGTTGGGTTTATAAACAAAGACAATAGAAGACCAATAAAATTTAGTGAGTTTTATGGTGCATCTTATATAAGCAGTTCTTTTAAAGTAGCTGCGTCTACAGGAGTAGCAACTGTTAAAATTTATTCACCGAGCGTTATACAAAACAACAACTTTTTAACCAACAACATACAAGATAAAGTTTATCAATATACATTGTATTCCAAATCGGATGTTACTACACCCATTGTGGATTCTGGATGGAATAAAGTTTTTTCTTATGCTAAATCAGGAGATAACATCGAATTGTTTTATAATTTGGTAGATACGAAAGCTTATAAATTGGTATCAAAAGATTGTTTATCGAACGCATTTACGTCCAGTATGTTTATAGGCACTTGTGCCAGTGCCGTAACGGATAATACAACTTATACATACACAATAACCGCTGCAGATTTACCTACTGCAAGTTCACTACTGTTTCAAAAAATCAACGGTGATAAAACTGCAAATGGATATACAAACACCAAAATAACTGATTTATCAAACATATTAAATAACTTAAATAGTTTGTTACAAAATCCCAATATAACAACATACAAATCGAGTGGACAACTTTTGCCTATTATATCTTACAGAGATAACTTAGGATACAATAGAACTTTGACATTTGACGGATTGATTTTGCAAAAATCAAATACACCTGATGGATCACTTGGATATTTTTATACAGGTTTGGTTACAGCAACTAGTTTGGGTGGAACAAATGTTAATTATGAATATGCATTTGAAAACACATCTACATTTGGTCAAATAACACTTTATATTTTGGGTACACAAGATTCAAATGCATCCTCTTGTACGTCTCCACCAGCAACTGTTGGAAATTTTCCAACAAATATATCATTTACAGGACCAAGATGTGGTTACTTGGACTGTGGAGATGGTTATACTCAACCAGTTTGTAACCCAACCGCAACTACACAAGTAAAACACAGCGGTAGTTTTATAATCACGAATAATAATAATGCGGAAATGTTGGCAACCATTAGTCCTACCTGGACCAATTTAGATGGAACATCATTGAACGCATTGATTAACACTGTTGATGTTAGTCCATCAGGAATGTTTTCTATTCCAGCGAATGGAATACGTAAAATTAGTATTGGTTTTGGACTTGCTAATTATCAAAACACACTTCAACCAAAAACTTTTAATGCAAAGGGTTCTGTGAGTTTGACTTTGCCATTGGGATATTCACCTCAATCTCAAAATTGTGAAATTATAGCTAACTTTGATAAGAATTCTTGTGTGGTTTCTCCGGTAGTACCTCCAGTGGTTACACCTGTAACAAGTAATCTCGGGTGTATTAGTTATAATCCAAGTATGTTGGAGAGTTGGACACAGATAAAAACCAGAACAGTAGTAACAATTGCCTACAAAACAGGTACATCTGCAGATAAAACTTTTGCTAAAGCGGTTGTTAATGCTTTGCCAAATTCAGGCTGTACATTACCTTCGACTATAACTCAAGACGGATATACTATTAACATTTCGTGGACATTAGATCCAGCCGGAGGTCAAGACTATGCGTGTACCACTGGTGCATCGGGACAATTTTCAGGTACTTATACAGTTGTAACAACAAATTCAATATTGGGTAGTGCAAGCTTTTACATATTGTTCTTGAGAAGAAACAATAATATTGTGTCCATCGAAAACTATATTAATTTGTGTCAAACAGGTGGAGTTTCGTCTGTAGGATAAAAAATATTGACATTTTTCAAAATTTGGTTATATATATTGTTGAATGACACGGATGTGTTATTCACTATAGTGCTCGAATGAGGCTATTAGGTTAATAAGTTCAATAGAATTATTAAAAAGAAAGGTAAATATATGTCAGTAGTAAAATATAGTCCGTTTGCATTGCGACACATTGATCGTGATGAATTTTTAACACCATTTGACCGCGTATTTGATGAAGTATTTGCGGCTCACTTCCCAGAATTAAACAAAGAATTAGGTGTTGGTTTTTTTGAAAAACAAAGTTACCCCCGCGTAGATGTTATTGATTATAATGACCGTGTGGAAATTTTAGCTGAAATTCCAGGTTTGTCTAAAGACGAAGTATCTGTAGATGTACAAGAAAACGTACTTACTATCAGTGGTCAAAAGATCAAAAACGTGGATGATAAGGAGTCTACAGGAAAATACATTCGTAGAGAACTAAAACACAGTAGTTTCAAACGTAGTTTTACTTTAGGAGATCAAATTGATAGAGCGAATCCCACCGCAAAGTTTGAAAATGGATTGTTAAAGGTTACATTATTAAAGGTGAAACCAACGATTCCTGTCACGAAAAAAGTAAAGATTGATTAATATTCAATCAAGGTTATATTAACCCCGTTATTAAATTAACGGGGTTTTTTTATTTTTATATATTTATAGATATGATAAAATTTCATCATTTGGTAATGGCAACGTCACTTTTAATCGCAGGGTGTGCTGCCTATTTTAGTGTATATGGTATTGGATTGTTATTTTCAGGAGCAACTATTGCTGCAATGATTATGGCTGGTTCATTGGAACTAGGTAAACTTGTAACAACATCGTGGTTATTCAGATATTGGAATAAAGCCAATATATTAATGAGAACCTATATGATAATTGCTGTATTTGCTTTGATGGCAATTACATCTCTAGGTGTATTTGGATTTTTAACAGCTGCGTTTCAAAAATCTTCATTGGAGACCGAGTTATCTATGAATAAGATTATCACACTTGAGTCTCAGAAAAAAGAAGAACTTAGTAAGATGGAGTCTACTAAAAAGACAATTGAAAAACTTTATAGTTTGAGAAGTAGTCAAGAGGTCAGATTGAACGAAGTACTTACAAATGTATTAATTGCGAGAAATCCAATACAATTACAAAATATTCAAAATCAGATTAATGATCAGATTGGGGATTTAAACAAACAATTGGAGGGGGAAAATGAAAAGATTAAAACTTATAGTACCAAAGTAAGTTCTATAGATGATAACATTTACAAATTAAAAGTGGATAATAGTCAAAAGAAAGATATTACCACATTTAAATTTGTTGCGGATCAATTCAACACTACAATTCAAACAGTAGTTAAATGGTTCATAGTAGTGCTTATTACAGTATTTGATCCACTTGCAGTTATATTGTTATTAGCATATAATATAAGCAGCAATAAAACCTACATAGAGGAAGACAAAAATTACGAACTGTACAAGAAACAAGAAAAAAATACGGTTGACTCTAATGATAAAAACATATCTCCGTCTCCATCTCCATCTGTTGTTGAAAAGATAGTAGAGAAGCCAGTAGAGGTTGAAAAGATAGTGGAAAAAATTGTGGAAAAACCAGTGGAAGTAGAAAAGATAGTGGAAAAAATAATAGAGAAACCAGTTGAGGTTGAAAAGATAGTAGAGAAGGTTGTTGAACGAAAAGGCAAAACTGGTGTAAGAGGTATGTTTAGTTTTTAACAATTACAATTAAAATAATTTTTTATTCGTTTTGTAGATCGTCCATATATATGTAGTTATAAGTATGGATGAAACTGAGCTTAAAGAATTGTACAAATTGATCAAAAGATCATACGATGAATCGTGTTGGAAAACCTTAAATGACGCTTTAGATTACATATCTGAATTCGTTGAAGTAGATGATGAATCTCCTATAGACAATGATTGAAATTTTATTATTAATACTGTTATTGGTATCCGTATCAGCTAATGTGTTTTTATTAATCACATTAAAAAAATCATTTAATCAAATAGATATACTTGAAGACTGGATTATAAACTTTAAAAATTCTGTAGAAAGTACTTTTAATAAATTGAAAGATGTTGATAACCGTGGTATATTTGAAAAAGATGACGATGTTGGTTTTCTTTTCACGGATTTGAAACAAATCATTGAATCTTTGAATAAAAAAGTAAAAGAAGAAGAAACCGACAACGTTTGACATTATTACTTGAATGAAAAAAATAAAAAAAAGTAAAGTCATTACCAAAAAAGTGACTAAAGTAGTAAATCCTAAAAAACGTAAAGTATCTGCTATGGTAAAAAGTGTTAATAAAAAGATAAAGAAGCCAACAAAAATAACATCTGTAAAAAAGATAGTTAAAAAACCCAAAAAGGTAAATAAATTAAAATTAGACATTACGTATGAATCTAAAAATTTATCTGAGATTAATGTACCCCGTAACATCACAAGCAAAGATGTAATAGTAATTAATGAATTAGACGCGATTAATAAAGAAGTCGAAGAACTTACAGAAGTAAGAAAAAAACGTAGAGGTCGTAATAAAAAAGAAAAAATTTACTTTTCTAAAAAAACCGAAGAAGCTATCATCGAATACAATTCCGAAACCGACAACGTAAAAAGAAATGAAATTTACGAAACTCGTATAAAATACAGCTTTGATAAATTGGTAGAAAATATTTTTAACACATTTAAATTTACTTATTTTGACAACAGTCCATTAGAGATTCAAAAAGAAACCGTAGCACACTTGGTTTCAAATATTCACAAATTTGAAGCTGGTAAAGGTAAGGCATTTAGTTATTTTAGTATTGTAGCTAAAAATTACTTGATATTCCATAACAATAACAATTATAAAAGATTTAATCAACACGTAGATATTAGTGAAACTCCAGGTGAAGATAGTGTTTGTTTGCAAACAGAAGATGCACATCATAAGACTATTCAGACACAAGAGTTTATGAAATTGTTAATTAACTATTGGGAACGAAATATAACAAAAATATTCACCAAACAAAAAGATCTCAATATAGCATATGCAGTTATAGAATTATTTAGAAACAGCGAAAGAATTGAAAATTTCAATAAAAAAACACTGTATCTTTACATCAGAGAACTAAGTAATTGTAAAACACAACAAATTACTAAAATTATCAATAAAATGAAATCATATCAAAATATAGTTATGAAAAATTACATTGATAACGGAAAAATATAATACAAAACAAATAAACCACTCAAATAGAGTGGTTTTTCTATTTATAGATATATGGACTTAAATTTTGAAATTTATAAAGGAAAGAATTTTTCTGGTCTTTGTAAAGACATAGTGAAAAATTCAGAGAGCAAGAAAGATCAAATTGATATTTTAATATCTGAGTTAAGAAGTTTAATTAAAACTGTTAACGACGCTACTATCGTAGTGCCTATGATAAAAGACTATTATGATGTAGGCGTTAAAAACGATGAACAATTGGTCAAATTAGCCGCAGTTATACAAAGATTGGTAGCAAAAGGTGAAGCTACTGGCGAAGGCAATTCAATGGTATTAAGTGAAGACGAACGTAAACAGTTAATGGATGAAGTTATAACAATTAGTAAAGGCGAATAATATGGTAGTTACGGATGTATCCAAATCAAATAAATCTCCACAGTTAAACGATCAACAAATAAAAGATTTGGTTGATATTCGTTCACCTATACAACTCGCCGTTGTAGTTGATGTGATTTTCAATGAAAATCACGTAAAATTGCAGGACGAATATAAACAAAAAATAAATCCACAAACAGTTCCTCTTAACTATAAGAATGAACCAGCCAAAGAAAACGATGTGGATTTTTCATATATAGGACGGGCCAAAGTAAGAATCTTATCACAAGAAAAAAAGTCATCGGTGGAAAAATTGCCTTGGGCTATACCTTTGGATCAAACTATTACGCAATATCCATTGGTCAACGAACTTGTATTGGTTCAAAAAGTAGGCAATAACTACTATTATAGTAAACCTTTAAATAAATTCAACTTTCCAACCAATATAGATTACACTGTTGAAACAGTATATAGTGAAAATGGAAAGCCTGCTGTGCCTTTTTACTTTGACGGAAATAGAGCTACTTATACATCAGCTCCAATTTATTCAAAATACAATAACATTGGGTATGTTGGGGAATATTTCATTTCCAATCCATTTATAAGACTGATTAGAAAAAACGAAGGAGATACAGCAATAGAAAGTAGATTTGGTCAATCAATTCGTTTTAGTGCTTATGATAATAATAGACTTAATGATAAAGGATCATATCCATCCTACGCATTAAACAGCAATTTATTAAAAGAATCTAGTGGTGGTGGATATGGAAATCCAAAGATTACTATTAGAAATAGACAAAGAAATATCTCTTTAGACGAACCACAACAATTACATCCCAAGTTACCACCTATTCCAAAAATAACTCCATCTGAGAAAAATTTTGGTGGACAAATAGATGAAGATATTAACAATGATGGCAGCACAATACAAATAACAAGTGGAAAAACAGAAAGCGATTGGAAAACTACAGTTTATAAAAGTATATTTGGCAAAACGTCAAACGGAGAGCCAACTGAAGAACAAGTTAGATACAATCCAAAAGGATCCACTACATTTAAATTTCCTGTTTTAGACGGCGATCAAATTGTAATAAACACTGATAGATTGATATTGAGTAGTAGATTTGCAGAAACGTTCCATTTTAGCAAAAAACGTTATGCTGTAGCTACTGATAGTGAATACACAGTAGATGCTAATGATAATGTAGTTATAACTACAAATAATACCGCTTGTATAAATGC
>Ga0129333_10005802_pt1 | contig 11639 bp, 12 predicted proteins | sample CPB6_08_DNA_FD_94474 | JGI IMG/M metagenome (GOLD analysis project Ga0129333, IMG submission 94474) | Freshwater to marine salinity gradient microbial communities from Chesapeake Bay, USA - CPBay_Sum_0.6_0.8_DNA | ecosystem: Environmental > Aquatic > Marine > Coastal | place: USA: Chesapeake...
AAATGCATCTGGAGTTTTCTTAGCAGCATATGGAATATCTTTGCCTTGAAATTGATCTTTAGTTTGATCCTTAATACTATTTAAATATGAGTTGCTGTAATCCTTACTTGCCTTTTTGCCTGCATCGCCACTGTCTTCCATTTCTTCATGTGTTAACACTGGACTATGTGACATTTGATTTGCATACAATTCCGTTTCTTTATCAACGCTCTCATCATACTTCGTATCTATAGCACGTACCATATTAATGTTATAACCTAATAACTGTGCCATTTGTTGTATCATTGGCTCAGTTGCAGGATAACGGAATTTGCACTTAATAATTGTAACTGGTTGATTTGATAAATTTGGAAAACCATATGGAGCCTTCATTACCGGTAGTGTTTTAGGTGGACCCATTTCTACTGGCTCAAACTTCTTAAGATTAAACATGAACATATCTAGGAAGTTTTTATCAACTTCCCCTGCTATTTTCACAGTGATGTCATATGTGTGTAGACTTTCTACAATATAGTGTTTATAACTTTTCATATTAGGTTCCTAATAATATTTATCTTTAATCCTTGTTTTTGTTAGTGAAAACTTTAAGTATCTCATTACGATCTAATGCGCGTCCTTGACCTAACGGGGTAGCTTCTATTTCTTCGTCTTTTTTGCTCTGCTTTTGATCTAATGCTGCTTTCTTTAACTGTAATTCAATCATTTTAAGTTTCTTTTGCACCTTAGCAGTTTTAGCAGTAATTGCGTGACCAAGCATTGTGCCCGCCACGTTAAAGATTTCAGGACTATATCTACTATCAACCTGCATACCTAAGTCCATTAAATCTTTATAACTATTTTGGGCTAACACTGCTAAATCGTCCATTTCACTATCGGCAGATTCAAGACCTTTAACCTGAGGAAGTGCGTGTTCAATTTTGTCTAAATTTTTTAGTGCGTTTTCAGTAATTTCTTGTGTTTCGGGTGGCAGTACAACTTGTTCTGTTTCTTCGTTTTCACTTGAAAGTTGAAAGAGTTCTTCTAACTTTTTGGTCATACATTATTTATTAACCCCTTTTTCCATTATAGAAAATGTCATCTTCGGTTATGACTCTAAATGTAAGCCCTGCTCGTTTACAATATTGTGAAGCCGCTTGCCATTTAGCATGGTTTAATGCTACTGTCGCTCTATCCTTTAAACTCGCTACTTTACTCTCAATGAGACTTTGCTTTTTAGGTTTTATTTCAACTATTTCTGATTTTCTGCGGCCATTTTTATCTTCGTACATAACAAAAAAATCAGGTACATATATTGTTTGTTTTCCAGTGAACGGATTTTTGTATGGCACACTTATAGCTTCGCTAGCCCAAGCAATAATGTTTTTATTATTATCACAGAACCTCATAAAGGTTAGTTCCCAACCACTGCGATATCTTGGCTTATGTTTGCCTACATATTTTTCTGGATTTAATGGTTCGTAGGTTCCCGACGCAAAGTTTCTCATAATACAACATTACGTGCTACTGGAATAATAGGACTAGGAATACTACCTATACCATATAAATTAGTCTTTGGTCTAAACTTGTTGAGATAAAATATTAAGAATTGATTTAACAAAACACTATTAGTTTTCATACCTTGTAATTCTTCAAGAAACTGTATTGCAGGAATTCCTGATTCGGTAGCTACTCTGAAAAGAAATGCTGTAAAGTTTGCTGCTTGTTGTTTGTTGGAACAAATACTTTCAAAAAAACTATTGACCAACTCAAATTCATTAGCATTTACAACTGTATTAATATTATAAAATGAATCAAAAATTCTTACTGTTTGATCTAGACTATTTTGATTGTTAAAAATTGTTGGCATCTTATCCTCCTCCTCTACCAGTAGGTGGCAGTGAACCTCCTCCGCCAGTATTGGATTGTTTTGCTGAAGGAACATCAGTTGGTATTGGTTTTCTAATTCCAGTTACTGGAACTTCAGCCAATACAGTTTTTCCTGTAACATCTACTTCAGTTAGAACTTGTTTACCTGTTACTTCAACTCCTGTCAGTGCAGGTCTTGATTGAATTTGTACTTCCTCAAGAACAGGATTTCCTGTTGGTCCTACTCTTACACTCGTTCCGTCATTTGGATTTGTAGTTTGAGTATCACTTGTACCATATGCACTACCTACAGGTGGTGCGCCGGCCTGTGTTGCACTACCAGGACCTGAAGCAGGATTATCAAATTTGAATGTAAGGTTTCTTGTTTCGTTTGGCTTTTGTCTTAAATTGTTTAAGAAAGAAGTTTTTAATTCTTGTTTTAAATTCTGTACGAGATTAACATTTTTAAATGTTTTATAAGTTGCTCCAGCAGCCTGTACTGCGCCTAGCAAGTTGCCATTTTGAACATTTTTCAATGCACCACCTACGCTATCAACCAATCCACCTTGACCTAAAATATTACTATTACTTCCTGGCATTGCGATTGGACTGATTCTTCTATCATATGTAGATTCATCACCAAAGCCAGGAACAAGATTGCTTGGTTTATCCCCATCTAATGCACCTTCATTATATACGACTGTTTCATAATCTACAGTCATTGTATTTTTCATAATACCATTACCTTGTTCGTAATCGTAGGTATCGTGAGCAAAACTTGTAATAATGGGATTTACTAATGTGTATGCTAACCAATTGTGTTGGTAAAAACCATATATTGTAATGTCATTAAAGAATGCAGGTTTAAGTCCATTATCTTGACTAGTTGATGTTTGACCTATATAACCCCAACTTAGTGAACTATTAGTTTCTAAACTTGGTGCGTAAATATTTCTTTTAAAATACTGAGGATCTTGTTGTGGACCTGCTCCAACAGCTCCCGCTCTACTTAAACCTCTTACACTACCTGCTTTTACTGCACTAGTTAAATCTTGCCCATTGCCACCGCGTACACCTGTAAATGCAACTTGAGGAATTGCTCCGTCATTATAATAATATGTATAATACGCAGTCCACAATTTTGCCATAGTGTTGCTATTATCATCATAAAAACTAAATTGAACAGGTTCATAATTAATTTTTGTTTGTACAATTCTTTTACGATTGTACTGATTCATTTGCTGTGTTTTAAATTGAAACGAAGGTAGTTTGACATCACGTACAAGTATGCCAAAGTTTTGTTGCGTACCTGTTTGTTTGTCTATATCGTAAACTGTAGTATTAATGTTAAAGTAACAATGAAATAGAAACTTTAACTTAGGAGCATATTGATATAAGTTAGAGTGAAACGCTTTATCAGCGTGTGTATAGTCTCTAAGGTAATCGTTGCCGAAGAATCCTGCGGCAGTATCTTTAAGTAGATTTTGGAAAAATCCTGACATTCAAACTCAACCCCGTTTTAATTATTTATCAATTGTAAAAACGGGGTTGAAGGTTTGGTTTAAAATCAAGTACCGCCGCCGATACCTGTTACTGAAGCGCCCTGTAGGCTTCTTCCGATAGCAGCACCAACACCTGAAGCAAGTGGTGATTGGATAGCATTATCATAACGTAATGTTAATGATATTGTTACTGCTTCGTTAGTTCCATAGTTTAATGTATTATAGTTTGCAGTCTGTACAAAGCAACCATATAGTTCCCATGTTTCTAATACGTTTGGTGCATTTGCACCGTTACCACCGTCTAGAATTTCAATGTTAGTTTGGAACTTATAGTCTTGGCCAGTTGCTGCTGATGATTGTTCAACAAAGTCTAATTGTCTTTGAATTTGCTGACCTACAGCCTTTGAAACTGTGCCAGAAGCGTCATCACGAATGTTGATTGTGATTGGCTGCCATGCATACTTACCAGCTAGATATAATGTTGAGTTATAAACTGGTAGTGTGATTTCTTGGAACTGTACTTGAGGTCTTGCTAAGTCAATAACTTGTTTAGTTAGACTTAGACCGCCTGATGCGTCAACACCAAAGTTTAGGAAGTTGACTCTAAAGCGGAATTGTAGTTTTGGCATTAACAGGCCCTGATTGCCTCCGGCATTATCAGATGCTACTGTCATGTTGAACAATGATTGTGAGGCTGTTGCCATTTTAATTCTCCGTGTATACTTATTTATTCATAAGAGTGCCCCTTTCGAGGCACTCTATTCTATTTTATTACGCTCCTGACAACTCACCAGTGTTCAATATACGTACTGGGATGTAGATGAATTCAGCAGCCTTGACTGGCTCAACTGCTACGTCGATCCACAACTCATTACGATCTATTCTTGCTGGAGTGTTGTTTGATTCATCGCAGACTACTAAGTAGTCATAGATGCCTCTCTTAGCAACAAGATCAACCATTAATGATTCTACTACACCTGCGATTTGTTGACGAGTCAACGCATCGTTTGGTTCAAATACGAATGGTCTTGCTGCGATAGTCAATTGACGACGAATGTAAGCAACTAAACGTGCTACGTTAGTGCGATCCAATGCGCTCTGACTATTGAATGATGTCTTGTTACCATAGTTCAAGAAACCATTGCCTGTAAAGAATACCAATGGGTTGATGAAGTTTGTATACAATACATTACGTATTCCTATACGTGTCTTGGTTGTGACGAATTCACCAGTTGCACGATCAAGATATCCAATGCCTGTTGCATTGTCAATGATACCACGACGAGTACCAGCAGCCGCTAACCAAGGATAAGCAACAGTATCATTTCTAATGAATGTTCTTAGCATCATGTGACTTGCTGGAACAGCAACTAAGTTACCGCTCAAGTCTGGGGCGATACCACTTGGATAGAACAGACCCATGTAAGTGTCACGATTTGCACAACCTTCATCGCCAGTGCTTGGAGCACCTGCTGCATTAGTTGCCCATGCTTGAATATCAGTTGCACTGTCTGGTAAACCTATTGGACAATCACCTAATATATATCCTGTTTGACCACGATCATTGTTTAGAACAATCATGTTACCTTGTAATTCAGGATAGTTAGGTGCTGCCATTAAGTTGAAGAAGTTATCTTCGTCACGAATTGCTTGGTTAGTGTCAATTGTGGCTCGCATTGCTGCAACAACCATTGCTCTTTGAGCCTTACGACCCATGTTTGCTTGACCCTTATAATTCAATCCACTTGCTGATACCCAAGTTGCAGTTTCAGTTGGATAACTGCTCTTGTCTGGGAAGCGAGTTGAAGTTAAGTAATTTGTGCGATACTTCTTAACGTTATATCCTGAACGGCGTGTGTTGAATAGTAGCATGCCTACTGGATATAATGAACTTTCTGGTGCGTCTACGTCAAGATAGTTTGCATTCACACTTGCTGTACTCTTTAACATTGACTTGATACTTGGGATAGGATCATTTGCTGGGTTAGTTGTGCCGTTTAGTGCCCAACGTGCATCAGCGAACAATACACCAGTTGAACTTGTTTGATCTGAAGTATCTAATTTAGTCCATGTTCCCTGTTCAGGTGACACATAGCTACCGTCTGCATTTTTCTTTGCTTGCCAACGGAAGATTACTGGATAGTTTTCTAAGTCGCTAGTGTCAATCCATAGATCACCATATGATAGTGCTGTGACTCCATCGCTTTGTGTTGTTGGTTCACTTGCACTGATAATTGGACCGTTTGGATCTGTAGTATTTGAGCCAGTTGGTTTTGGGAAACCATTCTTGTCATAAGCTACGTTTCTGTATGCCTTCCAATTTTCACCAGTTTGACTATCTGCTGTACTTGTGTTAACCATAATATCTACCTGATCAACAATACTCCAGAACCAGTTAGTACCGTCAGCTGGAGCAACATTTGGAAAGCCTTCGTTTGGTTCATAATCTACATAGATCCAATTGCTTAACTGTGTTGCAAATGCTGTTGGAGCAGTTGCGATTGGTGTACTATTTGCAAGCATGACTGATGTAACTACACCACCACCACTTACACTAATAACTTTAATACGTACATCATTGGCTGGGCTTGTACCACCAATAACAGTACCTAGTACCTTGACAATATCACCTGCAGCATAACCTGTACCAGCGGCACCTAATGATGTTTGGTTTATAAACACTCTACCATATTGTGTTGTTAGAAGAACTTGTAAACCAGTGCCAGAACTTGATACGTTTGTTGTTGCACAGCTCTTGTTAACAATATATGAAGATATACCTGGTTTGCAATATTCTGTTGAACCTGCAATAAAGCCTGCCTCAGCAAGAATACCGTTGCTTACGTTATCTTCATGATCATCAATAACAATTTCTCCACCTTCTGTATGTGTTAATACAATTGCGCCATCAGCATCAACGGCAGCAGATGTGAATGGAATATTTTGTGCAGTCCAAGCTGTTACAAAATCATTTGCATCGTCACTTGCATTAATTGATACTTCCCATGGATTGCCTGGATTTGCTGGATCAGTTTGTAATGATGTTTCACCAGGAGCACTTACCCATACTTTTAATGTACCTGCGCTAAATGAAACATCAGTATTTGATCCAGTTACAATAGTTGGACCAGTTGCTGCTCTCTTCCATATATATAATGGAGATTCAGCAAAACTACCTGATGGATCATATTCCATATATACTGAACCTGCAGGAATAGCCTGCCCGCCAGTTGGATCTAGATCGTTAGTTGCACTCCAGTCATTCTTTGCAAGTGGGCAAGTGCGTGGAGTCCATACTCCTAATGTTTCATTATAACTGCTGACCTTTGGATTTAAGCCATTAGTTACAGTTGAAATTTTAATCCATACTGAACCTGTTGGAGCAGGATATGTTTGACCTGTTTGCCACAATGGTTGTTGTGCCGCAGTTCCATAAACTAATTGTGGTTGAACATATGTGCCTGCATCAATTTCAAGATCAGCTAGTAATGTTCCAGTGCCACCGATTATAATTCTCTTTGGTGGTGTTGTTGCTTCCATGCCTGCAATTTGTCTTGAGTAAATGCTTAGATATCCAGCACTTACACTTGCTGCGATGTTTAGTACACCTAGATTATTATTAATTTGATTTGCTAAAGAACTTACAGTAGTTGATGTTGATGTGACTGTAACAGTTACTCCATCAATTGTAAATGTAATGGTATCACCAATTGTTAATACTGGGTTAGAAACTGAAGATGTTACCATTGGAATACTTGATAACCAACTGAAACTTCCAACTGCTACCCATGTATTGTCTGGAGCTTTATAAAAATAATTGTTTGGTGCTTCCAATGGATTTAAATCACTTGCGCTAGTATCAACAAAGGCGTAATCACCGATGTTACCTATGCTGTCTAGTGGAGCACCGCCTGATGTGTTTGCAGCATCAGTGATGACAATTGGAGCTTCATAAGTAAATGATTGCTTTTCAGCACTCCATTCATATATACCCCAAGTTGAACTTGTTGTATCTAACCAGTAAGTGCCGTCAGCAGGAGCTGCTGTTGGACGTCCTGTCTTACCAACTAGTGATGCTAGGTCAATGTCAGCGCGTAATACATACGCATTATTTGTTACGCCTAGAACTGAGTAGGCTGCTAATAATCCGTATTCGTTTAATTCGTAACCTTGTACAGGAGTACCATCTGCTGTAGTATAGAAGAAAGGGTTACCAAATAGTGTAGTAAGGTCTCTCTGACTAGTTACCTGATATAACTTGCCAGCGTTAGCACTAGTAGTTGCTTGTGCGATACCTACGCCGTTTGGGTTAGCCTTATTAGCTGCTGTAGCGACTAGAACGAAAGGTACGCTAGTACCAGCAGCTGGTAAATATTGTGATTGGTCGATGATTGTGACTTCGACGCCTGGTGATGTTAATGCCATTTTGTTTTCTTCCTATGTTGTAATATTCTGAGGGTTACACATACCCTGGTTTCTCTTTATTATTTATAATATAATGAGAAAAATACGGCAATAGCATACCTTCGAAGGTTATATCAATAAATATGTCTATGCCTGCTGTTAGACCCTTGTGTAAACATTGTAATAAGAATCCCTGTGCTATAAATTACATAAGGGATAACAAACGACATTTTAGAAGCACTTGTGATGAGTGTGGTAGAAAGAAAAATAGACTGAAACCTAGACAGGCAAACTGGGAAAAGGCGGGCTATAAAAAGAAAACTGTATGTGATAACTGCGGTTATAAGGCTTTATACAGTACGCAAATGACAGTATTCCACATTGACGGTGAACTAAAAAATACAAATTTTAATAATCTACGTACAATTTGTTTAAATTGTGTAGAGGTTATTAAACGTAAAGAAGTAACTTGGAAACGCGGTGATTTACAGATTGATTATTGAGTCTATTTTACGATGCAAGTCATCGACAGTACTACAATTATCAATATAATAGTCATAGTTTAGTCCAACACTACTGTACTCACTAGCATGAACATTAAATTGTTCTAAGATTGTTTTAGCGTGTTTATTACCTTTATTATATTGTATAGCAGCGTCATACCAGTCTGGATTTGACCCTCTGTTGACTCTGATTGTAATACCCCCTGCTCTTTTGATAGAATTGAGTTCGTTGGGGAATCTACAATCACTAATAACAATATTATCTTTGATGTTACGTAAACGATTCTCAATACTTGCTATCCAAATATCGTCATGGAACGCACGACGACCAACTTCTGTACCCCATTGCTGTAATACCCAACGTGGAGTAAGGTGTGGGAAATTTAGACGTTCTGCCCACCAACTATCTACTGTATCACGCCATTCACGACTATACTTTGTTGTACCTTCAAGTAGTTCACGATCCCAACCAAAGATACTAGCCACAGCATCTTTGAGAGGTTCTGCATAACTCATGCGACGAAACCCCTTAAACGTAATTAGATAATCGGCAATGGTATCTTTACCAGAACCTATAAAGCCTGCTACACCTACAATCATGTAATAATTATAACAACAAGCAAAAGTAAAATCAACCTTGAATCCAAGTTAATGGTTGACTATAATCGGTATATTTTTTCAAATCTTCTAGCGCAGCCGCACATGCTTCTTTGCCTTCTGCTTTCATAGCCGTTCCATTTAATGTTGTACCACCACCTGGACCAGCAATGGTGCCATATTTTTCACGGGCTTCACCGATAATTTGTTTTAACTGGCCCAACATATAATCACCAATCCAAACACCAACACCCGGATCCATTAACAATTCTATTTCTGGACGTTGTATATCTGCCCAAATTAATACACGTTCGCCTGTACCCTTAAAGTCGCGTGTCATCTTTAATACTTTGGTGACTGGGTTAAATGTGTAAGTTACATAGCCACCAAACATACGCGCTGCTAGTTCAACATAGCCAGCATAGAAATCATACGTTGCCATGCCACCTGTATAGTTGTAGTTCAATAGATAGGTGTTTAATATTGCACTTGAAAATGGATCAAACGATGTTGAACTTGGGCCTGTTTCTAAACCCACTGTTCTACGAAAGATACTACGAACGTTTACAAACTCTGCTGGAAGTGTATAGGTGTCTACGTTTTTAATGATCGTTAATAACGTGTAGGCTTCTACTGTAGCATTCTGCGCACGTTGGCGATACAACTTTATAGTGTAATTATACGCTGCTTCATAATGCTGCGGGTCTAATTCAAGATCAACAATATCACCACCTAAACGTAAACGTAGGTTATTAAATAGCGTTTGTTTAGCTTCTTCTAGTGTAGCGTTTGTTGGTGTTGATAGTGGATCATTAGCCATAAAAAATTCCCGATAACATATTATTTATCGGGAATTAAGTTAGATATCAAAGATCGTTTTCTTTACGATTTTCGCTGTGGTAAACGTCAAACTTGCCGCCCGGATAACGTGCTTCAAGTTTACGCACATTCTCAGCAACAACGTCATTTGGATCTAAATCAAGGGCTCTACATGTGTTGATCCAATACCACATGATATCGCCCAACTCACGCTTCATATGAAAGAGATTTTCATCATTCAATGGCTTGCCTTGAAACAGCATCTTCTTAACAATCTCAATCAATTCACCTGCTTCGCTATTCAAACCAACTGCACCAGTCAATAACAATGGGACGTTGACATTTGGGCCATGCATATATTCACCGTCGCTACCGTATGCTTCATAGTTAGCATCAAGACGATCAAGACGATTCATAAACGCTGTGAGATCATTACTCTCTTTGCTAGTTACAGCCTGTACAAACTCTTGGTACTTATGTAAATCTACTTGCTTACTCATACTAATTCCTTAAACATTGTTTTTCGTCCTTCGACACCTAATGTAGCGTCAAATATTTCCCTAGTGCGCTGCAACATAGCACATGCTAACATCAACTGATCATTACGATCATTTGTTGAAAGTATAGCCGTGTCAATAATTTGCATCAATGTTCCCATACGTTGTTCGATGGGATCAAACTCATATTTATTACTCATTAGAATGCCCTCAGTATAATCATGTTAGCGTTGAAGCGACCATTGGGCGCAGTACTCACAGCCTTGATACTATCAAAAAACTTACGTGCTGCGGGTTTGCTACCCATAATTTCTTTAATCTGTTGTTCAGGCTTACGCAAAGTTTTGACTTGCGATTCCTTAGTACAGAAGCCAAGTACAGTATTGCCCTTGACACCAATGCTCTTGGTGTACTCGTCGGCAACATAGTGATGAAGTTTGCGCTTCTTAGTATCGTAGACCCACGCTTCGCTGCAACCATGCAACTTAGTTGGGCTGATGCTAGTCAACTCAAGTTTCTCCAACTTGAAAGTCTTGAGATACTTCAACTTGCGAACAACCTTCTCAACAGGCACAGCCTTCTTAGCACGTGGCTTCTTGCCTGCTTTCTTCATACCGATATAGGCATTAAGATCACTAATGACAGTTTCAATAGTATTGACGATGTTACGCAATTGAATCTTACCAAAACGCTCATAGGCTTCGTTCAACTGCTCACACTTGCCATTAGCAACTTCGTTGTACTCATCCAACTTACTCTGCCAAGCACTTGCCAAAAGATGAACATGTTGTGGGAGAATGTTGCGTTGAGACAACAAATCAATTGCCTTGATGCCTTCCTTACCAGCACCATTCTTTAGATATTCGTCCCACTGTCCCTCAAGTTCGCCACCAACTTGCAGAGTACGCTCACGCATGATCTCCTGCACGTTGGGTCGATTGCTAACAAGTGTAAGTTCAACAGACACTTCGGGTTGCACTAATGCAACAAGACGATCAATTTCAGTTTGAAGTTTGGCTAGCGTATCGTTCTCAACTACGCTGCCACGAACGATGCATCGTGCAAGCCAACCATAAGTGGGCTTGACATGACGCTCGTTTACACGGCGTATCGTTTTTGCAACTTGTTGCTTTCCTGCAACTTCAAGGTACTGTGCGATAAACTCACGGGCATCTTTGTTGTCATAAAAATGATTGTACCAACCAAATGCTTTTGCGAGGTCCCACTGAGTGCTAATTACATTTGGGTCAAACATGGGTTCAGACCCAATGTACTTTGCGTCGGGGTCGCGCGGGTGCAACTCTTTAATTTCTGATCGTGACTTAACCATACAATACTCCGTAATTGTAATTCAACTATACTATTATAATACCTTATTAGAATAGAGTCAAGCCTACGTAACTCATTGATTTTAAACTAAATACTGTATGCCTAAACTGTCCTTATATAGCCCTACTAAACAAAACGACTAC
>Ga0129333_10005804_pt1 | contig 11638 bp, 9 predicted proteins | sample CPB6_08_DNA_FD_94474 | JGI IMG/M metagenome (GOLD analysis project Ga0129333, IMG submission 94474) | Freshwater to marine salinity gradient microbial communities from Chesapeake Bay, USA - CPBay_Sum_0.6_0.8_DNA | ecosystem: Environmental > Aquatic > Marine > Coastal | place: USA: Chesapeake Bay...
GTGTCTTGTGTGTGATAGATAACTGGCATGGGCCTGCGTGGCACCCGGACACGCGGTACGTAGTTCACCGCGTACCATTCCAACAGTTGCTTCTTTTCGGCTCTTTCAGCAAAGGTCGGCACATGCATGTAGAAGGTGTCACCAAACTTTTGTTCGTCAGAAGCAAACACGTGCAGCATGGTACTTTGCCATGTTTCTGGATGCCACGAGAAATCAAAATCTTTGTAATCGCAAATACTGGAGCATACCCACACATGCTCATACTCGCCTACTAGGCTCCGGGCCAATCTAATCAAGGTATCGCGATAGTTGTCAAAGTAACGGATTTTCTTTACGGTGTTGGGTATTAGGCCTGCATTGCCATCTAGGTGGTCTATTTCAAATATAGGCGCAGCATCTTTTTTTACTTCGGCGCGCATCATGTCTACATATTTTATTTCGACTGCGCCCGGAACTCGATACTGAGGTCCACCAGTCTTTTGGTGCTGCGTGGCAAATTGATAGATGTAAGGTGGCTCGCCCGGATCCGGCACCCAAGAAAAATCCATGTCTGTGGTGTCTACATTATCGGGCAGATGCCAGTGTGTCATGTCTACCAACAAACGAGCCACAGGACCGGTCATGTATTTTCTCTCAGTGGCTCCGGGCATGTGATATTCAACCGTGGCCATTTTTTCTGCAGGCCACCATTGGTTACCAAACACAAAGATATAGGGAGGCGATCCTGGCTCAGGTCTCCAGGAGTAATCCCATTCACAATCGATTTTTGTATGCCAGTGGTTGTCATGCCGTGGCAGTAGTTGTGCCGGCAAATCCATGTATTTGCGCTCAGTAGCACCGGGCATGTGATATTCAACAGTGGGCATTACCTCGGCTGTATAGTATTGGTTACCAAAAACATAAATGTAGGGCGGTGATCCAGGATCCGGTTCCCATGACCAATCAAACTCACAGGGATATAACTGTTCAAATTTTTCTGGTTCCCCACGCCGTCGTGCCCTAGGATGATGCATATATTTTATTTCATTAGCGGAGCCCACACGATATCGCACAGCAGGCCGCTGTTCTGGCGTCAACCATTGATTACCAAACACATAACAATAAGGGGGATCAGTGGGGTTGGGGCGCCAACTGTAATCAAACTCTTCAATTTCGTCCAACACCTGCCATTGATCGCCGTAGTTGGGCGCAATCTTAGCCACGATGTCATTGATGTATTTGATTTCAGTTCCTCCTGTGCTGTAGGTCACAGTGGGCTCTAGCACGCCTTCGTTCCACTGGTTACCAAACACATAAGTCATGGGCGGATCTGTGGGATTGGGTTCCCATGAGTAATCAAACTCTGTTACCGGCAAATGATTTTCAAAAAGATCAGGCTGCGGCAATCTACGTGTGCGGCGATCCATGTATTTGAATTCAGTAGCACCTTGCACATGGTACTTCAAACTTGCCTTGAGTTCGGGCGGATTCCATTGGTTACCAAACACATAGATATAGGGCGGATCTTTGGGATTGGGCACCCAAGACCAATCCCATGCATTGATGTCAATGTTCTCGCACAACTGCCAATTGGCCATGGCAGCTCCTAGTTTGGCAACTGGTTGATCCACAAACTTTTGCTGCTCCGCTCCTGTCATTGAGTAAATCACCGTGGGCATTTCTGTGCCTGGCCAATGTTGATTACCGAATACATAATCGTAGGAAGGTTCGGTGTTGTCAGGATGCCAACTGTAATCAAATTTTTCTATGTGGTGCAACACCTTCCAGTGTGATCTATCAGGCAGTCGACGATGCTGAATATTGACATACTTGATTTCTGTAGCACCGGGCATAACATAACGTGCGCCACCATTGGGCTGCCATTGAGTAGCAAACTCATAGATATAGGGAGGATCACCGGGGTCAGGACACCAGCTTTGATCCACACTGTAGACATCAATGCAGTCGGGAATGTGCCAATTGGCATTGGTGCTCAGTAAACGAGCAGGGGTGTCCATGAACTTTCGTTCAGTGGCCCCAGAAACTCTGTACTCCACAGTGGGCATTTTTTCAGCTGACCACCATTGATTGCCCCAAACATAGATAAATGGCGGATCCAATGGATGCGGTGCCCAGGTCCAGTCCCACCGATCTTGGTCTATGTTGTGCAACACATGCCAATTGGCGCGACTGGCTCGATTAGGAATCACAGTGCTGTGACAGTGCCATGATGTTGTGCCCTGTTGGGGGACCCAACACGTTCCTGAATAGTCATGCCATTGATTGGGCCAGACGTGAATGTATTGTTGTTGCCATGGCACCGGCTTCCAAAGAAAATCAAAGTCCGAATAATCCGCTAAGTATGTGACAATCCAACAACTGTCAGTGCGTGACATCTGCCTTGCATGTTCAATTGATTCAGCCTTGCGTTCATGCGGGAACAATCCAGTTTTTTTATCTAAGTAAAATACATCAATCATGATTAGAATAGACGAGATTTACAACAACACCTTTTGGCCTTGGTTCACTCGCAATCGTCCCGGAGTGCGCATGTTCATGTGTGATCCGTTTGGTAGATCAGATCCGGACAGTGTGGTAAATTTTGGTAGCGAATCAGTGCAAGAATATAATTATATATTCTTTTTTGATCAAGAGCCAATACATTTGAACTACCACAGGCCCACTTTTGAAGAAGTGCGTCGTAGAAACGATGATCTCAAAGGTGCTCAAGGAGCAATCTGTACCAGTGAACGTGACTCAGACAATGTTGATCAACTTTGCAAACAATATGGCTGGCAAAGTTACTACTATTTCTTTCACGGCTGGGCAGCTCTGGATTGGTACCGCGGCTATGACAAAACTTTTTTGATTCCACCGTTTGACAGCCGCGAACCTACCAAGACATTTATTGCACCCAACAGAATCATTGCTGGTGCACGTGAACATCGTCTCAGTATGTTATACTGGATTTTCAAGAATCAGTTACACGCCAATCATATCAGCTGCCCAGCAGTATGTCCTGTGGAAAACGTCTCTATCTATGATGCTGTCAAAAGCCTACCTTATGCGGATGCCGACACTGTTTTTCGTTCGGCCCAAATTCCTCGACAGTTTGCAGGCGAAACTGATCATCCTATGCACAGTTGCTGGCTAAGTCTATTTGATCAAAGTGCCGACAGTCTGTTATACCTAGTGACCGAAACTGTGGCCACAGGTCGTAGACATCATCTCACTGAGAAAACTTTCAAACCAATTGCACTAGGTATGCCGTTTGTGCTGGTAGCTACTGCTGGCAGTTTGAAATATATTCGCAGCTATGGATTCCAGACATTTGGCGATATTTGGGATGAAAGCTACGACGAAGAAACAGACGATCAACGTCGCATAGAAAAAATTGCCACCCTGTTGACTGAGCTGGACAGCATGAGCCATCAACAACGGCAGGATCTGTACCAACGTGCCAAGCCCATCATTGAACACAACTGGAAGCATTTTTACCAAGGTGGCTTTGAACAAGTGCTATGGACAGAATTGCAACAATTGCTCAATGCCGTTGAATTTGATCGTTGACCGAGTGATCGGTGGCAAAATTTACCCCAGTCTGGCCCGACATCAAGCAGAGCCATACACCCAAAGCTGGCGTGAATTTGGTCAGCATTGGCCCAATACCATTCCCCTTCGATTGCAAGAGTACTTCGAAGGACATGGTATGGCAATCAATATCTTTGGTTGGAACGATCAATGGCCAACACATATCTACTATCCCATAGCACTGGGATGGTTTGACTTTGACATTGATTATTTTGCGCTGTTGTCGCAGCCTGTGCTGTTGGCTCTACATCAACAGCAACTGAAAATTTTGTTTTATTACCACGAAGGCGACAACCCAGAACGCATCAAGCATCGGCTGGATCAATGCGTGGCGTTGCAGAACCTACCAGCTCACTGTTATATTTTTGTCAGCAGCAACAGCGCCGCAGACCAGCTAGCTCAGTTTGTGAGTTTTCAAGACAGCGAACTTTGGTACTGGCATCGTAACAGATTGGTACCAGCAGTGCCCATAGATGATCATCCACGCAGTAGACAATTTACTGTGCTGAACAGATTGCACAAATGGTGGCGAGCAGCAGTTATGGCCGATTTGCAGCAAAATAGCATACTGCAATCAAGTTATTGGAGCTACTGTGAAGGCGAAACTGATCACGATTTGATCAGTGACTGTCCCATTGAATTAGACGCCATACCCGATCTGCGATCCAACACCGTAAATTTTGTGCGCGGTGCGCCATACTTTGCTGACAATCTAACTCAACAGCAACGCAATGATCATCACTTGCTGGTTGAACACTTCTACAGTGACGCCTACTGCAACATTGTGTTAGAAACCATGTTTGACTGGGATCAGAGCGGCGGAACATTGTTGAGCGAAAAAACATTCAAACCTATCAAACACGGACAGTTGTTTTTTGTAGCTGGTGGAGCAGGAAGTTTGGCTGTGTTGCGATCAATGGGTTATCACACGTTCGACCATGTATTGGACAACAGTTATGATAATGAAGCAGACCATACCCGTCGTTGGATCCGATTGCGAGATTCGATTATTCAAGCACAATCGCAAGGCATTGACAAACTATATCTGCAAGCACGCAGTGATATCGAACACAATCAGAAATTATTTCTCAGCAGTAAACGTGATCGTTTAAGTATTTTATTGGAAAAAATCTATGACAAATCTAGTTAGTTCTTATACCAGCTGGCAACCTTTGGAAGAAGTCATTGTGGGCCGTGCATACTCACCAGACTATTTTGACTTTATTGATAATCCTCAGGTCCGCAATCAACTGCAGCAGATCTTAGCGGAGACTCAGGAGGATCTTGACAATCTCAGCCGAATCATTGCTCAGTCAGGGGCTACGGTGCTGCGTCCAGATCTGCCCAGTAAGGATAACTTTGTTTGGTTTCAAACCGAGGGCGGAGGCGCACCGTTGCCGCCGCTCACACCGCGAGACTGGCAAATAACACTTGGCACCAAATTATTGAGAGTGCTGAACATGCCCGAACTTGACACTATCTGTGCAAGATATGGCACCAGTGTAGTAAATCCGCATCGTGGGCAATGGGATGCAGACTGTATTCTAAATGGCGCATCTGCAAGTTGCATTGTGCGAGTGGGCAGAGATGTTTTTTTTGATAACTCAGACTTTTTGCGACCCGAGCAAACTCGCTGGATTGTGGACAATGTATTGGGTCCCGAATATCGCATTCACGAAGCTGTGACCGATGGACATGGTGATGCCGTGTTTGCCATTCTGAAACCTGGTGTGTTGTTGAGTTCCAAGCACGATGTAAATCTTGATCTAGCAAGAGATTTTCCGGGCTGGGATGTATGCAAAATTTGGGACAGTTCTATTTGGGCGGCCATGGAAGTAGGCAAGTTCAAATATGAGCAGAGCCCAGGAGCGTGGTATGTACAAGGCCAAACACCCACGGCTGAATTTACCGATTTTGTCAACACCTACTTGACCAAATGGACTGGCTTTGTAGCAGAAACTGTGTTTGATGTAAACTGTTTGGTGTTGGACGAAGAAAACGTGATATTTTCAGCTTACAACAAAACTGTGTTCGACTACTGTCAGCGCCATCGCATCAATCCCATCATCTGCGAACTGCGTCACAGTTATTTTTGGGACGGCGGTATCAGTTGTTGCACCCAAGACATTCGTCGTCGCGGCGGGCTAGAAACATATCTCTAACTATAGACCGGAACATCATAAAGTCGCATAAACCTCTCTGCGTCTGAGAGATCATTGACCATGGGCTCGCCTCTGATGTTTAGGCTGGTATTCAGCAACATAGGGCAACCAGTTCGGGCATGCCATGCTTCTAACAGTTGTCTGATACCAGATCCGTCAGCAGGCACCGTTTGCACACGACTGGTGCCGTCAGCATGCACAATGGCCGGAAACAGTGTGGGCTGCCGACAGTCGGCCACAGCCTGCATATACCTGCTGTGATGCCAACCATTGGGCATGATAAAATATTGGTCAACAAATTCTTCTAAGATCACCGGAGCAAATGGTCTAAACTTTTGTCGGCGTTTGATGTCATTGACTTTGTTTTTGATTTCAGGGCCCCGGGGATCAGCCAACAACGATCGATTGCCCAATGCTCTAGGCCCAAACTCAGCTCGCCCTGATGCTACACCTGCAATCTTGTCATGCACTAAACAATCAATTGTTGGCTGAATTGGATAAGGTCCTGGAATATCGTATCCAAGATATGCATTTATCCATTTCAATTTGCCACCATAGGCCAGAGCAGCGGCGCCAAGGCTTGAACCAGCATCACCTGGATTGGGCATGATCCAAATGTTGTCAAACCAACGTGCCAGTTTGCGATTAGCTACACAGTTCAGTGCAACCCCGCCACCATAGACCAAATTGTCACAATCAACCAGCTGCCTGGCCAACTGCATGATACTAGCAATCAAATCTTCTGTGACCTGTTGGGCTGCGGCTGCAATGTCTTCATTGGTTTCAAACGGCAATTCTTCACGGTCAATGCCCACATGCAAGTTGCGCCTAAATCTAAAGCCGCTTTGATCTGCGTGAAGCAATTTTTGTTTCATCCAAGCAGCACCAAGATTACTCCCGTAAGCAGCCATGCCCATTGTGATATATTCTTCGTCCATGGGTCTGAGGCCCACAGCCTTGGTAATAGCACTGTAGAATAGGCCAATGGAATGCGGATATCGTTGGCGCCAAACCAGTTTGTATCGGGCCCAGCCTTGTTCGTCATACCAGGCACGATAAATGCTCACAGTGTCTAGTTCACCAATAGCATCTATTACTACCACTGCTGCTTGATCAAAGGGTGATGTCTGAAATCCTGCTGCGGCATGACTGAGATGATGAGGCACATTGCTCAACCGTGGCGGACGTCCTGTCCAAGACTTGCCCATTTGTCGACGCACCGTTTCTTCGGTAGTCCACGGTTGATACAGTTTTTGTCCGCTGATCCATTGCTGAATGTTGTGTAACCAAGGCCTTTCATACCACACAATATGGTCAATGCCATATTCTAGGCAGTGGTCTAACATGCCATGGTCCAGTGTAGCATCATGTTTCTTTTTGCTGTAACGCTCACTGTGAGCAGCAAACAAGATGTTGCCTTTGCAGTCTATTACTGTGGCAGCAGCGTCGTGGAATCCTCCACTGAGTCCCAATATGTTCATTTGTAAATAAATGGATCGCGTTTGCGTAATTCTTTGAGTTTTTTTCTATAACGAATTTCCAATGTTATTCTGTCCCAAATTCTTCGTAACCATTTCATTTCAACACCTCACACTGTAGTTGCATATAGTCTGGATCATCCCATCTATAATCATATGTAGCTTGAGCTTGACTGGTTTGAATTTTATACACATCAAGATGCTGCGCTAATTGTTGCCAAATTGCATTGTATTCTGTGGTCCCAAAACTGCGTTCAAGATCAACCTGTGCTATTTTGGGATGACCAATGGTCAGACTGCGATCTTCGGGATCAAACCCGTTATCCAGTAACCAATGTCGAAATTCTGCTAATTTGATAATTTGCCAATGATATGTTCCTGGGTCTCTGGCCCATTCAATGTCAAAATCTCCGGCTGCCAGTGTCTGAGTTCTCAATCCTGTGGTTACCAGCTCAGATATTCTGCTGTCGCGTCCTTCGTCGTTGAATACTTCCCAATGATGTTTGCAACTGCTTTGTTCACACCGACATATACGCCTCCTAGGCTGCGATTCATGGTTTCAATACCAAACAATTCATAATCCTGCTGATCCAGTTCAAAGCGAGGTGCTTGTAACCAACACATCAGTTGACTGGGCCGACGCCATTCGGGAGCTTGTATCGCCTTGCGCATGCTGAGCACTAGGCTTTCGTACTCATGACACAAGAGGTTGAGCTGTCGAATGTGCCAACGTGTGTGCGAATCGGCCTGCCGGTAGTGTAAACTGATGTTTCCTGACCAACCCTGCAAATCTTCAAAATAACGATGAAGCAAATTCATGCGTTCATGATTGACATCCAGATCTGCCTGAATGGTATTGGCCACTGTGTAAGGCTCACAATCAATACGATAATTCAACCCGCTGCAGTTGATAGCCGCAATGCTGCGATTGATCTGCTCACACAGATACTCAGCATTGCGTTCACTTTCGGTCCAGCCCAGCCAACAATAATTTTTTTCAAGGTGATATTGATCGGCCAACAACTGATTTAGAGCACGGAGCCATTTGCGACTGAGGCTGTTGTCATAGACATCAATCCAGACCACCAGTTTGGATTCAGCACCTCTCAGTGTCATTGCAATTTGATCAAGCAATTGAGCACCACCATTGATAGATCGTGGGACGTTGACTGAGAATTTGTTCCATAGTAATTTTTTGATTTCGTATAGATTCTAATTTTAGCACACGAGCTTTGCCTTTTGCAAGACCTTGTTGATATTGATCTGGCCATTGCTCTTGAAAAGTAGGTCGGCGTTTGAGTTGAACTAACACATCTTGCAATGCACCAGAACACTGTGGTATCAATTCATTGAGCCATGGCTCCAGCAGATATCTTGGCAGGGCCAAAGGACTCATGATGATATCGGGTGTAAAAGCAAAAATAACTTTGGCTAGCAGTTGTACCCCATACGTCTGTGATAATCTTTCCATCGCTGATATTTCGAACATTCCTGGCAGAGTGAGGGTAAAATCAAGACGCATCTGTCTGGGGTTGGTAGCGACGGCCAATCCTGCTTCAAAATTACTACAGAACTGTTGATAATCCAGTCCTGTACGAATATATTCCCCGATCTCGTTAGTTCCATCCAGGCTAGCACATATTTGCCAATCCCGTACATGGCTGAGAATATCGCGATAGAGATCCAGGCCCCGATAATGAATCCTACTGAGATTAGTATTGTATCTAGCATACAGTCTGGGCCCGTCGCCTAGTTCGATGATCCTGGGCATGTAGCGCCAGTGCTGTTCGTACATCAGGGGTTCGCCGCCTACCCAGTAGATTTCTTCCACTCGGTGTGATTCCACGGCGGCAGCAAATTCGGCTTCAACTTCACTGTCCTGAAATCGTGTGATCTGGGCACGTATATCTGCTCGCATCCAATTGTTTTTTGGATTGCTTGTATCAAGCATGTTGTGCTGCTTCTGCTCAGTTTCCCAAGAGGAACTAAGCATGTCACCGCAGGTCCGGCACTTAAAGTTACAAAGGTTGGAGAATCTATAATCCCACGACACAGGAGCCATAGTCGTATGACCAGACTGCGCATCTGTTGACTGGTATATCTCCGATAGTTTGTGTCCAAATAAGTGAGTGAAGTAATCTCTGTAGACATTGGTGTTGAGTAGTTTGTCATTGCATACTTCACATTCCGGTAAGGTTTCGCCTGCCATCATTCTACGACGTACTGATCGCATGTGATCTGAATTCCAATGCTGTTCTAGGGTCAAAGGAATGTAACGACCTGTGCCAGATTCAGTATCTATATATTGCTCAAAATTCTGTGCAGGCTCTCTGGACGCACAACACATACGTCTTTCAGTCTGTGGCGAAAGATATGTGTGTGTCCAAGGTGCCAAGCACAGGGTGTCAGGTTTGTCCATAACGTTGCAGCTCAATCCAATTGTAAAGTTTTTGTAAGCCTGATTCAAGGTCGTCTTGAGGTTGCCAACCCAGTAGCTGCTGAATCAATGCGTTGTCGCTGGTCCTGCCCATGACTCCGCGAGGCCCGGGCACATTTTCAATGGCAACTGGTTTGCCAGCTAACTGGCTGATCAATGCTACCAATTCGTTCACGCTGATCATCCTGGCGCTGCCAATATTGATAGGATCAGTCACATCAGATTCCATCAGTCGGTGAATACCTTCTATGCATTCATCTATGAACAAAAAGCTGCGTGTTTGATTGCCTGGGCCCCAAACCTGCACTGTTCCCCCAGGTTCGGCTTCGCTGACTTTTCTGCACAAGGCTGCAGGTGCTTTTTCTCTGCCCCCTATCCAGGTGCCCTCAGGGCCGAATACATTGTGCAATCTAGCAATACGAATGTCGATGCCGTAGTTACGGTGGTAGTTTTGATACAAACGCTCACTGAACAACTTTTCCCACCCGTATTCAGAATCAGGATCAGCAGGATAAGCCGACCGTTCAGCAGTCATTGGATTGTCAGGATCCAGTTGATTTCGCTCAGGGTAAATGCAGGCCGAGCTAGAATAAAAGATCTTGGGGATTTTCTTGAAAGTCATCTCATGCAGTACATTGAGATTGATAGTTGCACTGTTGTGCATGATGTCGGCATCGTTGTAGCCGGAAAAAATAAAAGCAGCGCCGCCCATGTCTGCGGCCAACTGATAAATTTCATCGATATCATTGACTATCAGACGCCGAACACTGCGTTGGTTACGCAAATCAACTTGGTGAAATTCATTGGCTGCTGTGATACTGAATTCGGGCAGTTTGAGATCTGCTCCTATCACATAGTGTCCTTGGTCACGCAAACTTCTAACCAGGTGTGATCCAATGAAACCTCCGGCTCCGCAAACTAATATTTTTTTCATAGATGTGATCGAATTTCCCCAGTGTAGTAATCGGCTATCTGCCTGTGTGTGTCTGCATCTGTGATGTGATAATAAGGTCTATAGTCCCTGGTTCGAGCAAAATCCCAAAGGTTTATGGCGCTGCGATAGGCATTGTGCCTTTCAAAATATCGTTGTTTGACATTACCAAAATTTGGATGTTCGAAGCCGCCTTGATCAAATCTAAATGGGATACCGCTATCGGCCAGACGTCGTATACTGTGTTCTATAATTATACTGTTTTCGTACACGGCCATTTCCAAATCAAAAAACTCAGTCCAATATTGTTTCAAAACATGTAGCTGATAATCAGAAAACGGAGTGGTCACTGAGCTGGCAGTATGATAACTGAACGGGACCAATCGATCACCTACTCTTTTTTGCCCACGAGTCACAGCAGTGGCTTGCATGATAACAAATGTAGCACCATCGTCTATGGCCTGATCAACCTGGCGAGCGATCAAAAGATTTGTGGCCGCTACCTGACCCAAATTACATACCGGAAATCGTTTGGCCAGTAAATCAACCCACATTGGACCATAGTCTGGATCGCTCACGCAGAAACTATCGCCGCAAATGTAGATCATTGTTCAACGAACTCCCAGATATCCCCAATGATTTCGTTTTCAAATCTTTGAGTCACAGTATTGAGATCAAAAAATCTTGCGTGATTGTGCTGCATTTTTTGTTCTGTAAGCGTGTCCCAGCCTGTCCAATGTCTGTTATAGGTTTTTACAATGTCTTTTACATGTTGTATCACTGTGTCAACTCTTGCCGCATCGCTGGTCACTGTATCGTACTGTTCACTCCATAGATTGTCAAAAGTTTCAAAACCTTGACTGCGCAAAAATCGCAAGGTCTCTACACTGCCCAACACCACAAAGGGTTGAAAGTAAGCCAATGGCTTATAACTTTTTTCACTGATCTCTGTTTTGTAATTGGGGAATTGGGGTGAGAGAAACCATGGATCACCGCGCACGTAGCTCTCTACAACCAAATGCCAGCATGTAGAATCATACCATTGCGGGTTCATGTAATA
>Ga0129333_10005805_pt1 | contig 11638 bp, 7 predicted proteins | sample CPB6_08_DNA_FD_94474 | JGI IMG/M metagenome (GOLD analysis project Ga0129333, IMG submission 94474) | Freshwater to marine salinity gradient microbial communities from Chesapeake Bay, USA - CPBay_Sum_0.6_0.8_DNA | ecosystem: Environmental > Aquatic > Marine > Coastal | place: USA: Chesapeake Bay...
AGACACCAGAAGAACAATACCTGCTAAGTTAACAAATTGCAGAGGGGAATTAAGAGAGCTAGCTCACACCCCTTGACGATCGTCGTTATACAGCAGATCCATCGCTGCTGCATCCTGGCGTAATTCCGCCACAAAGTTAGGGGGGCTCACCACCCGTACATCAGCCTTGAACCCCCACACCCAGCGACACAGATCAACCCCTTTAAGAGCCCAGGAGGGGAGTTGTACCTGGAAACGGTGGGGATAGGTGGGATCTCCGGTGGACTTCAGACAGAAAATCTTAGGATCGCTAGGACGGCGAGAGTCTGGTAATCGGGGTGAGAGGCGGATTTGGTCTGGGGGAAAGCGTTGATCCCCTTCACTGATAAACCGGAACACCCGATCGTTACACCAAAGTTCTAAGGTTTGACTGAGGGCTTGACACGTCGGCTGCCCTTGGAGCCACTGGCGTTGGTCATGGGCATTAGTGCCCAGAAACAGCCCTCCTGATGCTTTGAACAATTGCTCTAATTGTTGACAAGCCCGCTCCTGGGCTCTCCGATCCCGCTGGGGGCCTCCCGATCGTCCCCGAAAAAGACGATCGAGTCGTTCAAATGCCAATAGACCTTTTTGGTGACCGGGATCACGCTGCTCGTCACTGGCCACTTCATAGCCTAAATACCAGCCGATATTATAAAAAACGATTTGCACGGGCCAGGCTTGGAAAAATGTTTCCGGTTCTGTCCCGTAGCTCCCTACCCCTTGAAACCGTTTTAGCTCTAAACACTGTCCGGCTTCGATCTCCTGCTCTAGCCGATCGATCGTATTGGCCAGGGATTCACGGGGGAGGTGGCTATGGTTGGTAATGCTGAAGTTGTAGAGGGCACGGACGGGGTAGGGCTTGAGAGGGCTGAGTTTACTCCACTCCAGACGATCGGTGAGGGTATTGAGGAGATCGAGGGCGGTGGGATCAGCCAGACTTTTGGCTTGTCCCGCTAAAATTTGGTGCAGTTGCAGCAGTTGAGCCGGGGAAAAAATACCGGTTCCCAAAAAGTAACCTTTCTTGTAGCGATTTGACTTCAGCAGCCCATAGGGTTTGAGGATCAACTGAATATCTTTACGGAGGGTGTCCCGACAGCTATCCAAGGAACCGGTGACAATTCGGTGATCCCACAGGGCTTGAGTTAATGCTTCCAAGACTCCGCCCTCCGCTTGATAAAAGGGATGATGGACTATAAACCGCAGCGTGCCCATCAGTCGCAAAAATCGATCGCTGTGAGCATACCCGTGGGTGGCAATGGACGGGGGCGGTTGTTCCGGTAAGATCCACACGGCATCCGGATCCGGTGTCGTACTCAGGAAGCCATTTTGCCCTAACCAATTTAAGTTTTGAACCAATGCAGACCGATCGCTATAGATGGGGTGATACTCGCTCAGGAGAATCTCCAATTCTTCAAGATACGATTCAGGAACGAATCCGTTGGACAAGCTCCGATCTGAGTTCTGTTTCTGGTCTTTAACCACCGGATAGTCCAGCAACACTTTGAGCAAATACAGCAAACGCTCAAAGGCCAGCAGGTCACTATAGGCATGAAAACTATGCTTACTATTTTTCGTAGCATTCCGTTGATTAATGACTTTGCGCGGCATGGTTCCCAGCAGGGTACCCACACGGACGTTTAAGTTCTTGATGGTGCAGGGATTGATAGGATGAACGATCGCCATACCTTCAGCGGCATTCGGGGGAAAGGCTGTGAGGGCGGCATCCATTTCCTCAATCACCTCCTGAGGCACCTGACGATCGCGGCGACGGTTCCAGTCTAGACAGGTATTTAAGGGGGTCTTGAGATGCCAACCAATCCAACTGTGTTTAGGGTACAGAGTCAGCAGTTCCCGCAGAAAGCTCAAGCGCCAAGGACGTTTGGCATTGGTGGCATCATAAATGATTGTTTGACCCGCCGCGATCGTCTCTTGGCACTGGATTTTCACCTGGTTAAAAATATCAGGCCAATGCCCTTGAATGCTGGGATCACCATAGCATTGGCGGCGAATTTCATCCGTACTGATCACCACACTGTCAGGAAAGTGTTGCAGAAGCACACCGGCAAAGGTGGTTTTTCCACTGCCTGGGGGGCCAATTAACAGGTGATGCTGAGTCATGAACTTCATAAACCAAAATGCTAGGGTATTTTTAGACTAGCGGACTTTCAGGATTTATGGGTTCGTTCTAATGCGATCGACGAATGATGGATACCGTAACTTGTGAATTATTCGCGCCTAATTTCCCAAACCAAAATTTGGTAGAAAATATTTAGCTTCAGGCTAAAAACTGAAAACTTCTTAAGAAAATTTAATTTATGTTCCCATCTGCTATTAGGAGTGACTATCCCTTAGATTAGCTAATACTCTAAGGTAGCCTTCATTACCATCATGATCAATATTAAAGCTTGTTATCCGCCGAAAACAGTCAGATTTTTGTGGCGTGAGATCCCTCCTGGAGGGATCAGGATCGCCTGTACAATCCCAGAGGACTAAGGATTGAGATGTTCTCCTAACTGTTGTCTCGCTTGCTCCAATGCGGCGGGTAATTGACTGGCATCCCGTCCCCCAGCTTGGGCTAGGTTTGGACGACCCCCACCCCCACCCCCACAAATTTTGGCGATCGTGCCCACAAATTTCCCGGCTTGCAACTCGGTTTTGACCACGGCACTTCCAAAGGCGGCAACGATGCTCACTTTATCTGGCTCTGGGACGGAGGCGAGCACCACCGCCCCGCTGTCCCCCAGTTTCTGCTGAAGACGTTCCGCTGCGGTTTGTAAGGATTTGGCATCGACTCCGCCCAGTTCCGCAACGATCGCTTTGAATGCTCCCATCTCTAGGGCTTCCGTGACTAAGGCATCGGACTTGACGATCGCTAGTTCGGATTTCACTTGACTGAGGGCTTTTTGGGTGGACTTGAGTTCTTCTTGTAGGGCGGTGACCCGATCGCAAATCTCTTCGGGTTTAGCTTTGAACCGATCCCCCAGATCTTTGACCACTGCTTCTCGCACTTTGAGGTAATCCAATACGGCAGGGCCAGCCACCGCTTCGATACGGCGCACCCCGGAGGCAATGCCAGACTCCGCAATAATTTTGAATGCTCCAATTTCCGCTGTATTCCGCACATGGGTGCCACCACACAGTTCCATGGAAACCCCCGGAAAGTCAATGACCCGTACCTCTGCGCCGTATTTTTCCCCGAACATGGCCACCGCCCCCTTGGCTTTGGCTTCTTCAATGGGCATCACCGCCACTTCTGCGTCGTGGGCTTCCGCAATCCAGGTATTAATGAGGTCTTCAATTTGTTGTAATTCCTCGGCACTAATGGCACGGGGACAATTAAAGTCAAACCGAAGACGATCGAAACTGACGAGGGAACCGGCTTGGCCAATGCCCGTATCTACAATGATCTTGAGGGCAGACTGGAGGAGATGGGTGGCGGAATGATTGGCCTGAACTCGACGGCGACAGGCTCGATCGATGCTGGCTTGTACCCGATCGCCGGTTTTGAGAATACCTCGCTCAATTTGCCCAAAGTGGATAAAAATACCCGACTCTTTTTGCACATCTTGAATCCGTACAATGGTGTCCTCCGTGACCAGGTAACCCCGATCTCCCACCTGCCCCCCGGACTCGCCATAGAAGGGAGTTTCCGCCAAGACCACCTGAACTTCTGTGCCTGCGCTGGCCTGCTCCACCGCTTCGCCCCGCACCAAAACTGCCACCACGGTACTTTCCGCTTGGAGATCCGTATAGCCCAGGAAAGTCGTGGGATGAACCTGATCCGCTAATTGATCGAGGGAGCCCTGTACGGTTAAATCGATGGTTTCGTGGGCCGATCGAGCCCGTTCTTTCTGTTTTTCCATCTCCGCATTAAAGCCCTCTAAATCAACCCCTAATCCCTGTTCTTCCGCCACTTCTTGGGTTAATTCTAAGGGAAAACCAAAGGTATCATAGAGGGTAAAAGCATCTAAACCGCTGATTACCTTTGACGACTGTTGTTGTGCCTTTTCAATCACTTCCGCTAAGAGTTTTTCACCCCGATCTAGGGTTTCTAAAAAGCGTAGTTCCTCCCGTTCTAATTCTCCTTTAATGACCCCTTCCCGTTCCCGCAAATTGGGATAAGCCCCCTCCATCAAACCGATCGTTGCTTCCGCCATATCGATGGTAAAGGGTCGATTAATCCCTAAGAGCCGACCGTGGCGCACCACACGACGAATTAAGCGCCGTAAAATATAACCCCGCCCTAAATTAGAAGCGGTGACCCCATCTGCAATTAAGTGACACACCGCCCGCAGATGATCGGCAATGACCTTAAAGGAAACTTTGGTTTGTTCCGTAGCTGCTTCGTAGTCTTGTCCCGAAATTTCTGCGGTTTTGGCCAGGAGGGGATACATTAAATCCGTTTCATAATTATTGGGTTTGCCTTGCAGAATTTGAGCCATGCGCTCTAACCCCATACCCGTGTCAATATTTTGGGCTTGTAGGGGAGTTAATTGCCCCTCCGCATCCCGGTTATATTGCATGAAAACCAGGTTATAAAACTCAATAAAACGGCTATCATCTTCGAGATCAATGGGTAGCCCTGCCTCTGGCTTAAAGTCATAGTAAATCTCTGAACAGGGGCCACAGGGCCCGGTGGGCCCAGACACCCAGAAATTATCCGCCTCTCCCATGCGAATAATCCGATCGCGGGGCACCCCCACTTCTTGTTCCCAGATGGCAAAGGCTTCGTCATCCTCTTCAAAGACACTCACCACTAGGGCTTCCGCCGGTAACTTAAACACCTCCGTGGAGAGTTCCCATGCCCAGGCGATCGCTTGGGATTTGAAATAATCCCCAAAGCTAAAATTTCCTAACATTTCAAAAAACGTATGGTGCCGCTTGGTACGTCCCACATTCTCAATATCATTGGTGCGAATACATTTTTGAGAAGTAGTCGCCCTAGGACTAGGGGCAGGCCGTTGGCCTAGAAAAATGGGCTTAAAGGGCAACATCCCCGCGATCGTCAACAATACGGTAGGATCCTCAGGGACTAGGGACGCACTGGGAAGAATTTGGTGCTGTCGGGCTGCGTAGAAATCCAAAAAGGTTTGCCGAATACGATCGCCGGAGAGAGGAGTCAACATGGGAGCTTAAGAGGTTCACAAGACTTTAGCCCCAAATTTTACCCCATTGAGGACTGACTGTAAGATCCCATGCTTATCGCCGAGGTTGCAGCCCCAGGGAAGTGGTATGATAATTTACCAGTAGAAACCCAAAAATAGCGTGAGGCAAGTTCACTTGAGCACTCAAAGCATGGGCAAAAAAGTACGGATTAAATATGAATTAATTAACCATGGATTCCTGATTTAGTATGGATAAAGTCGAGTTTTCTAGCCGATCAGTAGCATCGCCTTCTGTTCCAGAAGAATGGTTACAATTATTACATAGTCGATCCTATTTATATGAAGGATTAGTGTATCAAGATTTTCTCAAAGCAGCGGTTGAAATTACGAAGAGTAAAATCGGCTATTTTCATTTATTTTGTGAAGAGAAAAATACTATAAAATTAGCAGTTTGGTCAGATGCAGTTCTTCCCATTTGTACCACAACCCATACCCAGCATTACCCGGTGAAAAATGCAGGGATTTGGGCTGATTCCTTACGTCTTCTCCAGCCTGTCATTCATAATGATTATCCCCGTCAATCGTCTCCTAATGGATTGCCGGAGGGACATTTTCCCATTATCCGTCACTTAAGTGTACCGGTGTTTCATCATGATCAGGTGGTGGGAATTTTAGGGGTGGGTAATAGTGAGCAACCCTATGCTCAATTGATGGGATATGATCTGATGAAATTTGTTCAGCAAGGGTATGTAATTGTTGAACAAAAGATTTCTGAAATCGTGTCCCATCGAAATACTCGTTTAGAAATTGCTCAAACGGATACGGTTTCTCTGTTGGTCAAAATGGTGTCCTGTTTAACGGGGGCTGCATCCTTACGAGATGAATATACCTCTCGCCATAGCCAAAATGTGGCAGAACTCTCGGTTAAAATTGCTCAACAAATGGGCTTAGGGGATGCCGCAATTTTAGGGTTACGCTTAGGCTCCCTAGGTCATGATATTGGTAAAATTGCCATTCCTTCAGAAATTCTCACAAAGCCAAGGGAACTTAATCCCGCAGAATATCAACTGATTAAAACCCATGTAGAACGGGGGGCAGAAATCTTTGCGTCGATGGATTTTCCTTGGCCCATTTTAGAAATGATTAGCCAACATCATGAGCGTTTAGATGGTTCGGGATACCCCAATGGTTTACGATCGGAGGCGATCGTTCTTGAGGCTCGTATTATTGCGGTAGCAGACGTATTCGATTCTATGGCCTCCCATCGTCCCTATCGCTATGCCCCAGGAATCATTAAAGCCCTTGAAGAGTTAAAGCGGGGGCGCTCCATTGTTTATGATCCCTATGTGGTGGATGCACTTTTTCACTTTTTAGAAGAAGCGGATGAATCCTTTTGGCGACTTTATCCTAATGTGTCCTTCCACCATCACTCCAAATAGTACAGCAGTCCTAAATCAGTTGTGACAAGTGGACTGCTGAAAAGGTTGTGTTGTGTGCCCCCGGAGGGGGCACACAACACAACCCATTTAGGATTGCTGTATCTATTCAAACCTCAGGCATCTTCAAGGTTATTTCTAGGATCGCAGAGGGGAAGACAATTCCATCGATTGATATTGATTGCGCCCTAATTTTTTAGCAAGATAGAGTAGTTGATCTGCCTTAGCAATTAAATCTGCTTGTGTAAAATCAGAATTTGGAATGATACATACAATACCCAGACTCAGGGTAATACAATCTGTTACAGTGGATTGCAGATGGGGCAGATGGCGATGGCGTAATTCTTGCTGGATTTTATCCACAATGATAATAGCTCCATTGAGGGGCGTATTGGGTAGTAACATCAAAAATTCCTCGCCACCATAACGGGCCACTAGATCAGTGGGGCGTTGAAGTTGTCGTCGCAGGATTTGGGCAACTTGATATAAACATTCATCTCCCTTTTGGTGTCCATAATAATCGTTATAGAGCTTAAAACAGTCCACATCTGCTAAAATCATAGATAGGGGTTTCTTCTCTCGTAATAAACGCCACCATTCCTGATCAAAAACCAGATTAAAATAACGACGGTTTGCCACTTGAGTCAGTTCATCCACCATGGCCATACGTTCCAAAATATTATTTTTGTTTTGAATATCTTCCATCAGCTTCATACGATCGTTTAAAATATCTTGACGCTCTTTTATAAATTCAATGGTTAAATAAATCATAAACGCGATAATCAAAAGAAATAATACAAAAACTCGTATAAATAAATGAACCATATTTTGACGAGAATTACTAATAATTTCATATTGTTGAAATCTCAGGTTTTGATTTTGCAGAATTAAATCCGTTAGATTTTCATGAATATCATTTAAGATTTTTAGAATAAAATCAACTTGCTTTTCATTTTTAATTTCCGATCGTTTAATCACCGGTAATAACTCATGCCATTCTTGAATTAAATCCACTGCGTTCTGGCGAAGATTGACGGGTAAAGTATCTAAAGATTTTTGTCTTTCTAAGATAATGAAGCGACTATCGAGTACATTTAACTGCTGCTCTAAGAGTTCAGGATTATTACGATCTGAAGTATGTAAAAAAATAATCAAGTGTAGAATTTCTATATTGATATTGTCAAAGGCACGGGTAGATCTCAAAATACCTAGGGTTGTTAAATCATCCTGTTTAGAGAGTTGTTGAACTAGATTAATGCTAATGGAAAAAATTACTAATAATAACGTAATAATAAGTGTTCCTACACAGATTAAGCCTTTACGAGAAATTAATCCTTGACTCGCTTTTTTACGAAATTCAATAAAATAAGTTGAAATAATGTTTAATGTCCACATAGATATTTAGATTTCGTCATTATCAATGGGCTACCGACTACCGTACCGTAATTGATGTAATTTGCCAGATCCAATATTGTTCTGTATAGCTGGGTGGTAGCTGATAGTCTTGGTAAGGGAAGACCAACATAGCAGGCCCTCGATAATTGAGGGGTAGATACTCATCATTTTGTTTAATGGCAAACAGAACTGGATAATCCCTAAAAATCTGGATAGGCAGTTCAATCCGATATCCATCTAAAGCTTTTAAGTCCAGAATGGTGGCTTGTGGATCAACTTGCCATAGATTCAAGAGATCCCGCATCAAGACTCCCTGAAACCGATAGTTGACTTTTTCAAAGGGATCGAGCACTGAGTTTTCGACAATACCTACCGCTTCAATCATATCCCGATCCATAACAAAGGTATCCCCTTGATTAAAGGATTGAATTAGACCGCTAACCGTTAAAATAGGGTCTGATTGGGGGAACGGAAATTGTGCTAGATCGGAGGTAAGGGTGGCATTGCTAATGCGGGTATAACCTGAATCAAAGGAGGGCGTGCAACCACTCAAAATGATGCCGGTCAAGGTAGCACAGAGCAAGATCGGGAGAATGTCTCTCATAGTAAATGCTCTATAGTCAATGCTTAGATCATATCTTACAATCGTTCCGTCCCCTTAGCTTATTCCTCTCCTGTGGTTCCGTGCTGCCATGCAGAGGTCAACGTCCCGGGGGTATTCCCTAGATTCCGATTTCCCTATTCTTTTGTGGTGCTTTTGTGGTGGTTCCAGCAGTCACAAAAAATCCCTAACCCACGCCAGCAGGTCAGGGATTAAAATCAGGGTGCATCTACCACTCCCTTCTTCCAGAAAAAAACGAATCATCTGGACAGTTTGGCAAGAAATTTTCTAAATCACGATCACCGCGCCTCAATCCTTATGTCCTTTGAAGAAACGATCGCTTTGACCCAAACGTGGCTCCGGGAAGTCGCTCAGGGAACAGTCCCCGATGCGGAGATTTTGACCCATCTCCGGGAAGTCTTTCAATCTACGGAGGGAGTGCGGGGCTTTTTTGTCGTCTTTTTGACAACGGATCTCCTGGGAGAGACCTGTCCAGAGGCTATTCTCCAAGCCTTTGTGGAAAATGGCCCCCACATTGCCGCCATCCTAGTGAAAAACCTTGCTATGTCTACGGCAATGATCCTCCATCACGATCGTCAGGGGGATGACCCACAAAAAGCAGGCTCGATCCAAGTCCAACAGCGATCGGCCCGTCTGCTGGCAATCCTTGAACAACGGGGAGCCCTAGCTTTTGCCCAAGAGCGATCGGCCCTGCTAGCAAGTTTGGAAACCGGAACCGGATCCTATGGAACGTTTCTTGATCGGTGGGGGTACGACTCCGAGCAACGCCAAGCCATACAAGCGGCCCTAAAGAGCATTAAAGAATTCAAACTAGACCTCAGATCAGAATCTAGATCAGATCATCCAGATTAAAGATCGAGTGCTGCGGTCTGTTTCAGTTTTCGTAACTCAGCCCTAATCTGCTTTCTGCAATTCCATACTGAAAACGTCCCCGCTCGTTCAGTATTGAGGAGAAAGCCCATGCCTATGCAACCCCATCAGCAGCGCTCTCACCTGCACCAGATCCTCCTCAGTGGTGCCTTAGGAGGATTGCTCTTAGTGGGATGTGCCAGTCAGAATGCCGGATTAGTGTCCACATCCGAGGCGGTTGCCCCTTTAGAATCCCAGATGGCTCAAGACAATCGGGCGGCGAAGGCAGGGGCGGATCTTGCTCCAGGGTCTGCGGTGGCGGAGGCAGAAGGTCAGTCCCCAAATCAGCCCATCCCCCCAGAAGAGAGTCGTACAACCGACGTAGCGGAGGTAGTCGCCGGTACAGAAGTATCCCGTACGCCCCAATTGGTGAAGACCGCTGAGTTAGAAGTCAGTGTGGAGGATGCGCCCCTCAGCATTCAAGCGGCCCAGCAAATTGTGCGCCAAAACCAAGGCGACCTGCTGCAACTTCAGGATACCGTTCCACTCAGCAGTAGTCTGCCCCACCAAGCCTACTTACAACTGCGGGTTCCCTACGATCGTTTAGATCAAACCTTGACCCAACTGACAGCCCTAGGGACGGTCAAAAGACAAAGCATCACCGCAGAAGATGTATCTAACCAATTGGTAGACTTTGAAGCGCGATTACGGAATTTGAAAAAAGCGGAAGAATCCGTACTCAAAATTATGGAACGATCGGGGGAAATTGGTGATGTCTTGAAAGTTGCTCAGGAATTACAGACCATTCGGGAAAACATTGAACGGATCACAGCCCAATTAGAGACCCTGAAAACTAGAGTGGCATTTTCCACCATTAACCTTTATCTAGTCGAACCCGTTGCTAGAATCCCCGGGCCCGATCGCAGTTGGAATCAAGAATTACTGAGTGCCTGGCAAACCTCCACCCGTGCCCTAGAAAACTCCATCCGGGCGATCGTGGTTGTGGTGATTTGGGGAGTTGCCTTTAGTCCCTACCTATTGGTCTTCGGCAGTGGTGTGCTGATCTATCGTCGGCTAGGAAAAAGAGAGTAGGGGATAGTTTTGAGTGTTAAGTTTTGAGTGCTGAGTTTTTGAATTTAACTCCCTAACCTAGAGAAGATTTAATTCAAAACTCAAAACTCAAAATTCAAAACTATTCCCTATAACCTATTCCCTACCTAAAACCTAGCGCAGAGAAATGGTCTTGGGCTCGTCAAACATGTGAATAGTATCCACAAAACGAGCAGTTTTAGATTGGCTGGAAATGACCAAGCTTTGAGTGCGGGCTCCACCGTGGAAGAAACGAACCCCTTCCATTAAAGTACCGCTGGTAATCCCACTAGCAGCAAAGAGTACGGTTTCCCCAGACGCGAGTTCATGGGCATCAAAAGCTTTATCAGGATTTTCAACACCCATCTCTTTGAGGCGCTGATAGTTGCCCTCTTTCGTCCATTTTTCGCTTTCAGGAGACTTCACCACCGCAGGATCATAGATCAACTGACCTTGGAAGTGACCCCCTAGGCAGCGCATAGCAGCAGCACTGATCACACCCTCAGGTGCAGCACCAATACCCATTAAGCAATGAATATTGCTACCGGAGAAAGCACAACAAATAGCAGCGGACACGTCTCCATCACTAATCAGACGAATCCGAGCCCCTGCCTCGCGGATTTCTTGAATCAATTCCTTGTGACGGGGGCGATCCATCACAACTACCACCAATTCTTCGACGGAACGATTGAGACAATCAGAGAGAATTTTGAGGTTTTCCGTTGCAGACTTATTAATATCCACATGGCCTTTGGCTTGTGGGGGAGCGGCTAACTTTTTCATGTAAAAGTCGGGCGCGTGGAAGAGTCCACCCCGTTCAGAAATGGCTAGAACGGCCATGGAACCGTTTTGACCTTTAGCCACTAGGTTGGTTCCCTCACAGGGGTCTACCGCAATATCAATTTCAACGAGTTCTTCAGGATTACAGAAAGCCTTGGCATCTTCCTGGGTGCAGATTCCAACTTCTTCACCGATGTAGAGCATGGGGGCTTCGTCCCGTTCCCCTTCCCCAATCACAATCCGACCCCGCATGTGGATTTTGTTCATGCGCTCCCGCATGGCTTCCACTGCAACTTGGTCTGCCGTATCCTTTTCGCCTTTCCCCATCCAGCGAGCCGAGG
>Ga0129333_10005806_pt1 | contig 11637 bp, 7 predicted proteins | sample CPB6_08_DNA_FD_94474 | JGI IMG/M metagenome (GOLD analysis project Ga0129333, IMG submission 94474) | Freshwater to marine salinity gradient microbial communities from Chesapeake Bay, USA - CPBay_Sum_0.6_0.8_DNA | ecosystem: Environmental > Aquatic > Marine > Coastal | place: USA: Chesapeake Bay...
CCATCAGCGAGGATCGCATCCACGAACTGACCACCCGGACTCTTGAAACGAAGCTGCGACTGACTCGACGTGTACCCCGCTCCCGCATTTCCCGACAAATCATCGGTGATTCGCGCCGTCACCGTGATCGTCTGCGCTCCCAACGACGTGTTCACCGATCCAGACGACAACGACAACGACGCCAACTGCGGCCCCTCCGAATCGCTCAGCGCGTACCATCCCGTGACATCGACGATGACATCGACCATTCCAGCCTCGTTGTAAATCGAGATCGATCCCTCTCCCACTCCTGAGATGACGGCATTGGGGATCGTCTGACCGGCCACGAAGTTCAAGCTCGAAGCAGTGGGCCGGGGGCGACCAGTCGGCCACACAGTCAGGAAACTTTCGCTGGTTCCTCCCGTCACGGTGATGTTCATCGCGACCGCCCCAACTCCCTCGGTGGGGATCTCTCCCCGACCCACCATGGGAATGGTCATCGTCTCACCGGGGCCCAACGACGGATAGTCGGGCATCTCCCGAGAGTCGACGATCCGAAACGGTGTCATCGCATCGAAGCCCAGGTCGAACCAGCCGGCGAGGTCGACCAGCACGTCACTTTCGCCCGAGAAGTTGAAAATCGAGATCTGTCCGTCGGCACCAACTCCGGTTATCACCGCGTTCGCAGCGGTCTCACCTGCTACGAAATTGAGACTGGAGGCGGTCGGCATCTCGAGTCCAGAGGGCCAGATCGTCAAGTATCCAGCGTCGCTGGTGGGGTTCACGGCCGTCACGTTCAAGGCCACCGATCCGATCGGTGACGCCGGCAAACCGGACGATCCTTCGATTCTCAAGGTCCGGACTTCTCCGGGTGCGAGACGAACTCCGTTCACTCCATTTCGGGTATCCATGATCCTCGTCGGATTGATGGGATTGAATCCCGCCGCGTACCAACCAACGACATCGACGATGACATCGACTTCACCAGTCAACTGGTAAAGAAACGGGGCGATCGAGATCCGCCCGTTCGTCCCGACGCCGATGGTGACCAGGTTCGGAACCGTCTCGCCAGAAACGAAGTTCAGATTGGACACCACCGGTTTCGTGGATCCCGCCGGCCAAATGGTCAAGTACCCGTCGCTGGTGGGTCCCGTCACCGTGACATTCAAGGAAACGGCGACGGCCGCGACCGGAACCGGGGAAACACCACTCACTTGCAGATCTCTGTTCTCGTTGTGACCGAAAGAGATCGATCCGATCTCTCGTGTGTCCATCAGGCGAACTGGCGTGACCGGAACGAACGCCTTCACGGATGACGAGGCAGCAACTTCAGCTGGTCTGACTCCTACGACGGCAAGAATGGGAAGAAGAGCCGTGAGGGAGAGAACCGCTTTTCTGAAACTCTTCACGACCGAAACTCTACGTGACATGCAACAGCAGTAGGCCCAAGTCGAATCATCGGGCTGATCATCGGCTGACGGTCGTCAGCCGGATCGAACCACCACGGTGCCCGCCGCGGCATCGTGCAAGCCCTGCCGCAAGGGGTGGAAGAACGCCCGCACGTACACGGCGATGTTCAACGCGAATCCGATCACCGGAATCAGTCCGGCAACGGTGGGCACCAGTGCGCGCACCGCGGCGTAGGTCCAACCCACCGGTGATCCATCGGCACGGTTCACCACCTTGATCTTCACGATGCGCTTGCCGATGGTGGCTCCGGAGATCGCGACGAAGGCCGTGCTGTAGACGAGCGACACCGCGAGCCACAGGACGGTGAGCCAGAGCAGGTTGTCGTTGTCGGAATCCGACAGATCGCCGCCGATCGACACGGTGAGAACGAAGAGTGGGACACCGATCAACAGACCGTCGATCACCTGGGCGAGCGCTCGGCGCGCCAAGGGTGCCAGCGGGTCCGAAGTGGGGGGCGGGGGCGGCGGAATGTCGCTCATCGCCCGAAACTACTCGGCGGCTTCGGCCAGCGCCTCGGCGAGAGCGGGATGCACCAACAGACTCTCGACGATGTCGGTGACCTTCAGGTTGGCGGTGACGGCGAGCGCGATGACGCTGATGAGCTCGGCTGCGTGGCGACCGACGATGGAACCACCGAGCACGACACCAGTGGCCGGGTCGGAGATGATCTTCACGAAACCTCGCGAGTCGTTGTTGATGAGGGCCTTCGGCGTCGCCGAGAACGGCACCTTGGTGACGCGGATCTTGCGACCCGAGGCGAAGGCCTCGGCCTCGGCCAGTCCGACGTCGGCGATCTCGGGCTCGGTGAAAATGGCCGAGGCGGCCTTGTCGTAGTCGAGGTGTCGGTGCTCGCGAGTGTGCAGGCCCATCACGTGCTCGGCCACTTTCCGGCCCTGCATCGAGGCGACCGACGACAACGGCAACTTGCCACTCACGTCGCCCGCGGCGTAGATGTGCTCGACGTTCGTGACGCAGTGATGATTGATCGGCACGAATCCGGAGTTGTCGATTTGCACGCCCGCCGCTCCGAGATTCAGCCCGTCACTGTTGGGCACCGAACCGATGGCCAGCACCGCATGCGAAGCGCGCACCTCGCGCCCGTCGTCACAGCGCACCACCACCTCGTCGCCCACCCGCTCGATCGACTTCGCACGGGCACCCTTCAGCAAGGAGACGCCCCGGCGCAAGAAATCGTCCTCCAGGACGGCGGCCACCTCGGGATCCTTGCCGGGCAACACCTGTTGACGACTCACCACCAGGGTGACCTTCGAGCCGAACGACGAGAACATGTGGACGAACTCCACGCCGGTGACACCCGAACCGATCACGCAGACGCTCGACGGGAAGACCTTGGGCGGGTAACAGTCGCGCGTCGTGAGTATTCGTTCGCCGTCGGGCTCCACCCAATCGGGGATGCGCGGTCGTGAACCGGTCGCTATGAGTGCGGCGTCGAAGTCGATGCCACGAACGGTCTCCTTGCCGGACGCGTCGACCGAGCGCACCTCCACCCGACGGTCGGACACGAACGACGCGGCACCCCGAACGATCCTCACACCCTGGCTCTCGAGCAACTGGGTCGTGTTGTTGCCCAGATGACTCTGGATGCTCTCGATGCGCTCGGTGAGTGCCTCGACGTCGACTTCGGGGGTGAACTCCTCGAGCCCCATGCCGTGGAGACGGCGGCTGAACGACATCGCGCCTCCGGTGGCGATCATGGTCTTCGACGGAATGCAGTCGAGGAGGTGAGCGGCGCCACCCACCACGTCGCGTTCGACCACCGTGACGTCGGCGCCCAGGCGGGCCGCGTGGGTGGCCGCCGTGTTGCCGGCCGGTCCGCCACCGATGATCAGAAAGCGCACTGCCATGCCGACAGGCTAACGAAACGCGGCCAAATGAACTCCGCGCCGTGTTCCGTCACCAACTACCGTCTCGTGGTTGTGAGCGACGCCCCGGAATCGACCGACGAACTCTCGGGCAGTGGTCTGCTGGCCGAGAAGGCGCGCCGACTCGAGCGGGTTCAGGAACTGCGCGACCGCGGCGACAATCCCTATCCCTATCGATTCGACCGCTCGCACGCGCTCCGCGAGATTCGCCAAGGTTGGGGGTCGCTCGAACCCGGCACCGAGACCGAGGTCGAGGTGGCCGTCGCCGGCCGGGTGATGTTGAAGCGGGATCAGGGAAAGCTGGTGTTCGCCACCATTCGCGACCGCGACGACGAGATCCAGTTGTTCGTCTCGAAGGCAGTTGTCGGCGACGCCGGTTTCGACGATGCGTCGCGCATCGATCTCGGCGACTGGGTGGGTGTGCGGGGCACGGTGATGACCACCCGCAAGGGCGAGCTGTCGGTGAAGGTGTCGTCACTCGAACTGCTGGCCAAGGCGGTTCGACCGATGCCCGACAAGTGGCGCGGTCTCACCGACGTCGACACGCGGTTCCGGCAGCGTTACGCCGACCTCATCGTGAACGACGAGGCCCGTCGTGCGTTCGAGGTTCGTCACGCGGTGATCTCGAGTTTCCGCCGCACGCTCGCGACGAGGGGTTTCATCGAGGTCGAGACGCCGGTGTTGCACGTGGAGGCCGGTGGAGCGCACGCGCGTCCGTTCGTCACCCACCACAACGCTCTCGACATGCAGTTGTTCCTCCGCATCGCACTCGAGTTGCACCTGAAGCGACTCATCGTCGGTGGCATGGAGCGGGTGTACGAGATCGGTCGCGTCTTTCGCAACGAGGGCATCAGCACCCGGCACAATCCCGAGTTCACGATGATGGAGCTGTACCAGGCCTTCGCCGATTACAGCGAGGTGATGGCCATCGCCGAGGAGCTCATCGTGCAGGCCGCCCGCGATGCGATCGGCACCACGGTGGTCGAGATCCTCGACGCCACCGGACAATCGCACACCGTGGATCTGGCCGAGCCCTGGCGCCGCGCCCGCATGATCGATCTGGTGGCCGAGAAGATCGGCGTCGAGGTCCATCCGTCGCAACCGGTCGAGCAACTACGAGCGCTGGCCGAGAAGCACGGTGTGCGCTGCGAGGCCCGCTGGGGTTCGGGAAAGATCATCGAGGAGCTGTTCGAAGCGACCGCCGAGTCCGACCTGGTGCGGCCCACCTTCGTCACCGGTCACCCGGTGGAGATCTCACCCTTGGCCCGCACCGATCGCAACGATCCGTTCCTCACCGAGCGTTTCGAGTTGTTCGTGGGCACCCGCGAACTCGCCAACGGATACTCGGAACTCAACGACCCGGTGGAGCAGCGCCTGCGCTTCGAGGATGAGCAGGCCGCCAAGGAAGCCGGCGATGCCGAGCGCGGCACGGTCGACGAGGACTACCTGCGGGCACTCGAGTACGGCATGCCGCCCACTGGTGGCCTCGGCATCGGCATGGACCGCGTAGCCATGCTCCTCGCCGGCGTGACCTCCATCAAGGAGGTCATCCTCTTCCCCACCCTGCGTCCCGAAATCTTCTAGGAGGATCACATGCCCGCTGCCTGGGGTCACGCTCTCGTCACCCGAATCGCCGACGGTTCGAGCAACGACGGACAAGCGCTCGACGCCTGGTTCCACGCTCTCGGATGGGGCGACGTCGCGGAGGCCGACTCCCGGCCGCCGGTTGCTCAGCAGCACGCGTTGCGGGCGGTTCGGGTGGAATCGATCTCGGTCGTCGTCGACACCGACGCTGCTCCCGCCGATGCGGTCGACGTGTACCTGCGACTGCATCTGCTCTCGCACCGGCTGGCCAAGCCCCGTTCCCTGAACCTCGACGGAGCCTTCGGGCTCCTGGCCAACGTGGCATGGACCAACCTTGGCCCGGTGCTCCCGGGTCGCGTCGACGAGGTGCGGTGGCACGAGCGCGAGAGCGGTCGGGTGCTCACGGTGCACGGCGTCGACAAGTTCCCGCGCATGACCGACTACGTGGTGCCGACCGGAGTTCGGATCGCCGATGCCGACCGTGTTCGCTTGGGCGCGCACCTCGCACCGGGCACCACGGTGATGCACGAGGGATTCTGCAACTTCAACGCCGGCACTCTCGGCACCTCGATGGTCGAGGGTCGCATTTCGGCCGGGGTCGTCGTGGGCGACGGCAGCGACATCGGTGGTGGCGCGTCGATCCTGGGAACCCTGTCGGGAGGCGGCAAGGAGGTCGTCAGCATCGGGGAACGATGCCTGCTCGGCGCCAACGCCGGAATCGGCATCAGCCTCGGCGACGACTGCGTCGTGGAGGCCGGGCTCTACGTGACCGGCGGAACTCTCGTGAAGTTGCCCGACGGTTCGGTGGTGAAGGGTCGCGAACTCTCCGGAGTCCACGGAATGCTCTTCCGCCGCAACAGCCAATCGGGTGCCGTCGAGGCCGTGGTGCGCACCGGCGACTGGGGCGGGCTCAACGCCGCGCTGCACAGGAACTGAGAGACTGACGGCGTGAGCGCCTCACCGGTCGAGCTTCCCCGCGGCTTCTCCTCGTACGTCACCAACATCGGCATCAAGGATTCCTCCGACGACTTCACGGTGGTGGCGGCCGACTCCACCGTGGCGGCCGCCGGGGTGTTCACGCGCAGTCGCTTCGCCGGCCCGAGCGTGCTGGTGTCGCGCAAGCACGTGGCCGATCATCGCGCCCGAGCGGTGGTGGTGATCTCGAAGAACGCCAACGTCGCCACCGGTGACGAGGGACTCGCCAACGCGCTCGAAGTGGCCCGGGGTGTGGCCGACAGGCTCGGTTGCAGCCCGTACGACGTGCTGATCGCGTCCACCGGCGTCATCGGACGCCAGTACCCCATGGAACGCGTGCGGGCCGGACTCGCCGCGTTGCCCACGACGTTGCCCGATCGCTCGGCCGCCGACGTGGCGCGCGGAATCATGACCACCGACACCGTCCCCAAGATCGCCGAGTCGACGGCCGGCGCCGCCCGGGTGGTGGGCGTCGCCAAGGGCGTCGGGATGATCGAGCCCGACATGGCCACGCTCATCACGATGGTGTTCACCGATGCCGCGATCGACGGGCCCCGACTCGACGCGATGTGGCGACGCGTGATCGACCGCACGTTCAACTGCGTCTCGGTCGACACCGACACCTCCACCAGCGACACCGCGATCGTCCTGGCCAGCGGCGTGGCCGGTCCGGTCGACGATGCCACGCTCGAGAAGGCACTCCTCGACGTGTGCCTCTCACTCACCAAACAGGTCGCGCGCGACGGCGAGGGCGCCGAGACCCTCATCGAGGTTCGGGTCGACCGGGCCCGCGACGCGGCCCAGGCCAAGCGGGTGGCCAAGTCGATCGTCAACTCGCCCCTCGTGAAGACGGCGGTGCACGGAGCCGATCCCAATTGGGGTCGCGTGGCCATGGCAATCGGCAAGTGCCACGATGACGTCGACATCGACCAGGAGCGGGTGGTGATTCGCTTCGGAACCCAAGAGGTCTACCCGGCGCGGGTCGACGACGCCGGTCTGTCGAAGTTGTCCGACTACATGCGTGGCGACGACGTGTTGATCCACGTGAGTCTCATGACGGGACAGACCGAAGCCACCGTGTGGGGTTGCGACCTCACCGACGGCTACGTGCGCATCAACGCCGACTACACGACCTGAGGTCGCGACCGGTCAGTTGCCGAACACGAACCACGACACGACGATCGCGATCAACAGCACGACGAGTGCCGCCTGCCATTCGCCGGTCACCGCGAGCCAGATCGAACCCAGGATCGAGAACTCGACGCCAAGTTGCAACAGAAAGAGCGCGAACCCAACCAGAGCGAGAATCACCGCCGCGATCGAAAGGAGCATCTCGCCGAGCATCTCCTTGATCGACCTTCGAGGTCGCTCCGCCACGGAGCAAAACTAGTCGTAGTCGCGTCCCTCACCGTGATCGAACTGATCGATGTCGTCCAGTCGATGTACGGATGTTGGGTACTGTCCTCACATGACAATCGTCGCTCGACTCGGAAGACTTCTGCGGCGCGGTCGCCGTAAGGACTCATCAAACTGGGTTCACTACCAACTGCCGGATCCCGGACACAAGTGCGATGCGTGCGGCAAGCACACCACCAGGCAAGGGTGGGAGTGCATCAGTTGCGGCGAAACAACCTTGCTCTGCCTCAATTGTCGCGCGAGCAAACACCGCAGGAAGTTTCGAATCTGCTCGTGCGAGCCGCTACCCGAGCGATTCGGACGACGAACCAAGGACGACTGGATTCCGACACCCAAGGAAGATGAATAGACGGCTGTTCGCGAACGCAACGCACACCTTCGAGGTGATCAGGTCAGCCACTCACTTGGGTGGCATGCGGATGCCGCCGTCGACGCGAATGGTCTCGGCGTTCATGTAGCTGTTGGTGACGCACTCGACCACCATCGACGCGAGTTCGGTGGCGTATCCCAGACGGTTCGGGAACAGCACTCCCGTCTGCAGCTTCTCCTTGAACTGCTCGCTACCGGCACCCTCTCCGTAGATCGGGGTGTCGATGAGTCCCGGCGCCACGGTGTTCACGCGCACGCCGACGGCAGCGAGATCGCGCGCCACCGGCAGCGTCATGCCCACCACTCCGCCCTTCGAGCTGGAGTACGCGGCCTGTCCGATCTGACCGTCGAAGGCGGCCACCGACGCGATGTTGACGATCGCGCCACGCTCACCACTGGCCATCGGCTCGGTGGTGCTCATCGCGGTGGCGGCGATGCGAATGCAGTCGAAAGTACCCACCAGGTTGATGGCGATGACCTTCTTGTAGGCGTCGATGTTGGCGGCCGAGTCGTACGAGCCGTCCTTGCCGACGGTGCGCTGAGCCCAGCCGATTCCGGCCGAGTTCACGAGCACCCGCAACGGCCCCATCGACTTGGCCATCTCGACGGCGTTGATGATGTCGTCGGTCTTGGTGACGTCGACCTTGCAGAAGGCACCACCGATCTCGTCGGCGACGGCCCGGCCGCGATCTTCTTGCAGGTCGGCCACGACGACCTTGGCTCCGCGCGCCGCCAGGAGGCGGGCCGAGGCGGCGCCGATTCCCGAGGCTCCACCGGTGACGATTGCACTTGCTCCGTTGATGTCCATGGGAGCGAGGCTAGGCACCCGGCCGGGTGGAAGGGGAATCGGAACGCGTCGAAGGGTCGACCGTCGCCTTCGTCTAGCGACCCGGCACCTGCCCGATGCCGATTCGGGTATCCGACACCCGCACCGGCGCCACGGGGGTGAACCCTCCCGACGACGACAGCCATCCGTTCACGTCGGCGATCAGATGCGCCTCGCCGTACACGTGGAAGCACACCCTGCCGTCGGCCGACAACGGTGCGATCACCGCGTTCGGGATCGTCTGGCCGCTCACGAAGTTGAGGTTCGAGGCATTCGGCGGCGTGGCGGTGCACGGGTAGACGGTCACGTATCCCCCGGCGGCCGGAGCCTTGCCGTCGACGACGGTGACGTTCAGCACCACCGCCGAGGCACCCACGACGGGAACTCCCGCCACGCCCGTCATCGCCACCGAGAGCGGTGTGCCGGATCCGTCGACCTTGCCGATTCGTGCATTGCCGGCCGCACCGAGTCCGGAACGAGTGTCGAGCACCCGCGCTGGCGACACCGGAGTCATGCCCGACCCGGCGGCGAACCAACCACCGACGTCGGCCAGGAGATCGGCCTCGCCGTACACGTGGAAACACACCGTGCCGGTCGACGACACCGGAACGATCACCGCGTTCGGCACCGACTGCGAATTGCCGAAGTTCAGGCTCGACACGTTGGGCCGCGGCTCGAGACAGGGATACACCGTCACGAACCCACCGAACTTGTTGACCCTCGTGTTGGTGGCGGTGACGTTCAACGACACCGCGGCGACGCCGTTCGCGGGCACTCCGTTTCGACCGAGCACCGGAACCTCCAGGCGGTTGCCGGTGCCGTCGAGCGCACCAACCTTGGCGCGGGCGACACCACCGGACCCGTCACGCGTGTCGAAGAGTCGCGACGGCGTGAGCGGATTGAAACCCGAGGCGCCGTCGAGCCAGCCGTTCACGTCGACCAGAACGTGCGACGCCGTCGAAGAAGCAACGCACACCATGCCCGTGGAGTCGAGCGCCGCCACCACGGCGTTGGGCACGATCTGGTCGGCCACGAAGTTCACGTTCGATGCGTACGGCTGTGGACTTCCGCAAGGCCACACGGTCAGGTATCCCTCGGACGACGGTCCAACGGCGGTGAGGTTCAGACTCACGCCAACCGCACCGGTACTCGGGATCCCGTTGCTGCCGGCCAACGGCAACCGCAGATCCGAACCGGGCCCCACCTTCACCGACCATTGGGGCGATCCCGGGCGACCTCCGGAGAGTTCGATGGCGCGGTCGCGCAACCAGAGGGCGAACTCGGCCTGGCCGGTGGTGTTGAGATGCACGTTGTCGGAGTACCAACGATCCCGAGCGCCGCCAATGCTCGCGCCGTCCCAGTCGAGGAACCGCAACTGGGGCCACCGGGTCTGGGCGTCCCGTATGGCCCGGTTGCCCACCGCGTAGGTGGATGTTCCGTTGCTCGTGCGTCGCTCCGACATGCCCACCCAACCGACGACGCGCACTCCCTTGGCCACCAGGGCCGACATCACCTGGTCGATCTCGCTGGCCAGTTGCGACTGGGTGTCGTTGTAGCCGAGTTCCACGATCACCACGTCGGGAGAACCCGTGAGTGCCTGGGCCACGCCCAGTCCGTCGGGCGAGCCCGGTGTGCAGTTGCCCACCGTGCACCGGTTGGTGAGTGCGTCGTACTTCGCGGACCCGAACACTCCCGAGAGAAGAACCGGCAGTTCACCGGAACCATCGCGGTCGGCGATGCTCTGCCCCACCGAGTCACCGATGAACACGAAGTCGTCGCTCGTCACGAAATCGCGCGTCACCGCCCGTCCGGTGATGGCGGTGGAGGGCAGGTCGTAGGCCGAGCGGAGTTGCGAGGCGGTCACGGCCACCGACTGGCTGCCGTTGTGCAGACGGAGACGAACGCTCCACGCACCGGTGAAGTTCTGGCTCACGAGAGAGGGATCGGGCTCGACCGTGACCGAGGTGATGCGGGCCAGTCCGAACCGGCTCGCCAACACCGAGGAATCGAGAACGCGCGTCCATCGGCTCCAGGGATTCGCGTCGATCCGATCTCCGAGGTCGTCGACGGCCGGGAACGCACCGCCCGCGGTGCGGTCTCCGTTCGACGACGAGAACTCGGTGGACACCGGCACACCCGGTGCGCCCGGACGTTCCCGAACGAGTCCGGCCGTGTCGACGATCGCCCGGTCGGTGCGCGCGTCCTCGATCACGGTCACCGAACCGGTGACCGACGGTCGCGTTCCCGCTCCCCCGTACACCTGACACGACTGGGTGTCGCACGTCTTGGCGAAGGTGTAGCGACGCCCGCCGTACGAACCGCCCTGGGCGAGCGCGTACGAGCGAGCCGCCACGGCTTGGGCGCGCAATGCGTTGATGCCGGCACCACCTGCCGCGTCACCCCACGAGGCCGGCGATTCGCGCGGAACCACGCCGCGCAGGTACGCCTCGACGTCGACGTCGTTGACGGTGCGATCCTCACCGGCCGATCCATTGGCCGCGTAGATCGAACCGCGGTAGTGGCGCACCGCGCCGGAGGGTTCGCACACACCGAGCAACGAACCGACCGCGGAGTTCGGGTCGTCGCCGTTCGGCACCGAGAAACGCACCGCGGACTGGCCGGTTCCCGCCGAAACGCGACCCAGATATGCCCACCCGGACAATGAGTCCCCGGCCGCCGGACAGATCGCATTCGACGCCGCCCACACGTCGTAGGTGCCGTCGTTGCCACTCACCTCGCGGGCCACCATCGATCGGTACGCACCGGCTCCGTTGAACTGACCGTTGCCGTCGGCGGCGATCACCGCGGTCTGCGCACCGTTCAGCGCCGACAACGACACGGTGATGCGTTGACCGGCCGGCGCCGAGGCCATCACGGTCCCGCCGTAATAGAAATCGAGGATCCACCGCCAGTCCTTGGCCTGGGTGGTGGCCCAACCGTACGAACCCCACTGACTGAGTCCGCGACCATGACCATTGCCCTGACCCTCGATCACCACGGCCACCACGCCGTTGGGATCGGCTGGTGCGGCCGCCGCCGGCGACGAGCCGAGGGGCGCGAGAATTCCCGCGGTCAGCGTCGTCGTCGCCACGACGGCGAGGGCGATGAAGGGGGTGCGAAGTCGTCTGGTCACGG
>Ga0129333_10005807_pt1 | contig 11637 bp, 10 predicted proteins | sample CPB6_08_DNA_FD_94474 | JGI IMG/M metagenome (GOLD analysis project Ga0129333, IMG submission 94474) | Freshwater to marine salinity gradient microbial communities from Chesapeake Bay, USA - CPBay_Sum_0.6_0.8_DNA | ecosystem: Environmental > Aquatic > Marine > Coastal | place: USA: Chesapeake...
ATTTCCTACGCCTCTAGCAACGTCTACAGTAATGAGATAATCATTATTTTCTACTGGGTCCCAATAAACATCTAAACCTGCGCTACGGGTCTTGGGGGCATCATAGACGAGGGTTCTGAGTTTAGATGGAGCAATAAGAGTATCTACTGATCCTAAAAATTCACAATTATGAGATATTATACCATTTGAATAATAAAGATTATCTTCACCAACATCAAGTAAATCATAAAGATATATTCCTTCCTCTACTATTTCATTATAAACTACTTTTTTTCCTTGTAAAAAATCATCAACCTTTATTGTTGATGCCTTAGTTTTTTCTTTTCCAAATGAGTGATTATCCGAACATTTTATTTCAGAACCATCGTCAAATATAATCCAATGATAGTATGGTTTATATACTTTTTGAATTGCGGAAAAAAATTTAAATCCTCTGGGAGTTTTTACTTTAATATTTTTATTAAGTTTAAACATTTGCCCAACACTCCTTTAAAATAATTCTTTTTATTCCTTGTGGAGTTAAATTATAATCTTTTGCATATTCTTTACAAAATGCCTGAATGTATGATAATTTTCTGCCGTTTTTCATAATCACACCAACATTTTGTAAGTCTGGTTTTTCATTATACAGTTTTCTTATTTTTCTTATCTGATCATCAGTTATTTTTCTACTAAAAACCTTACCTTTTCTAGAATTGCTCATTTTTTCTATAGTTTCTTCAGAGAAACACTTTTTAATTCCTTTATTCCAGGGAATGGTTCCTTTTTTTGCTCCGCCAATTCCTTTTCTTTCATAATTATCAAATCCTTCACCGCCAGTAGATTTATTCCATCCATTTTTAAAAGTATCAAATTTTTCTATATAAAAAATTTCTGTCTCTTTTGCTTTCTCCGAAATATCTATCTTCTCACTTATTTCAAAAGTATGTGGGGGTTTATTTCTTTTATGTTCTCTTTTTCTAGAATCTAAATTTTTAGTTTGTCCAACATATCTGACTTTTTCATCCAAGTCTTTAAGAAAGTAAATATAATACATTTTTCTAACTATTTATGACCCAAAAAACTCACAATCGTTCATATAAGTCTTCCATTGAAATTTTCTGAATTGTATTATTCTCATCTAAAATTTCAATTGATGTATCTCCAGACAAACATTCAAACTCAACTTTGAATTGCTGCTCAGATGTGTTTGCAATAGTTTGCTTTTTCCATTCTTCATCTCTTCCAGGAACTTCACTCCAATGAACATCTGTAAATACGTATTCGTTTTTGCCTTTTTCTGCATCATGCCACATTCGGTAGAAGTGATTCATACCATGAGGCGTAGAAACTATGATAACTTTAGTTTGCTTACCTGAAGTAATAGTAGGATAAACGGATGCGAAAAATGAATCTGCAATATGATTTGGAACGAATGCAAATTCGTCCAAGAATAGAATGTTAAATGACATTCCTCGAACAGCAGAAGCAGATGTTGATGCTGCCAAAATCTTAGAACCATTTTCGAGTTCTAGAGAACCTTTATTCCAAGAAATAATACCCTGTTGCATCCACTTGGGAAGATTCTCATATGCAGTCTGAAGACGGTCTAAAAGTTCTCTAGCAGTTGCTGCTTTGTTTGCAAGAATACCAATATTTACATTATCATTAAAAACTGCATAATGTAATAAAAAAGACACCACAGTGGTTGACTTACCAGTTTGTCGTGGCATCTTGCAAATATTAAATCTATGATTATGAAAGTTATTAATTAACTTTTCTTGAAAATGATATGGTTTAAAATTTTGTAGTCCATGATCAAGGGTTACAATTTTTACATAGTTATTTGCAAAATAAACTGGATCATCTTTACACTTAACAAACTCAAGAATTTGTTCTTGTGTAAATTCGATTGGTGTATTTGCCTTCTTGAGCAAAGGGTTGCCCAAATAAACATCATTTGACATAATAAAAATTCCTTTAAATTACCATTTAACTTTATTTGCCCAATATGCAGCACTCATTTTTCCTTTTTTGATATTTTTTGCGTGTCTTGTTTGAAATCTATGACGACGATTTGCGTATTCTTTAGATTCTCCTTTTTTCTTTGGGGAACCCTTAACACCAAGTTGCCCGAAACGAATTAATTTTTCTTTTCCACCTTCGCAAGCCTTTACTACGTGAGATTTACCAGTTTCACCTGATCCATGCGCTTCTGCTTTTGGTTTATTGCACTTCATCTCAGACTTTTTTGCTTCTGATATTTCAACCTCTTCACCCATTGGTTTTACATAATTTTTATTTGGTCCAGGTTTTGCTGAACTTCCCCCTTGGGGTCCACACATTTGAATGAGTGGTTGTCCTGGTTGAATTTCTGAGATTGAATGATAAATTACAACAGATCCGGGATAAACTTTTTGAAGTTCATCATTTATTTCCTTTCTTGATGGTGTTTTAACCTGAGGGAAAAACATCTTCATAGAATAATATTTTCCTCTCCAAGAAAGAGTTACTGCAATAACATTTCCAGTTTGTGCTTGAAGTCTTGTTGCTTCACTTACTTGAGACTTAAATCCTTTGATTGGTTCTGGTTTGATGATATCGACCACTTCAGCAAAAGTATTTCCATCAGCATCTTCAATAGTCACATTTTCTGCTTTTACACAATTTGGATATTTTTTTCCAAACATTGTTTTCATACCTTTCTTTTTATAACCAGTCCAACATTTTTCATCTAATATTTCTCTTGTAATTTTATCAACTAAAGTCTCTTCAAATTTGGGTAAAGTAACACCAACAACTTTCTTTGCTTTTTGTGGCAATTGTGCCTGTTGTGCTGTTGTCATAGCATCAATTTTTTTTGCTGCGGATGACATTTTAGTTTTTTTGTGTTTTTCTGGATCTATCTCATACCCAAAAGATTCTTCCATTTCACCACTTGCAATATAGTCTGCTGCAGTGTCGATATAGTCTGCTGCTTTAGTGATTTTTGATTGAACCCACGCTTCTAAGTCACCCTCACCTCTAGCAACTTTTGATTTAATCCTTTTTACCGCATCTTCAATAGTTTTGAGTTCTGATCTTGCCATTGAATATTCTTCATCTTTAACAGAAACTTTATCCCATGCTTTTTCTCCGTAAGAGCATTCAGATCTTGTTTCTCTTTTATCGCATAAAGGGCAGTATCTTTCTTCTTCGTGCATTGTTTCCTCCGATTTAGTTCCCCAGTTGTCTGCACCAACCCTACGACATTTTACAAGTGCTCCAGATGCATAGGCACTTGGCCAAACGCTATAGCGAGACTTTACTTTGTGATAACAAGCATCTTTTTTGCCACTACCTTTACCTGGTTTGTCTTTTGCTTCTTGTACGTCCATTTCTTCTTTCATTTTCTTTTTAGGTGAATCGGTAGAAACATATGTTGGTTTTGCAGCACCTGTCTTTTCTTGTTGTTCGGGATCTGCTGCCTTTTTTCTTCTTGCTGCTGAACGTCTTTCTGCAGGAGTCATGCTTTTTCTTTTTTCAGACGAAACACATTTAGGAACTCCTTCACCCGGTTCATCACTTGCACACGTTCCTCCAGTTACAACATTAACCCAACCAGGTTTTTTATCTTTTGATTCAGAATCTTGAAACCATCCATGAAGATTACCTGGTTTAATATTTTCTTTCATATCTTTGAATTTTTTATGATGCTTTTTAGCATCTGCTTCCATCTTCTTCAAGCGAGTATAATAATCTGGGATTTCATCAAGATGTTGAAGAGCAATGTCTCTTGCCAAATCATGATCTTGAGTGTGTTCATGCTCAATAGGTTCTCCCATATCAAGTTGCTTTTGTATAAAAGAAACATCAAGACGATGCTTCTTTGCAATTTGCTCAACTGTTTTGTGTTTCTTGAATTTGGGCATTATTCAACTGGTTTTGATTTAGTCTGTTCACCTCTTGCCCTTTTTCTTCTCGCCGCACAATGAGCACGTTGAGAGAATCCTTTTGGATTTGAGCAATCAATACTCTTTTTATATTTATTACTCCAGTCTTCTTGAAACTGCTTAAACGTTTTCATTATCCGTTTGTTGTTTTAGAAGTTTTGCTAATTCTGCTGTGGATCCCACAAACAAAGCATTATTGACAGTTGTAGGTCCTTTTTGCTTCTCTTCTTCTATATCTTTAAGTTTTTTCTGGAGATCCATTAACTTGTCTGTAGCATCAGCGACGTTTTTGATCAATTGTCCAGCAACCTCATAGGCACGAGGCATCTCACTTTCCTGAGCTAGTTCAAGAATTCCATCAATTGCTTCTTGTCCTTTTTCTATTAAAGAATAAAGGTTACCTCTTGTGTAATCATAATCTTTTTTAATATCATCAACGGCAGATGCTATTTTTTCTATTTTTTCAATTTCACTTTTACTATCAACGGATACTATTTCACTTTCAACGTTAAAGGCATCGTTCAATTTTTCAAATTTCTTTGTCATTTTCATAAATTGCTACCATTAAATCCAAAGTCATCGCCATCTTCAATTAGCGTGTTATCCGTAGTCGTAATAGATTTGACCGGAGATCCTGCTAAATGTGAGGTTATCGTTGTATTATCTCTACCTCTATCAACAGTAAGAATATTACCGATTTTTGATCTTACATATACTTCTTCACCTTCGAGATCTAGATATGTATTAGATGATATTGAACTTGCATCATCGACAGTAATTAATACATCCTCTATTGTAATATCTTTTGTCAGATTTGTAACTATATTACCATTATAATTTTTGATTGCCCTTGGTTCCGTGGAATATACAATTTCTCTTGTAGGAGTACTCGTGATATCTCCCGCAATATATCCAACAGTGGTTTTTTTGATAATATCTTTTGTTGCAGAAGAAACAGGACCAAATAGGTAAGTCTTTGCGGTAAATCTTAAGGTGTAAATTAAAACCCTTCTAGTTGTAAAATTACCCTCATAATCATCCTGCATTGTTATGTTTTCAAGAACCACAGGAATGTCTCTTTTCTCATTGATAATATCGACCAGTTCAATACTCATAGTGTAAGCTGGTTGAAAATACGGAAGAATTTGTTCAATAATTTGAAGAGCATCATCATTTAACTTAGACATAATGCTAAGTTCAAATTGCATATTATAAGGAACAGGAAGATATGTCTTTTTGGTTTCTTTTCCGTCTTCCGTTGATTTTGCAGTAAATGTTTGAGTAGTTGTTGATTTTCTTGTTGGGTCATATGTTAACCCAGTAAATTCAAATGACATTCTTGGTAATGTGATTTGAACTGGTTTATTTAAATCTGGTGATTGTTCTAATCTTGCTAGAAACTTTTGAGTTGGTCCATATGCAAGGGGAACCTTAATGACATTAGTAACTGCTCCACTATTATTAGTGTGCTTAATACTAATTTCATTGAATAAAGAACCAAAAGCAATAACGGTTTTTCTTAAAATTTCGTGATAAAAATACTCAAACATATTTTATAGTCCCTTATGTTATTATTTAAACATAATAAAATCTATTTATGGCATTCCAAACGGATTAATTTCACTAAAGTCTATAATATTTTCTGCTTCTTCTTCAATTTTATCATTATCAGCAAATCCATCTTTAACAATAAAAGAGTCTATGGATCTTAATTTGTAAGAAGCACTTGATGCTGTTCCAACAACGTTTTCTCCAGAAATAAATTGTCCATTCACATTAGAGACTTCGAGAACATTAGTAATTGCATTCCAAGACCTTACTCTTGCTGTTACGCCACTTTGAGATCCTGTTACCACTTCATTAAAAATAAATGTTCCTGTACCAGTAGAACTTGGTGATGCTATTGTTATTGTGGGCGCAATAGTATATCCAAGTCCGGCGTTTGTAATTCTAATTTGTGTAATTGTTCCTGCAGCGGAAACTACAGCAGTTGCAGCAGCAGATACTGAAGAAATACCACTAAATGCAATTGCAGGTGGAGTTACATAGCCTGACCCAGAATTCGTAACTGTAACAATACCGATTACTCCATCACCAATTGTTGCTGTTGCCTTTGCTCCACTACCCCCTCCACCTATAAATCTTACTCCGGGCGCAACAGTGTACCCATAACCAGGATTAATTATCTCTACACTTTGGACTGATTGTGCCGATGGATTTGTATTATCATTACAAACTACAATTCCACCTATCATCTTCGCAATTGCTGATGCAGTTTTTCCTCCTGATGAGGCGGATGAAATTCCAACTGTAGGAACACTTGTATATCCACCACCTCGATTAGTCACTGTGATAAATCTTACGCCACCATTTACAGTACCCACAATCGCTGATGCAGTAACTCCAACACCAACCATTGTAAGTTTTTGGACAGGTCCTATTGGTTTTGTATCTTCACCAATACTTCCACTTATATTGTCATCAATGTCCTCTACACCAGTATCAATAATCTCATCTTCATATCTAAAGAGTTCACATCTTAGTTCATAAGTGTAAAGACCTTGAAGTTGATAAAATGGTTTTTCGTGCTCAACATATTTTATTTCAAATAAACGATCACCTAAGGGAAACCAAACTAAATCTCCTTCTTTTGGTCTTGATGATAGTTTAATGTTTGGTTGATTACTAATTAGTGGAGAAATATAATTTTTAAATCTTTCTCTTGATATTGTTAGGGTTATTTCATTAAGAGATTGAATTCCAAATTTTGATAATATTGTTGGATTATCTCCATATCCATCAATATTATCAACATATGCTTCGATTGGATATGCATTTGTAAATTTTGATTCTATTAATTCCTTTATTACTGTTTTTTCTGTAATATATTTTCTGGGAAGATAATAAATCTCAACACCATACATTCTCAATTGCTCATTAATTAGATCTTGTATAAGACCTTGTTCTGATTTTGAACCTTGAAGAAAAAATGGGTTTAACATAGATTAACCAATCATATCGTATGGAGGAAGTTCGTAAGTGCTGGACATTTTCTCCATTAAAATGTCTATCTCTTTTTGGGCATCATCATACATTTGTCTTCCATTCAACTCAACTCCACCGGGAAGTTTAACCCCAGTAAATTTCATCATATTCTGTCCCCACTGCCTCTTAATTAATGCGGTCAGATAGGGTTTTAGGAAAGAGTCATTCCAAACTCTCGAATAATCATTTGGATCTAAAGTAGAATAGCAATCAATGACAAAAAAATGATTTTCGGTAACTGATCCCCAATCAATATCAAGATATAACCTGTCTTGTCTTTTATTAAATCTAATTTGTTTTTGTGTATTTAAGAGAAAGTCCAAATCTTCCAAATACGTTTTAACCATCGCATAACTCAAAAGTTCAGTTGTTCCCCAGTAGTAAATGTCATTTAAGAACAACTGATATTTGACGCTAAACATATTATGAGTAATGGTGTTAGCGCCATCAAAAGTGAAAATCTTATTTACACCAATAATATTTGGCGGTACTTGTAAATAATTACTATTCTCATAATAATTAAAAGTAGTTGCAGTTCCTACTATATTTGTATTAACCGTTGTAGTAACAATTCCAACGCTATTTTGACTTAAACCCTTTGCTCTCCCTCTATCAATGTCTGCTTGAGTTACTTTGTACTTATAAAACGTGGGATAAACGCCATCAAAATGACGCTCTTGAAAGAATTGAACAGCGTCATCTACAAGATCTTCAATCTGCTCATCGGCAACGTTAATTTCGAGAACTGGCGCTCCCAGCTTTCTTTTACAGTAATCTATTAGTTCTTGTCTAGTAGATGGTTGCGCCATTTATCTATACTCTTTAAAAATATTTATGGTTTGGATGTTATAAGTTGTGCAACAACTTCTTGTTGCTTCAAATATAACTTGAAATAACATTTTGCAATATTTTTAACATCATCTAAATTATCAATACTATCAATTTCAGATGCTACCTTAAAATATTCAAAACTTTTACTCAAATTTTCTAGTTCTATTTTATCTGGATTCATCGATTAAACTCCGAAGTAACATTTTAATTTCATTTAAATCACTTTTAATGTTAGTCACATCACTCTCCAAACTCTCTAATTTTTGGTTTTCTTCACTTTTTACATTGCGTCTTGCAACATATTGCTGATATTCTGACATATTTGTATTGATGATAGAGTTTGTGTTTGGATCTCTGACAAGATTGTTATGACCTTCAACTTTTAAATAATCCATTTAAATTACGCAAGGGCGATTACTCTTAGATTCCTAACTCTTGGAGGATAAACCTGACTTGTCGATGTGAGAACTAATTTAATTCTATATGATCTAAATGATGGCAATTGATCGGCAGTAAAGGTATACTCTTTAAAATCAATATTTCCAGAATCAAATCCAAATGAAAGTGATGGTTGGATGAACACATCTGGTAATCCATCACTATTCTCAAAATTTATAATCTGCTTTTTGACATCAAGATTATTATAACCAGGGAAAGGAGTAAAGATTGGAATAAAGTTCTGATCTCCTCCAATGGCATAAAATGCTCTAATATCGCAGTAGTTATTGATATGAGCGTCTAATAAAATCTTAATTGAAGTAGCAGGATTTTCTAAATTAATTTCTTTAGAAATATATTGGAATGATGATGGATCTGTTCCAATTGTATTAACTCTATTATCAGTTGCATAATTATCAATTACTTTGTCAATCCTGTTAGATGTCAGTATTGCGCTGACTCTTTGGGTATCAATGACCGGACTTACTCTAGTATCTACAGAATTTAAGAACAACCTCAAATTCATAGATTTTTTGCCCATTAATGATTGCAATTTCGCATCTTCATTTATTTTAGAAGCAATGATCTTTGGATTTGTAAAATAAGTAGACTTATTTAGTGCAATTGGTTCAAATCCACTATCATTAAATGGTGTTTCATTGCCACTAATACTGGAACCTGTAATAGTTCTAATTTCCGCGTTAATTGTTGTTCCCTGTACGGTGATGTTTTGTATCGATGGGGTGATAATTTCAAATGGAATATTTTGTGTTGCCTTAATATTAAATCCACCTGCAGACTTTGTTTGATTCAAATATAGTTTGGGGAAATATGTTTCATCAGTTCTATTCGTTCCATTTTCATCCATTTGAATTTTAATATTATAAGAATCAAATGTTATTGGATTAGAAACAGTAGCATCTGCGAGATAATGTGTGGTGTTGATTCTATTCAAAGAAACACCTCCCAACTCATACTTATAAACTGGTGTTCCTGCTAGATGTGTTACTGATGCGGAAGGAAGAGTATTAAAGAATGTTGGATCAATGTAACCAATTCTAGTAATATTATCTAAAGAACCAGTAGAAACTGATTCATATTCAAACAATTCATTTCCAATTAGTACATAACCTGGATTTGTTGTTCCGACGCCAACATTTTCGAAAGTTGTAAAGTTAGAAGAATTCTGAATTGAAATGGATCCTACAGAATCAAAAGCATAATTTGATGTTAGTTTTGTTGGTGGAATATCTGATTCTACTCCGGAAATTCTTACATAGTTATCGTCAAAATACATTCCATGATTCTTATGATTTACCACAATGTGTAAACCATCGCTCACTACATTAATATCTGAAATTTGAACATTTCCGCCAGACGATGAATTCAGATTTGTTGTTATTCCAGAACTATTAATATACTGTACAGTTTTGCCAGTTCCTGCAATTGAAAAATCTCCCTGAACATTATCCAGAATAAGTTCGTTTGTACTTGCAATAGAAACTAGAGAGAACAACGCATTTCTACCTACAGGAGAAGATCCTAAAGTAGATATACCAAGCACATCGCCAACTTGATATCCATTGCCAGATGTAGAAACAGTAGCAGCTATTGCAACTCCATTTGAAATGGTAATATTTGCTTTTGCATTTCTTCCATTTCCAGTTATGGAGATTAAATCTATGTTTGTATAAGTAAAACTTCCTGAAGATGGAGTGTAACCAATTCCTGAGTTGATAACCTGAAGTGTTCCTGTGGCAATTCCCGCATTTCCTACATAATTACCAGTTGCGTTTGTTCCCTGCTGCAAAACATTATTGCCAAAAACTAATCCAGTATCTTGAACAGCACTTGATAATCCAATTCTAACTTTTCTGGAATTAAGACTTAATGAATTTGGTAATAATATGGGAACTTGAGAGTTTCCTGGAGAAAGTTCTGGACTGTAGAATTCTACGCTACCGGAACTTAAGAAATCTGCTCTATAAAGAGTGAACTTTAAGTCTTCCCACTGACTTGCCTCCCAAGTTGAAGCATTTTGGGACTTAAATAAAGATCCAAGATAAGGTTGATTTGATATATATGATTGGGTTAATAGATCGACCTCACCAACTCTAGAGATGAAGACATTGTACTTATTGGAATTTGATCCAACAACGATCGAATATTCTTTTCCACCTTCTAGATATACTGGTGACTTGAACACAAATGAAGTTGCAACAGATCCATCATTTGAAATATTTACTTGGTCTGGGTCTAATATAATTTCGGAAAATGGAATAACCGTTTGTGTTGGATAACCATTTTGCATTGTTCTAATCTGGAACAATACGGGAATATCAGCATCATCTTTAGATTTAAAGAATATATCACATTTTGTGAGGAAAATTCCACTCTCATCTTGAACTAAGAATGATTGTGCAAGAGGATCCCACCAAGGACATCTATACCAATTAGTTGTTGAGGAAATAACATTACTTTTTACTAATTGTGTACCGGATGTTCTAGAAACATTTTGATTTTGAATGTTCTGTTTTTGTTCTATCCTTGCGTTTCTAGTCGAAATGATATTCTCTTGTACTGTTTCTAAAGTTCCAGTAGAAATAAACTTCTCTTCTGCAACAGTTGATGCAAGATTTCTATCATTAATAGTATTGTTTATTAGGGTAAAAGTTTTTGAACCATTTTCAAATCTAGGATTAACTGAAATATTTGGATTTGGAATATAAAAACTTCCAATCAGTGAAGTGTAAACATCAGAAACCAATCTTACATTTGTAATTGTTGCTTGAGCTCTGCTTGTTTTTCCAACTAAGGTCATTCCCGACTGAACCCAACCACTATCTTCTCCTTGATACTGTGTACATAGAGAGAATATGTCAATATTTAAAGTACTACTGGTAGATGAATAAGTTGCAGCAAGAGTTTGACTTGTATATGGATTTAATGAATATGTTGAAGTTGGGGCGTTATAAGGACCCTCTTTATGATTTGATTGGGCAACTCTGAAGGTAATTCTAGGACTAGATTCCCTCCAATTTTCTCCAAGTCCAGTTTCTCTAGTTGTTCCAATAACAGTTTCTCCAACCTGAAACACTCCAGAAATCATACTGATTTCTAGTAACTTTGGAGTGCAATATTTTGTCACATCAATTCCATCAAAGAATGCATAAAGTTGAGTTAATGGTTTTACATTTTTAGATGTAAATTGAATATTTCTTGATCTTAAATATTGAACTAAATCTCTACTTACAACTTTATCCCCAACTGATTGTCTATCAAACTGTTCGGTAACAAAAGTTGTTGCACCTGTTCTCGATTGAACGCCAGTTTCTTTGACTTGTCTATATGTATCTTGAGTGACAGTGGTTGTTGCATAACCTCTATTCCATCCCCAATATCCATAATATCC
>Ga0129333_10005808_pt1 | contig 11636 bp, 10 predicted proteins | sample CPB6_08_DNA_FD_94474 | JGI IMG/M metagenome (GOLD analysis project Ga0129333, IMG submission 94474) | Freshwater to marine salinity gradient microbial communities from Chesapeake Bay, USA - CPBay_Sum_0.6_0.8_DNA | ecosystem: Environmental > Aquatic > Marine > Coastal | place: USA: Chesapeake...
GTGTAAAGAAGGTGGTAAGGTAGGACATATAGAAGATACAAATCTAAGTTTGCCGACAGAGCCAATTATTTGCACTAAAAAAATGTGTCATTGTAATTTCGATATAATGAGCACAAAGGAAAAGATTCAATGAAGCAAAAGATGATTCCTATTGTAGATTCGAATAATCTAACTGATCCCTTTAACACTATTTGTGATTTAAAATGGAATTATCCTATATTCCATATGGAACGAGGTGAGTTTAGAAGTTGCTGCCGAACTCCAAGCAGACCGATATCTGACAGTTTGATAGATGAGTTAGGTACAAATGCATTTTTAAATAATCCACAAATGTTACAATCTCGTTTAGATCTAGTTCAGGGTAAAAGAAACGAGGATTGCAAAAGTTGTTGGGGGTTAGAAGACACGGGAATGAGCAGTCCTAGACATGACCCTGATAAGTTTTGGTATCAATTACAAAAGAGTAAGGTTGTATCTCCTAATCAGTCATATTCAGATGATGTGCTAAGATTAGAAATGTCAAAGATTAATTCTGTAAATCATACTGGTTTGCAAAGTCATTATCCTTATATGCTTGAGGTAAGCTTGGGAAATACTTGTGATATGAAATGTATGTACTGTAATCACATATATAGCACACAATGGGCAACTGAAAGAATTAAGTATGGTGAAATTACTCAAGAGCAATATGATAGAGAGTTTCCTAAAGCTAGTGATAAATTTGACGAATACTATTGGAAATGGTTTGACACAGTTAAATTACATTTAGGAAGAATTGGTGCGATTGGTGGCGAACCTTTAATTATGCCTGAATTTTATAAGTTTATAGAAAAATCAATTGCTGCTATTGAACCTATAAAGGATTATAGAAACAAGAAGATGACTTTTTGGATAGTAACCAACCTTAATACACCTCCTAACTACATTAATAAATTTTTGGAATATCTTCCAAAATTAACAGAGCATTTTGATGTAGAGATATTAGGCAGTATGGAGGCTGTTGGTAAAAGAGCAGAGTATATAAGAAATGGGTTAGATTGGGAGAGATTTACCACTAATCTAGACAAAATACTAGGGAGCAAATATAATTTTGAATTTGGATTTATTTCTAGTGTTAATGCTTTAAGTATTGCTACAACCATTGATTTTATTAAATTTACAGAAGAATTGTATCAAAAATATAATCGCCCTGTAGCTTTAAAACAAGCAGTTGTAAATTATCCAAGTCATCAGAGTCCATTTATTTTAACTACTGATTTTGCCAAGTACATCGATGATACAGTGGCTTATATGCAGCAAAGGGCAGATGTCATGCCTGATGTTAGTGATTTCTATGGTAGATGGGATCAGTATATATTGTTTTTACAAAATTTAGCAAATAGTATAAGAAACAATAAACAAGAACGAATCTCTGACAGAAAGAAATTTGTTTCTTGGTTTAATACCTTTGATGAACGTAGAAAGTTAAATTTTTTAGAAACGTTTCCGGAATACGCAGATTTTTATAATTTTTGTAAATCTTATGCTTAGTAAAAAACTTTTTATACCTATTTTTGATAAATTTACTAAGGACGACATACGTGGAACTGCGGAGGATCATCGTGTATGGTATATGGCTGAGCTCTATGACAAAAAATATAGATTTAAACTGCAAGAAACTATTAATAATGCTACTGGAAAAGAAAATTATAAAGAGATATACACTGATGATTTAAGAAAGCAAGTGCCTGATAATTTTTGTCTTTATCCTTTTACACATTTTCAATTAGATCCAGATGGAAGAGCAAGGCCATGCTGTAAGTATAAAGTCGGTGATGCTAGCTGGCAACAAGATGTTCCTAAATTGCCTGATGTCAATATTGAAGAATTGTGGGAGCAAGATGAGTTTCAAAAATTAAGATCACAGTTTTTAAATAATGAGCGTCCAAGTGGCTGTAAAGCCTGCTGGGATGAAGAAGCAGCCGGTATTAAAAGTATGAGATTGCAACGAGAAGATGGTGGTAAGCAACATCCTTACGCTACTTTTTATCATCATATTCCTAGATTGTACCCAAAAACTTTAGATTTGAAGTTGAGTAATTTGTGTAATTTGAAATGCAGAATATGTACTCCTTTTTTAAGCAGTCAATGGATTAAGGAAATAAAAGACTTACAAGTTCTTGATATGGGTTCAGTTGATTCTTTTACAGGTAATTCAAAAGAAAAGTTTTCAGCGAATCCAGAAAATAAAGAAATTTTAAAGAAGTGGGCTCCTACTATAGATTTTTTAGAATTCTATGGAGGAGAACCCTTGATGCAACAAGAACATGACGAAATACTTCAAGTAATCTATGATTACGGAAATACTGCAAATACAGGATTATACTATAATACTAATTCTACAGTGCTTAAAGAAAAGTTTTTTGAGTTGTGGAAATTATTTAAAGAAGTAATTATAAATTTTAGTGTAGATGATTGTGGTGATAGATTCGAATATCAACGTAAAAATGCAAAGTGGGAGGAGTCTTTGCATAACATGCGTATGTTTAGAGAATACGGTAAAAAGCACGGAGTTAAATTAGATCTTAGAATTTATGTTACAGTTGGCATACTAAATGTTTTTTACTTAAAAGAATTCTTGCAAGAAATTGAAAACTTAGAAATTAAAGTTACATTAAATATGGTTCATTATCCACACCATTACGCTATTACAATTTTACCAGATAAGATCAAAGATATCGTTCGAGACAAACTATTAACCATTGATACCAATATTGTTAGACATGATTCTTTAAAAATTGATAATATTATAAAATTTATGTATAATACTAAGCATGACCCTCAATTACTTGAAACATTCTGGACTAAAACTAAAATTCATGACACATATCGAAACGAATCTTTTGAACAAACATTTTTTGAATTTTATAACTTGTTAAGAGACTACAAATGAAAATAGGAATTTTTGGTTGCAGCTATGCAGATAGAGATAGTGCAAGGGTGCCTAATTTACACAGCGGAGATTCTAAACCTTGGAGTCAATGGTTGGCAGATAAGGATAAATTTGATATTCAAAATTATGGCAGATGTGCATCTTCTGTTTATTTTAGTTATAAAAATTTTTTAGAATATAATCAAAATTTTGATAAAAATATTTTTATTGCTACAACTGCTAATAGACTTTACATTCCTGAACTAGAACACAAACATTGGACTCCTCATTTTGATCATTTACAAAATGCAGATGGATATTCAGCTGTAAAATTGTATTTTGAAAAAATATTCAATCGAGAAGAGCATGAATGTTTTAAGAAGTTGGTAAAAAATGATCTAAAAAATTATAAGAATACTCTAGTGATTGATATAAATGAACTGTTAATGCCTCAAACTGTACGTGAATGGAATTTTTTCAATGCTCACTTAGATAAAAAAGTATTATGGCAAACTTGCAATCGTTATAATCATCTAAGTAAAGAGAATAATATGATTTTAGCAAATAAAATAGAAATATGGATAGAGACTGGTAAATTTACACTTAGTGAGGAAGATTTTGTATTGCCTCAGCTAGAAGATGTAAGTATGTATTTTTTTAACAGTGACAATGAATAAATTACCAAACACATTTTGTGCATTACCTTGGATAAATTTATCCACAGACGTTAATGGATCTCTTAGACCTTGTTGTAAGTTTGCTCAGCCTAGCAAAGAAAATGAATTTCAGTTGCCTAATATGAAAGAAGGTAGATTAGATGTTTTGTGGAATGACGCAAGATATCAAAAATTGAGACAGGCTTTTCTAGATGGCCTTCAACCTAAAGAGTGTAAAAGTTGCTGGGATGAAGAACAAGCAGGTATGGCAAGTTTTAGGGTGCAGTTTGCCAGAGATAAAAAAATTGATTTAACTAATTTAGAATTTAATACTATTACAAATTATGGACCAAAAGCATTAGATTTTAAGTTAAACAATGTGTGTAATTTAAAATGTAGAATTTGCGGCACACAGGCTTCCTCTACCTATCTTAAAGAATATCAAGAAAGACTTAATATAAAAATAGAAGATAGTTCTTACTGGTTATCTAATAAAATTCTTGGTACTGAAAATGAAGACGTAATTAAAGAATGGGCCAATGATTTAATACATTTAGAAATTACCGGAGGAGAGCCTATGGCATCTCCAGAAAATATAAAAGTTTTAGAGCTTTTAATTGGTGCAGGAAGATCTTCGCATATATCAATATTACTAAACACAAATGGTACTTTATATAATAAAAAATTTATAGATTGTCTCGTAAAATTTAAAGAAGTTACTATCTGTCTTTCAATAGATGATTTGCATGGTAGATTTGAGTATGAAAGATATCCTGCAGAATGGAAAGTTGTTCAAGAAAATTTACAAAAGTTTATAGCTTTACGAACAAATAACAAAAATATATTCTTAACATTATGTCCTACTGTTAGTAGTTATAATGTTTTTTATCTCAACGAATATTTAGAGTGGAGCGAGCCGTTAGGTATTTTTACTTACTTTAATATACTTCATTATGACCCTGCTTTTAGCATAAAAAATTTACCTAACGAAGTTAAGAAAACTTTAAATTATAAGTTGCAGAATCGTAAGTTTGAAAAAATTAAAAATTTTTTAAATTTGCCTCAAGATAGAGAAGGCATGATTTATGATTTTATTAATAAAACGATTACAATAGACAAATGGAGAGAACAAAATTTTAGAGCAACGTTTGGTGAATGGGGCGAAATTATATGGAAATATCTAGATGAACAAACTAACTAACAATCAAATACAAGAATATAATTTGAAAAGACAAGAGTTTGATAAGTCGAGAATTATTAATACTATTAGCCCTTGTATTGCTGCACACAATAACATGTACTTTACCACAGAAGGAAGAGTAGCACCATGTTGGCTGCTAGTAGGACATGTTGATCAATATAGCTCAAATAGGTCAATGAAAGATATATGGTTTGGTGATAGGTTTTCTACTATTAGGAAAAATTTAGAAAAGGGTATCTTTGAAGATCAATGTAGAATTTGTAAGCAAAAAATTGAAGCAGACACATGGCCTTTAGCGTTAGCTTACGATGGTTTTACTATTAAAGAATATCCTACGTTATTAGAACTAGAATTAAGTAATCAGTGTAATTTAGAATGTGTAATGTGCGAAGGGAGATTAAGTTCTGGTATTAGAAAAAACAGAGATAAGCTTCCACCACTTCCAATGATTTATAATGATTCATTTATAGATGAAATAAGAGAATTTATCCCTCATCTGGAAGAACTTAGATTTAATGGTGGAGAGCCTTTTGCACAAAAGATTGTTCTTGAAATATGTATGTTAGTTGCAGAAATAAAACCAGATTTGAAAATAAACATAGCTACAAATGGAACTGTTTATAATAAACAAGTAAAGGCTATTCTTGAAAATTGTAACCTTCATCTCAATGTAAGTATTGATAGCTTGACAAAAGAAATTTATGAAAACATCAGACTCAATGGAAATTTTGACGTTCTAATGGAAAATTTTTTAATTTTTAAAGATTATTGCCATAGTAATAACAGGGGTTTAAGTGTAATGGTGAATCCTATGAGAGATAATTGGTGGGAGATGCCAAAATTTGTAGAATTTACTAACGAACATAAAGTTTATCTTTGGTTCAATACTATCCATCATCCTGAAAATTTAAGTTTATGGAGTTGGTCTAGCTCGAAATTAAAAGAAGTTATAGATACTTTACGACCAGAAGTTGAAAACCTAGAGCCAAAAAATTATGATAACCATGTAGCATATGGTAACTGGAAAAAATTAGATCATTTTGTAAATAACCAAGTTGTTAACTGGTATGAAAAACAAGTTATAAGAGAAGAAGGAAAAAAGATTTTTGAAATTAAAAGTTTATGAAAAAAATTATTTTAAATGGATGCAGTTGGGTCGCCGGTGACGAGATAGCCTGGGATCTTTTTTGCTATGAAAAAAATTTAATTGATGAAGATTATAAAACCTTTAATGATAGATATCATAATACACCTACCAAAAGTCTTTATACAGAATATAAAGAGGTTTTTCGGAAAAACTATTGCCAAGCTGCTTATTTAGAAAAGTATTTAAATACCGAGGTTGTTGATTTATCATCAGATGGTAATTCAAATGATACTATTTGTATCAGTACCATTAATTATATTTTAGGTATTCCTGCTGAAGAAAGAAAGAATTACCACGTAATAATAGGTTGGACTTTGCTTCAACGTTTATTAATGTTTCTTCAACCTCACTGGGAAAATATACATGTATCACATGTTGATTCTAAAAGACTTGCTAAGTTTAAAGATAGGATAATGAATACTGTTATTATTCCATTTAATGAAGATTGGTATTTAAACTACGTAAAAAATGTTTTACTTTTAGAAAATTTTTTATTTGCAAACAATATAACTTTTACATTTTACAGAAGCCTAGGAACTCATTCTGAGATTTGTCATAAAAATTTTGTAAATGATTTAGCATTAAAAATTAAATTACCTGATGAACTACACTCGGGTATTAGACTAAGTAACCTAACACCAAGCAAATTAAGTTCTAATAATTGGCTAACATTTTATCCAGAGCATCAAAATTTTGGAATTTGTTCTGATTCTTGGACTAGATATATGGAAGAACACTTCACTGGCCAATGGATAATATCTACTAATAACAAGCATCCTAATAGAAAATTTACAGAAAAATTATCTAAGATTATATCAGACTTTATTATTAATCAAGGTGTCTTAGATTAATTTTTTATAAACACCGAGTGATTCTCCGCGTCTTTGAAATTCCCATTTTGTAGCAAGTAGATTTTTTGTTTCAGAAACTATTTCAGGATAAAGTGACTCGTTGTATCTATTAATAATTAGATAACCATTTGTAATAATTCTACTACCAAAGAAAGATATTTCATCTCTTAGATGTTCTAGATTATTTGGGTTAATAATGCATAAATTAATGTCTTCATTAAAATTTGTTATCGGTTCAGAGTAAAGTTGTATTTTTGGTGAGTTCTCAGTTATTTGATCCCATAATAGTTTTCCTGTAGAGTCTATTGTTATTTTTTCTTTTAAATTTTTTAAGTATTCAATTCCATGTAAAGGATCAATCTGTTGTTCTTTACAAACATCTATAAGTTGATCTTGCACCCAGCTTTGAACATTTTCAAAGTCTTTTATTATGTCATTAGTTTTAAATGATTGATAGCAGTGTATAATTTTTGTATTTGATGAGTTCGCTAAAATATTAATTTTTCCACCCATTCCTGCATGAGTATCAACAATTATACTATCCTGTGGAATTTTTAATTTAGCAAATGTGTCCAATAAAAGCCTGTCTTCTATACTCAATGAAGAAAAACAACCACCTAAGGTCAATCTGCTTTTATTTTGATTATCTTGGCTTTTAAGATAAAAAACTCGATTTGGTCGAGCTTTCTTACCTATTGACCATTTGCCTTGAGATTCGTATTGGTATTCTACAACATCTATTTGAATTATATTTTTGTAATTGTTTTTAAAATAGTAATTATTTTTTACTTGGTAGTTTCCTTCGTCATCAATTTTAAACCAAATATCTGCTTCGTATTCCATAGTATCAGGTACTATAGCAAAGATAAAGTCTTTGTGATCTAAATCTTTATTAAATTTTATGTTTATTTCATATCCGCCTTTTGCACGCCATAACATCCTTAAAAGATTAAACACTTCGTTCATAAAAGAATCGGCAAACTCTCCTTGACCTGTTTCAATGATATTAAAATTAAAGTTTTCATATTCTAGTTCTTCAACTAGATAGTCAGAGTCGAATTTAACTGTAAAATGATCTGTAATATTGCCTATTGTATGAACATTTTGTAATCTTCCACCTAATTCTCTACACAAATAAAGCCAAATATGCATTAATTTAATTCTAATAAATCTGTGTAATTTTGTATTTGTAAGATCTAAAGTGTACCATCCGCCTAACCAAGGTTTATTTCGAGGATTTATATTAAATTTTTCACGGTCGTCATATGCAGATCCAAAATTGTCTCCAAGGCCAGGACCTGGACTAACTGCATAGATTCTTTTCCTATGATTCCATAAAAGGTTAAAGCTATGATTAAATGCTTCTATATCTTCACCTGGAGCACCAATAACCCAACAGGCACTTATTTTCATGCCTACTTTATCGCTGTCTATGATATTTTGATTTATTTCAGCAACTGTATTTTTTTTATTAATAGCTTTTAATACTTTGTCACTTCCACTTTCAAATCCATAATTGAATCCTTGTGCGCCAGATGCAGCCATAAGTTCATAAAAATCTAAATCCATTCTACCATCGGCTCTTGCATATCCCCACCATTGTATCTTAAGGTCTCTATCGACTATTTCTTGACAAAACTTTCTAAATTCTTTTAAATTTCCATTCATTAAGCTATCTACAAATTGTATAAATTTAATATCATATTTTTTAACCTGATATTCGATTTCATCAACAACTGTTTGAGCTCCTCTATCTCTAAATTTCCAATAATATACTTCTGTGCAATAAGTGCATTTAGCCACACAGCCTCTACTGATTTCAGCACAAATACTATTCTTACCCCAATACTTTGTAAGATCAAAATCGCTATAATCTGGGTAAGGCAAGCTGTCAATATCTATTCTTGTATCGCTATACAAACTTCCTATTGATTCTTTGTCTGGTTTGTTACCTTCTTCCCAATTATTTAAAAAATCTAAAATATTTTGTTCGCTTTCGCCTACAAAATAATAATCTACATTAGATGGTTTTTTAAAATATCCTTCATGACATTCTGGACCACCGATGATTATTGTCACATTCGGTTTTCGTTTTTTTATTTCGTCTATTACATATGTTGTAGGTATGATATTTGTATAATAAGCACTAAATCCTATTATGTCTGTTTCTTCTTGTAATATTAGATCAATATAATTATTGAGGATAGGTTCATATGTCGGATGTATTCTATGCCAATATTCATGAGCTTGCCACCACCAATAATTAGCTCCATTCCATGCATCAGTTAAATTAGGATTAGCATCTTTTAAATCGTAATGTGATTCTACATTAAAGTCGAATACTCTAGTATAATAACCTGCCTCTCTTGTTAAAGCAGATAATCTCGCAAGATTATAAGGAGGCATATAAATTGCCCAGCTTCCTAGAATGCAAAAAGTTATTTTGGTTTTTCTTGTAGAGCTTAGGACATCTACTGATTTTACATTTAGTCGAGGTTTCCTAACTAATCCTGCTTCTAGATTTTTAGGAAAAACATTTTGTGCAATAAAAGTATCTTTATCCATTTTTAATTTTTACTTGTAATGTATCAGAGTCATAATTATACTCTGTGATTGCTAAAATAATTGCTCTAGCTATGTCAATTTCAGTATAAGCACCTTTAAAATCAAATTCAACATTATAATCATCGTGTAGGAATGAATGAATAAAAGGTATTTTAATATTACTTTTAATTCTTAAATTGCTAATCTTTTGATGTAATTTTTTTATGTAATTAATCCTTGATTGCCTGCTGTTATCGACGAAATGAATTTGTGGAATTAGCGATCCGTGGTCCATGCTGAATCCTAAAAGATAATCATGTTTTTTTCTAATATCTTCTAATGTTACTATTGAAAAATTATCATTATTAACTATCCCAATGTCTTCTAATGACACACCATTAGTGTTAAAAAACACGCAAGGAATATTTTTTACATCTAGTAATTTATAAACTTCTAAACGTCCTATGCCAGGATGGCATATAATTTTAGAAATACGTGGATTAAAATAAAGAGTAATGGGGTGTATAAAATTTTTAGTTGTTATAAATTCTTTTAATAAAAAACAGATTTTGCCTAAAAAATATAAATCTTTATGTTTTAGATGAAACTTATTCCAATCAATATTATCACAATTTAAAACTTTATACTCTTCATTTTCAAAAACTGTTTTAATAAGTCTGTACGTAGAAAATCTACTTTCTATAAGTGATAGATTTATATTACCTGTGTAAAGGTTCTCATTTGGAACTAGAGAGTTTTTATATAAATCTACTCTATACTCTTCAGTTTTATCTAGGTATAAAATATCTCTTCCGATCCATTCGTTTTCATTTCTCATTACTTATACCTTGCGTAAGACCAACCAATTAATGCTCTTTTTTCTAAAATATTTTTTGTTGGAAAGTTATCACTGCAATGAAAAGCGTGCCTGCTCATAGAAAGCAAATTGCCTTTCTTCCATGGAAATATTTTATCTATAGAAAAATAAGGTATGTGGTCTTTATTTATATGACTAAAATAGAGGTTACGTTCTATTTCTGTTATTGTATCTATTTTTTTTGCTGCTGTTTTATCTATCCACGTATCTGGATTTTTACTAAAATTGCTGACCTCATTAAAAACAATTGTGTTAGTGTTGTAATTTGATAATGGTATAAGGAATGTCCAGGCGTAATCGTAATTTTCTGGAAGCACTGTTGCATTATGATCTATTTTGTCGTATGAATCGCTATGTATATGATATGGTAAAAAAGCATTAAGTATATGCCAGTTTTCACATTCTATTTCTGTACCGTATCGAGCTTGTATTTTAGAATTTATAAAGTTGTTAATTTGATAATAACAACTATTTTTTTCTTTACTAAATGAAGGGTACCAATAGTGCGAACGAACAGTATCAAGGCTGTTACCGCCAGCACCGCTCATAGTTTTACCATATTTTTCTATTTGAATAGATAATGAGCTGTCAGCTCTAAATAATTTTTCTATATAAAATATATCTTCATCTGATAAAAAGTTATCAACTATTTCGGATTTAGGATAAAAGTTGTAATGAAATCTTTCCACTTGTTGTCCAATAGTAATTTTATGCTTTATATTAAAGATTTAAGAAATTAAATTTTATTTTCTGTCACTAAATAAAATATAATCTTCCTTAGTAGATCCTTCCATTATTTCGCTTCCTGGCCCTTGATTTGGCGAACTAGTTTTATTATCACTGCAATATTTTTACCATAAAAAGGCGTCACCTGTTACCATACTGCAACCGTTAAATAAAATTGTTTTCATATAGGATAATAAACTATTATTTGGAAAAATTATATTAATATTTTTTCTTAAAGTCATTCTTTGTAAATTTTTCATTTTTATTTATTTTTATACGTAATATGGTTTTATAATTTTCGCTAAAATAAGTAACCAGTTTGTAATAGAATTATATTAAGTGTTTTATAAAAAATTGTTATTTTTTAAGGGCAAATGATGAGAGTAGCTGTTATTTTTAGAGGCCATAAGCGTAATTGGGATTATGTAAAGTTAGAAGTTTTAAATTTTTTCGAAAATCTACGATTGAGTTGTGATAGTTTAGATTATTTTGTAGCAGTATGGAGGAAAAATTCTGAGTATGAGGATATAAAATTAGATTTTCCATTAGACAAATTAAAAGGATTTTTAATAGTTAATGATAATATTAAATATAATGCAATGACTGGACCAGCGTATCTTTCAAAATTACTATATCCATTCTTATTAAAAGAAGAATTACGAACAAAAAGTTATGATGTAATTATAGAAACAAGATTTGATATGCGGTTTAAAAAAAGGGATA
>Ga0129333_10005809_pt1 | contig 11636 bp, 8 predicted proteins | sample CPB6_08_DNA_FD_94474 | JGI IMG/M metagenome (GOLD analysis project Ga0129333, IMG submission 94474) | Freshwater to marine salinity gradient microbial communities from Chesapeake Bay, USA - CPBay_Sum_0.6_0.8_DNA | ecosystem: Environmental > Aquatic > Marine > Coastal | place: USA: Chesapeake Bay...
ACAGCCCTCGGCGATCTTCACGTACGCCCACGGGACGGCGGATCGCGGGCGGGGAAGGTTCAGCAGGTCGAGCCGCGGCAGTGCTGACGCATCCGCCACCGCAAGCGGCTTGCGGCCGAGGGACACCGGCACGCCGAAGCCCGCAACCTGATCGACCTCCGGGAGGGCCTCGGCCAGTTCCTCGCCGTAGCGCTCGGCCATGCATCCGGTGACCACCAGGCGCGCTCCGTTCTTGCGCTGGTCATCGAGCGCAAGGATCGTGTCGATCGATTCCCGCCGTGCGTCCTCGATGAACGCACAGGTATTCACCACGACGAGGTCTGCGTTCGCTGCGTCGTCCGTGGCGACCATGCCATCGGCGAGGAGCGACCCGATGATCTTCTCGGAATCGACCTGGTTCTTCGGACACCCGAGGGTCTCGACGTAGAACCGCTGTGTCACGGTCTCCCAACCTAGCGACTCGGTCTAGGGACCGGCGCATTATGAACGCACGGTAAATCGACCTCCTCCGGGCGCGGTTCCCGGCGGTGGCTGCAAAGATGACGGGAGGGAGGCCGTGACGTGACGCACGACAAGACCGGGGTCGACGATCTCGACTCGTTACTCAACCGAATGCGCTCTGCGACGGCACCGATCCGCTCCACGGTGCAGAACCTGCACGACGAATTTCGTGAGCTGCGGGATGGCGAGGTTGCCACGTACATCCCCGAACTGGCAGCGGTGGACCCCGACCTGTTCGGGGTGTCGATCATCACCGTCGACGGCCAGCACGCCGAGGCGGGCGACTCAACTCACCTGTTCAGCATCCAATCGATCTCCAAGCCATTCGTGTACGGCCTCGCGCTCGACACCCTCGGCAGGGAGGCCGTCCTCCGGAAGGTGAACGTCGAACCATCTGGCGACGCGTTCAACAGCATCGTTCTCGACGAGCGCACCAACCGCCCGTTCAACCCGCTCGTGAACTCGGGGGCGATCGCCATCTGCGACCTCATCGACGGGCCCGACCTCACCGCACGGGTGAAGGCGATGCTGTCGCTGTTCTCCACCTACTGCAATCGACAGGTGTACGTCGACAACGCAACGTTCATCTCCGAGCGGCTGAGCGGTCACCGGAACCGGGCCATCGCGCACCTCATGCTCAACTTCGGGATGATCCGCGACCGGGTGGAGGAGACGCTCGAGCTGTACTTCCAGCAGTGCTCGATGATGGTGACCTGCGAGGACCTCGCCCTCATGGCAGCAACGCTCGCAAACGGGGGCGTCAACCCGGTGAGCGGCAAGCGCGCCCTCGAGACTCGCCACGTGAGAGACGTCCTCAGCGTGATGTTTGCGTGCGGGATGTACGACTTTGCGGGCGAGTGGGCGTACACCGTTGGGCTTCCCGCAAAGAGTGGTGTCTCGGGGGGCCTCATTGCCGTGGTACCGGGGAGATACGGCATCGCAGTGTTCTCACCGCGCCTCGACAGCCGGGGCAACAGTGTCCGCGGTGTGGCGGTCTGCAGCGCTCTGGCGCAGCGCTACGGCCTGCACCCCTTCGAGGCGTCCGGTACTGCCCTCTCGCTGAACGACGAGTTCCGGCCCACCCGAGGCTGACCGCTACCTGCCCTCTTGCTCCTGCAGGAGTTCGAGTTCGGTGACGGTCATCAGCACGGCTCGAGCCTTCGAGCCCTCGCTCGGGCCTACCACGCCACGCTGCTCGAGCAGGTCCATGATCCGGCCGGCGCGGGCAAAGCCAACCTTCAGCTTGCGCTGCAGCATCGAGGTGGAGCCGAGTTGGCTGCGCACCACGAGGTCCATCGCCTGCCGGAGCAGTGCCTCGTCCTCGTCCTCGTCGTCGGAGGAGCCGAACGAGCTACCGCCGCCCGATGCTCCCGGTTGGTCACCCACGATGCCCGAGGTGTACTCGACGCCCTCTGGCGCCTGGCGCTTCCAGTGCGCAACGACCTTGCGCACCTCGTCCTCGGTGACGAAGGCGCCCTGGATACGTGCCGCGACACTTGAGTTGCCGGGCAGCAGCAGCATGTCGCCACGACCGACCAGTTTCTCGGCGCCGTTCTGGTCGAGGATCACGCGGCTGTCGGTCTGGCTGCTGACGGCGAACGCGATTCGAGCAGGGATGTTCGCCTTGATGACGCCCGTGATGACATTGGTGCTCGGTCGCTGGGTGGCGAGGATGAGGTGGATACCCACGGCGCGTGCCTTCTGCGCGATCCGGGTGATGCTCTCCTCCACATCACGCGCCGCCACCATCATGAGGTCGTTGAGCTCGTCGACGACGACTACTACGTACGGCATCCGCTCGTAGGTCTTGTCGCTCCCGGGCGGTGCACTCTCCGCGAGCTCGCCGCGGTCGAACGCGTTGTTGTAGCCACCGATGTCGCGGAAGCCCACCTCGAAGAGCACGTCGTAGCGGCGGTCCATCTCGCGGACCGCCCACGCGAGCGCGTTGGCCGCCTGCTTCGGGTTGGTGACCGGCGCAGTGAGCAGGTGGGGTGAGTTGTTGTACTGACCCATCTCGACCTGCTTCGGGTCGATGAGGATGAGACGTACCTGCTCGGGCGTGGTGCGCATGAGCAGGGAGGTGAGGATGCAGTTGATGCCACTCGACTTGCCGGCACCGGTGGCGCCCGCCACCAAGAGGTGAGGCGTGGTGGCAAGGTTGAGGAACACCGACCGGCCCGCGATGTCCTTGCCGATCGCCACGTCGAGTGGATGCGTCGCCGCCTTGGACTCGGGCGACGCCATGAGGTCGCCGAGCATCACCGGTTGGCGCGTATGGTTCGGCACCTCGATGCCGATGGCCGAGCGACCGGGGATCGGGGCGAGGATCCGGACGTCGACGGCCGCGAGCGCGTAGGCGATGTCCTTCTGCAGGGTCGTCACCCGGGCAACCTTCACTCCGGGGCCGAGTTCGAGTTCGTAACGCGTGACCGTCGGGCCGACGGTCTGCCCGACGAGGCGTACCTCGACCCCGTGCGACGCCAGTGAGTCCTCGAGCAACTGCCCACGCGCCTCGATCTCGGCCATGTTGACCGACTGGTTGGCCGAACGGGTGAGCAGGTTGGCGGGCGGCAACTTCCAGATGCTCGGCTGTGCAGCAGGCCCGAGTGGGAGGCGCGTCTGCTCGCCGGGGGTGCCCCCGGCCGGGGCCGGGGCCGGCTTGGGCCGTCGTGGCGGGCGAGGCAGTTCGGCCGACACCTCGGGAGCGAGATCGTCGCCACCGTCATACAGCACCGGGTTCGCCCGACGGTCGTCGTGGACGCCGTCGTACTCGTCGACGTACTCCTCAACCCAACGGTCAGCGGCATCGTCGACATCGATGGGGTCGCCGAACTCGTCGTACTCCACGGGTGCGTCGCCGTCGAACACGCGGCGGCGCTCGAGCGGTGCCTCGTCGTAGAAGGCGTCGTCGTACTCGTCGTCGAGGTCACCGTCGCGCTCGCTGTTGAGCGTGGAGAGGTCGTCCCACTTGCGCTTTGCCGCCTGGCCAACGGGCACGGCCACGCGCCGTGTGCCACTGGTGATACGTGCGAAGAACTCTCGCGCCGTGTTGCCGGTAACGAGCAGCAGACCGATGAGCAGGAGCGCGATGAACAGCACCGACGCACCGGCCGGCGAGAGTCCGGCCTCCGTGGGCCCGCCGATTGCCGCACCGACCGCGCCGCCGCCGTCGAGACGGTCGTCCTCCGTGCCCCAGCCCGACGGACCCCAACCGATGTGTGCGAGCGTGATGGCGGCGAGCGACACGAGCAACCAACCGATGACCAGGCGCACGCGGCTGCGGTCGTAGCCCTGTTTCGCGAGGCTCCAGCCAAGACCCACGAGCGCCACCGGGATGAGGTAGCGACCGATACCGGTGAGCCACCCGAGGATGGTGTCGACGGCTCGGCCGAACGGGCCGGCGATCTCCAGGTACACACCCAGCGCCACGATGACCCCGAGCGCCACGATGGCGATGCCCCCGAACTCGAGCCCGCGACCGGAGAACGAATTGCGGATGGCACCCGCCGCCGACTCAGTATCGCGCCGGCCCGAATCCCGACGGCCGGAGTCGCGACGCCCCGGGCCGTTGACGCGTTCTCGCGACTTCGACGACCCCGCCGAGCCGCGCGCCGACGACTTGCTGTCGGGCATGCGTCGTTTGGGCAGGGGTTCGCGTTGGCTCACGGTGTGTCCACGGTACCAATGGGGTACTGCACGAAACGGGCACCTACCTGCGTCGACGGTGCGGTACGGATGTGCACCCTCGGGCGAAGCACTGCGGCGCCGGACTATTCCGTGGCAAGTACCGAGCCGTCGGCGGCGAGCAGCACCCGGAACTCACCACCGGGGGCCGTGAGCGTGGCGATGTAGTCGATTCGGCCGTCGGGCCCGGGCGTCGCCGAGAGCGCAACCACGTGTGAATCACGGATGGTGGCCTCCACCTTCGCCAGCACCTGAGGCGTGACGTCGATCGCCGTATCGGCGAACGTGGGTCCGTCGTAGGGTTCGCCCTCGTCCTCGGGCGGGAACACCTGTGTCCCGCACACGACGTACGCCAACAGTTGGCCGTCGCGCACGACGAACACGTTTACCTCGGTCTGGGTGACGTTCACCTCGGCGAGCGCCAGCGATGGTTCCGAACCGCGCACCAGCGCAACCGCCGGGATCAGGCTCATCGGGTCGACCGTTGGCTTCGCAGTGGCATCGGCGCACAGCGGTTCGGGTGCGAAGCCCTCTGCGTTCCCGGACGACGACTCGCCGGTCGAGACCTCCGTGCTCGGGGCCTCCGTGCTCGACGAGCCACCGGAGCCACCGCCGCACGCAGCAAACAGACCGGCTACCGCACCCATTGCGAGCGCTGCGAATACCGGGCGGACGCGGGAGTGATGCGCAGGACGGTTCGTCGGGCGCCGTCTGATCACGCCTCCATCACCACCGGAACGATCATCGGACGACGCTTCGTCCGTTCCGAGACGAACTTGCCCGTGGCGCGGCGCAGCTCGCGCTCGAGGTTGTCGATGTCGCGCATCCCACTGCCGAGCGCCTGTTCGACCGCCTCGGCGACACGGTCGCAGGCCTCGTCGAGCAGTTCCTCGGCCTCGGGTGCATACACCCACCCACGCGTGATGATCTCCGGTCCCGTGAGGATCTCGCCGCGCTGGACATCGACGGTGACGACCACCACGACTACCCCTTCCTCCGCAAGGACGCGGCGATCGCGGAGCACCCCGTGGCCGACATCGCCGACGATCCCGTCGACGTAGAGGTAGCCGGCGGGGACCCTGCCCGCGGGACTCAGGCCGTCGTCGTTGAGTTCGAGCACGTCGCCGTCCTCGCACACGAGGATGTTCGAGCGCGGGATACCCATGGTCTCGCCCAGTCGGGCATGCGCGATGAGGTGCCGGTACTCGCCGTGGATCGGCACGAACCACTCGGGCTGGACGATCGAGAGATACGTCTTCAGCTCATCGGCCTGGGCGTGCCCGGTGGCGTGAACGTCGGCGATCCCGGAGTGGATCACCTGCGCCCCGGCACGCAAGAGACCGTCGATCACGCGGTTCACGTTGAACTCGTTGCCCGGAATCGCATGACTCGAGAGGATCACCGTGTCGTGCTCGCCAACCTTCAGGAACTTGCTGTCGCCGCGCGCAAGCAGCGCAAGTGCCGACATCGGCTCACCCTGCGAACCCGTGGAGATCACGCACACCTGTTCCGGTCGGTAGCGGTCGATCTCGTCGATGTCGACGAGCGAGCTGTCGGGGATGCTCAACAGCCCGAGGTCTCGTGCCATCCGCACGTTCTTCTTCATCGACATGCCGAGCGTCGCCACGACTCGACCATCGTCGATCGCAGCCTCGATGATCTGCTGGATCCGGTGGATGTGACTGGCGAAGCTGGCCGTGATGATGCGGCGTCCGCGCTGCTGCACGAAGATGGCCTTCAGCGCCGCCCCTACGGAACGCTCACTCGGTGCATGTCCGTGCTCCTCGGCGTTGGTGGAGTCTGCGAGCAGAACGCGCACTCCCCCGCTCTTCACGATCTCGCCCAGCCGCGCCAGATCGGTGCGCCGGCCGTCGACCGGTGTGAGGTCGAGCTTGAAGTCACCCGAGTGGAGGATCACCCCCTGTGGGGTGTGCAGCGCGATCGCGTGCGCGTGCGGCACCGAGTGCGTCACCGGGATGAACTCGACGTCGAAGTTGCCGATGCGACGGCGCTCGCCGTCGCGCACGGCGACGAGTTCCGTGCGACCGAGCAGTCCGGCTTCCTCGATGCGGTTGCGGGCAAGCCCGAGCGTCACCGCCGAGCCGTAGATCGGGAACGAGACCTCGCGCAGCAGGAACTGGAGGCCGCCCACATGGTCCTCGTGACCATGGGTGGCGACGCACCCGACGATGCGGTCCGCGTTGTCGCGCAGGTAGGTGAAGTCGGGCAGCACGAGGTCGATGCCGTGCATGTCGGCCTCGGGGAACATGAGGCCGAAGTCGACGAGCAACAACTGCCCGTCCTGTTCGACCACCATGCAGTTGCGGCCGATCTCGCCGAGACCACCGAGAAAGGCAATCCGGACCGGTGCCGCCATGAGTTGATTCCTGTCGTGTGTCAGCGCGCCGGGCGCGCGGGATAGGACTTGCGTGCCTCGAGCAGGTTCTTCCACACCACCGGGGCGCGCTCCTCCACGAAAGCAGGTGCGGGTCCCATGGGCAGCCGCGCCTGACCGACCTTGAAGCCGAGGTGGCGCAGCATCGCCTTCGTGGGGATCGGGTTCGGGGCGTCGTCGCCCGTCTCGAACCCGAACGACTCGAGCATTGCGGCGTTCACCCGGCGCGCACCGGCGGCATCGCCGGACTCCCAGAGGTCGAACATCAGCACGTGGTCGCTGCCGGTCCAGGCCGTGGCCACGCCGATGGTGCCGACCGCTCCCACCGCCATGAGCGGAAGCGTGAGGCCGTCGTCACCGCTGTACACCTCGTATCCCGCAGGTGCCTGTGCGATCACATTTGCGGTCTCGCCGGGGTTGCCCGCAGCATCCTTCAGCGCAACGATGTTCTTCACCTCGCGCGCCATCTTCAGAAGGTTGGCCGAGGCGATCTTGCGGCCGCTTCGCACCGGGATGTCGTAGACGATGATCGGCAGGTCGGTAGAGCCTGCGATCGCGCGCATGTGGCCGTCGATACCCGCCTGCGAGGGACGGTTGTAGTACGGGCACACGGCGAGGATCCCGGCTGCTCCGAGGCGGGTGGCCTCCTTGGTGAGGTGCACCGAGTGAGCCGTGTCGTTGGTACCGGTGCCCGCGATCACCGGGATGGTGACGGCCTCGATGACCGCCTTGAAGAGGTCGAGTCGTTCGGCATCGGTGAGCACCGGTGCCTCACCCGTGGTGCCGGCGATCACGAGACCCTCGTTGCCGTCGTCCTGCAGGAAGCGCGCCAGTCGCTGAGCCTCGGCCAGGTCGAGCCTGCCGTCTGCGTCGAACGGCGTGACCATCGCCGTGAGGACACGTCCGAAGCGGGCCATCAGCGCTGCACCCCACACGACCCCGCCGCGACTTCGCGGTGCGCCACAGATGGGTTGGTCGGACTGGGTGAACCGGTCCGTGTCACGGGACACGAACCAGGCGTCACAGCGCTGAGCATGATGAAGTCGCCTGCTTTCCTCGAGGTCCCCGCCATCGTAGGCCGCAGGCCGCCGCTGGCGACGCGTCCCCGGCCGCGGCGGGGAACCAGCAGGTCAGCCGGCAATCGGGCTCGGCGCCGGTTGGCCGAGCTCGAACTTCAGGTACTCGTCGCCGGTGTTCTCCCAGTCCTCGAACTGGATCACGTTCATCTCCTCGAAGCGGCGGCGCAGCCACGCGTCGTTGCGGTCGAGCAGACCGAGCTTCTTGCAGTTCGGGACGATCTTGCTGAACAGCATCTGCTGGAAGATGGCCCGGGTGGGGTCGTTGATGACCAGCGGAACGATCTGGCGGGGGTTGACCCCCATGCGCTCCCAGACTTCCTGTGAGAGGAAGCGATCGCGCATGCGCACTGCGGCCTCGAAGGCGAACTCCTGACGGTCCTTGATCTCGCGATCGTCCATGCCGTCGTAGACCTCCTTCAGCGACATCACACCGAAGGCCACGTGACGGGCCTCGTCGCTCATCACATAGCGGAGCAGTTGCTTGAGGAGCGGTTCGCCGGTGAGCTGGTGCAGGAAGCCGAATGCGGCGAGCGCAAGGCCCTCCACCATCACCTGCATGCCGAGGTAAGTCATGTCCCAACGGCTGTCGTTGACGATGTCGTCGAGCAGCATGCGGAGGTGGGCGTTGACCTGATAACGGCCGCCGAGCTTCTCGTCGATGTACCGGGCGAACACCTCGACATGGCGGGCTTCGTCGACCACCTGCGTGGCCGCGTACAGCTTCGCGTCGTACCACGGCACGGTCTCGACGATCTTCGCCGTGCAGATGAGTGCGCCCTGCTCGCCGTGGAGGAACTGGCTGAGCGTCCAGCGACGGCTCTCCTTGCCGAACTCGAGCCAGTCCTTCGGGCCCCACTTGGCAACCGGCGTCTCGGAGTAGACGGAGGGGTCGATCCCGCTGCCGAGGGTGGCCTGGTCGGCGGTGATCACCTGCTCGAGGTCGACACCGGTGTCCCACGGCAGATCGGTCGTGCCGTTCCACTGGCCGGTCTTTGCCTTCTCGTAGAGGCGACGCAGACCCGGGCGCGACAGCGAGTAGTCCCAGGTGAAGATCGAGTCGGCCTCGTTCTTGACGATGTGTGTCACCTCGTCGACATCGGTGTTGCTGATGGCGAGGATGCCCTCGATGTCGTCGACGTGGGACCGACCGATGATGTCTTCGGTAGCAGACATGATGACCTCTTGTGGTGTGGGCTGTTCAGTGATTGGTTGGGGACAGTTCGGTGTACGCCGCAAATGCGGGCAGGACGAAACGGCGGACGAACACGGTTGCCTCGTCGGGCTTCCCGAGATCGACGACCTCGGAGGGTGCGAGGAAGTAGGAAACGACGACTCGGCTGATCCACTCCGCTAGTTCGGAGCCGGCACGGGGCGGCAGGAACGGTGCGAGCCGCGGACCGAGGATGTCGGTGCTCAGACGGATGATGTTGGGCATGGAGTCCACGCCGAGGGTGCGGGCCACCTCCCCGGGCCGGGAGGCAAGCGCCAACTGCAACTCGGTGTCGCTGCGCAACTGGCCGATGGCGTGGGTGAGGATTCCCACGACGAGGTCCTCGAGCGAGTCGGCGTCGGCCAGGTGCGCGTCGAGTTCGGTGAGGAACTGTCGGATGCCGCGCTCACGCATTGCATCGAAGAGGACCTCACGACCGCCGGGGAAGAGCCGATAGAGCGTCGCCCGGGAGATGTTCGCCTCTGCGGCAATGTCGTCGATGGTGGTCTTCTGGATGCCCCAGCGCGCCACGCACTCGGCGGCGGCATCGAGCACACGGTCGATCACGGCCGCGCCGACACCCGGGGTAGGTGCCTCAACGTCGCCGTCCACCGGGCTCGACATGAATGAGACAGTAGGACGGAAAGTGTCTCAGCGTCAACGGGTCGTCAAAGATCCCCCATCGATAACCGCAGCCGGGCCGCTCGGACCCGGCGCCGACGGTCAGGTACCGGGGAACTCGTAGTCGGCGAACCGGTCGCGCAGCGTCTTCTTCGAGAACTTGCCGACGCTGGTCTTGGGGACCTCGTCGATGAACACCACGTCCTCGGGCAACTGCCACTTGGCGAGTGTGGGACGCAGGTGATCGAGCACCTCGTCCTTGGTGAGGGACTCGCCGGGCTTCACCACCACACAGGCGAGCGGCCGCTCGCCCCACCTCGGGTGGGCACAGCCGATGACGGCGGCCTCCTTCACCTTCGGGTGGGCCATCAGTTCGTTCTCGACCTCGACCGACGAGATCCACTCGCCACCCGACTTGATGAGGTCCTTGGTGCGGTCGACGAGGCGCATACGACCGTGACTGTCGAGCACGGCGACATCGCCGGTGCGCAGCCAACCGTCGTCGGTGAAGCTCTCCCCGGCGCGCTCGTCGTTGTAGTAGGTGGCAGTCACCCAGGGGCCTGCACACTGCAGTTCACCGCTGCTCTCGCCGTCCCACGGCACCGGGTTGCTCGTGCCTGGCTCTACCACACGGCACTCCACACCGACGACGGGTCGGCCGACCATGGTGCGCAGTTCGGCCTTCTGTGCCTCGGGGAGGTCCCGCTCGGAACCGAGCACCGTGGAGACCGATGCCACCGGCGACGTCTCGGTCATGCCCCACGCCTGGAGGAGCGGGATACCGAGGGTCTCGCGGTATCCCTCCGAGAGCGCCTTCGGCACGGCCGAACCGCCACACGGGACGGCACGCAGCGAGTGGGGACGGCCCTTCAACTCGGGGAGCACGGCCTGCCAGATGGTCGGCACGCCGGCCGCCACCGTGACCTTCTCGTCGACGATGAGGTTCGCAATCGATGGGCCCGAGAGGTCGGGGCCCGGCATCACCATGGAGGCACCGGCGGCGACACCCGAGTGGGCGAGGCCCCACGCATTGGCGTGGAACATCGGGACGACCGGGAGGATGATGTCGGACTCCCGCACCCCGATGGTGTCGGCGAACATCGTGGCCATCGTGTGGAGGAACGTCGAGCGGTGGCTGTACACAACACCCTTGGGATTACCCGTGGTGCCGCTCGTGTAACACATCGATGCAGCACGTCGCTCGTCGTCCACCCGGAACGCCACGGGCTTCTCGGCGGCGAGCAGGTCCTCGTAGTGGTGCAGTGGCAGTCCGTTGAGGTCGGCCGGGATGTCGCCCTTGCCGTCGTCCATGAGCACGAGGTGCTTCACCGTCGTGAACGTCTTGAGCAGCGGCTGCAGGAGGCCGAGCAGCGAACGATCGACGAAGATCACCTCGTCCTCCGCGTGGTTCACGATGTACGTGAGCTGCTCGGGGAACAGCCGGATGTTCAGCGTGTGGAGCACGCGCCCGGTGCAGGGGGCGGCGAAGTACAACTCGAGGTGGCGGGCGGTGTTCCACGCAAAGGTGGCGACGCGACCCATCGGGGAGATACCGAGTGTGTTGAGCACCCCACCGAGCCGCCGGGTGCGGTCGGCCCACTCGCCGTAGTTCGTGCGATCACGGCCCGATGCAGTGGCCGTGATGATGGCCTTCTCGGGGTGGTAACGCTCGGCCCGCTCGAAGAGGTGGACAATCGTGAGCGGGTAGTCCTGCATGGTGCTGTACATGGCAACGGCTCCTCGGGCATGACCGGCGACTTGGGTGAGGTCGGCCGGACGGTCGGTGGCGGACAGTGGTGTGGCTCGTTGATCGCCCCGATGAGTGACCCTCGTGGCGATCGGAAACTGCGGCCAGACGTTAGTGTCCATTTCCCGTGACCGACGCTGCCCGTCCTGCCTCATCGGGTCCTCGGACCCGGGATCCGCGGATGAACGCGCTCGTCGGCGCCTACGTCGTGCTGTATGCGGCCGCCAACGTGGTCTCGGTCATGGCACCGCGGCTCGTCGAACGCAGCCCCGAACTGCTCATCGCTGGTTCGGCGCGCATCCGTCACCTCCTCTTTGCCGTACCGGCCGGCATCTCCCCCGGGGCCTACGCAGCAATCGGTGCCGTGCGGTTGTTGCTCGCGGCCACGGTGTGCTTCCT
>Ga0129333_10005810_pt1 | contig 11634 bp, 9 predicted proteins | sample CPB6_08_DNA_FD_94474 | JGI IMG/M metagenome (GOLD analysis project Ga0129333, IMG submission 94474) | Freshwater to marine salinity gradient microbial communities from Chesapeake Bay, USA - CPBay_Sum_0.6_0.8_DNA | ecosystem: Environmental > Aquatic > Marine > Coastal | place: USA: Chesapeake Bay...
AAGGTGACAAGAGGAATCAGAATCAGCGTGTTTATCCTGCGAAAGAAATCGCCAGGGCTGTCAAAACCCTGAACGATCAAATTGAAGGTGGATATTCAGTTCTTGGCGAAGTAGATCATCCAGATGACCTAAGAATTAACCTTGACCGTGTGTGCCATATGGTCACAAAAATGTGGATGGAAGGCGCAGACGGTTATGGAAAATTAAAAATCCTACCAACACCAATGGGAAACTTAGTGAAAACTATGTTAGAAAGTGGTGTGAAGTTAGGAGTATCAAGCCGCGGATCCGGGAACGTTCGAGAGGACGGTTCCGGTGAAGTATCAGATTTTGAGATTATCACAATAGATGTGGTAGCTCAACCAAGTGCTCCAGGAGCGTATCCTACACCAATATACGAACACCTTATGAATACTCGCATGGGTTATCGTAGCTTGCGTATAGCGCATGAGGTCAAAGGCGATCCTAAGGCACAGAAATATCTCAAAGAGAGCCTATTAGAAATAATAGGCAAGCTCCGATAAAAATAGGAGAATCACATGTTGGATGCAATTAAACAACTATTTGAGAATAATGTGATTTCTGAAGAGGTAAAAGCTGACATTGAGAAAGCTTGGAACGATCGTCTAACAGAAGCTCGTAGCCAACTAACTCAAGAACTACGTGAAGAATTTGCACAACGCTATGAACATGACAAATCAGTTATGGTAGAAGCAATTGACCGTATGCTTGGCGACCAGCTAAGAGACGAGATCAAGCAATTTGTAGAAGATCGTAATGAATTAGCTGAAGCTAAGGCACGGGTGGTTGTAGAAGGTAAAAAAGTCGGACATTTAATGAAAGAATTTGTTACTAGACAACTCGCAGCTGAAGTTAAAGAACTTCATGAAGATCAAGTTCAAATGGCAAACAAATTTAAAACTTTAGAAAAGTTTGTAGTAGAAGCTCTTGCACAAGAAATAGCAGAATTTCATTTAGATAAGCAGGATTTAGCAAAAACTAAGGTGCGCTTAGTTCGAGAAGGTCGTCAAGCATTTGCTAAAATGAAAGAACAATTTGTAAAACGTGCTGCACAACTCGTAGAATCAACAGTTGAAAAAACACTTTCAAAAGAAATTGGACAACTTAAAGAGGATATCGAAAGTGCTAGACGTAATGACTTCGGTCGCAAATTATTTGAAGCATTTGCTAACGAATATCAGAACAGCTATCTTAACGAAAAATCAGAAACAAGTAAATTGCTTAAGGTCATAGACACTAAAGAATTAGAACTTGCTGCTGCCAAAAACGCTGTGGCAGAAGCAAGAATAATTTCAGAAAGCAAAGAACGTGAAGTAAAAATTCTTAAGGAAAATCAAGAACGTCAAGTTGTATTAAATGAATTAGTGGCTCCACTTGCTCCACAGCAAAAAGCTATTATGAAAGAATTACTTGAAAGTATACAAACAGCAAAATTGCGAAGTAGTTTTGAAAAATATCTACCAGCAGTCATAGCTGGAGATACTCCGCAAAAGAAAAAACAGGCACTAGTTGAGGCAAAAGAAGTTACAGGCAATAAACAAACCAACAGCGTAAGTAACAGCAAAGAAGATCACAATATCGTAGATATTCGTCGTCTAGCTGGAATTTAAGTAAAGACAATTAGGAGATAATATAATGTCAGAACTACTAACAAGCCGTTGGGCAGAGACAAAAGAGGCTCTTTTGGAAGGCCTACAAGGCACCAAAAAATCAGTAATGGCAGCTACTTTAGAGAATACACGCAAGTATCTCGCAGAAAGTGCTACCGCTGGTGCTACTTCTGCCGGCAACGTCGCAACATTAAATCGTGTGATCCTTCCAGTGATCCGTCGTGTCATGCCAACAGTTATTGCTAACGAGTTGGTAGGTGTTCAGCCTATGACAGGACCAGTTGGTCAGATCCATACTCTAAGAGTTCGTTATGCTGATAACTTTACCGATGCAACAGGCGGTTCAGCTACAGCAGGCGAAGAGGCACTTAGCCCATTCAAAATTGCTGAAGGATATTCTGGAGTTGCTCCAGGTAAGGCAGCAGTTACAGCGGCACTAGAAGGCGAAGCTGGTCGTAGAATGAGCATTCAGATCCTCAAGCAAACAGTTGAAGCGAAAACTCGTAAGTTAAGCGCTCGCTGGACATTTGAGGCTGCACAAGACATGCAAGCACAGCATGGTATTGATGTAGAAGCTGAGATCATGGCTGCTCTAGCTCAAGAAATTACAGCTGAAATTGATCGTGAGATTCTTTCTAGCCTACGTAGTTTAGCTGGAACACAGAATCAAATAGCATTTGATCAAGCTGCTGTAAGTGGAACAGCAACATTTGTTGGTGACGAACATGCTGCATTAGCAGTTGCAATCAACAAAGTAAGTAACGTAATTGCTCAGCGCACACGTCGTGGTGCTGGTAACTGGGCAGTAGTTAGTCCACTAGTTTTAACAATGCTACAAAGTGCTACAACTTCTGCTTTTGCTCGCACAACTGAAGGCACATTCGAAGCTCCAACAAATACTAAGTTTGCTGGAACATTGAACGGTGCAATGAAAGTATATGTAGACACATATGCTAGTGATTCAGAAAAAGTTCTTATTGGATATAAAGGTTCGACAGAAAGTGATGCAGCAGCATTCTACTGCCCTTACATTCCATTAATGAGCAGCGGTGTTGTGTTAGATCCTAGCACATTTGAACCAGTAGTTAGCTTTATGACACGTTATGGTTATGTAGAGTTAACAAATACTGCAAGTTCGCTTGGTAATGCTCAGGATTATCTAGGAACTGTAACAGTTTCAAATCCAACATTCTTCTAATAAACAAAGAAGAACTAGTTCGATTACAAAGGGCGCCAAGTGCGCCCTTTGTTATTTCTTATAAATACATTGTCGATATGACTTATGCTTGCCAAGCATAGACCTAGAACGTCAAGGAGAAATTAACATGGCAAATAAAATTAACAACAAGTATTTCGGACCAACAGGAAATGCTGCTACCCCACATCTTCCTATTAGATTTAAAACAGGTGGAACTGTCTACGAAGGATATATTTTAAAACAAAAAGGTGCACGTAGATTTAAGTGTAGTAGCGACAACGGTGCAACAACAGCAGTATGTAGCTTAACTAATGCTATAACTCCTGCAAATAATGGTGATGCTAGTCTTGTAGGAATAGCAGCAGGAGGAACTCCTGTAGCTATTAGAAAATTAGGAGCACGTAAAGCTCATGCATTTAACGGAAATAACTATAAATGGGTTTTACAAGACGATTCAACAGAAACTTTAATCGTTTTAACTCAGATCTAATATGACCATAAAAGTATTAAATGTAAACAATGGCGATTACAAAATCGTAGTAGGAAGAGATTCTGATCCAGGATCCCCTCCAACTACACCAGCAGCAATTATTTTAGATACAAGAGGACCGTTAGCGAGTGCAAGCGGTGAAGTTTGGATATATGGTAATCTTAATGTAGAGGGATCTACAACCTATCTAGAAACTACAAATACAAATATTCTTGATAGGGTAATTACTTTAAATAAAGGTGGTCCAAATTTATCAACATATAGCTCTGGCAATCAAACCTCTGGAATAGAAATAGAAGGAGTTTTAGGTAATGCGTATTTTATATTTAATCATGAATTATATCATAGAGATGATAATTTTAACCCTATACAAGGAAGTTTTGATTTTAGAATAGGCACAGCAAGAGCAGGAATTTACACATCAAGTATTAATGTAGCTTCTAATGATAACCTATACCTTATTAATCAAGGAACAGGTGTTGTTACTGTTCAAGGAACGACTAACTACGAAGAAAATGTTTTAGATTATCCTAGCGGACATACGCCAGGCGGGCCTTACCAAGCGAGTAACGGACCTATAAGTCTTTCTTTAAGTGATGAATTAAAAGATGCATTGGTTAATACTCAAGGTATGGCAGACTATGTAACATCGTCAATATATTTTACAAACATTACACACATAACTAACGATAATACAGAAGTTAGAGTGTTTGACGCTAGTAGCAGTGATCCTTCAAGCTTAAATAATCCTAGCTACATTAACTTTAAAGTAGACGCCTATCAAAGAGCTACTATTGATTCTACTAGTCTGAATATACCAATAACATATTCAGGTTTTTTAGGAGATCATTTTCTAAAATTAAGTCATGACGGCACCAATGCATTAATTTCTGTTACTGGAGGTAACAGAAATATTGAGCTTGATCCTAGCGGAACCGGAAAAGTAAAAATCTCCAGCGATTTAGAAACTACAGGTGTTGTGCAAATTGGTAACCAATCAAGTGTTCCTTCTACAAGTAGTAGTTATAATGTCCTTTACAGTAAATCTACATTGGGTATGGGTAAAACAGGGTTGTATTTTACTAATCCTAATACAAGCGATGAGCTTGTGAGCAGACGTAGAGCTTTAGGATTTAGTATGATATTTTAAGGACCAGAATAATGGCAATTTCAAACGCAGCTTTACTTACAGGAGGAACGACAATATTTACTTGTCCAGGATTAGGAGAGGAACATGCAGTCACCTGTATGATATTTTGTAACACAGATTCAGTTGACAGGAACTTGGATGTTCATGTGTTAAAAGGAAGTCTAAGCCAAACAATAGCAAATGCTCAAACACAAATAATTAAGTCGTTGACTATTCCAGCAGGGGAAACTTTTACTTTTGATACAGAAAAATTAGTATTAGAATCAACAGATTCCATAGTAGCTCTTCCAAGTGGTAGCAGTGTTATAATGGCTACTGTGAGTTCTTTTAGAGTAAGTTAATGAAATTTCTAAAAAAGAGTCAATTAAATTTTAGAAATGTAAAAGATCAAAGTGTTAGTGTAGAAACTGATGGTCGTGTGACCATGGAGGGAAAATATAGCTTACTAATACCAAAAGGCGGAACAAGTGATCGTCCATCAGCCCCAGTTGAAGGAATGATAAGATATAATTCTGACCTTAAAGAGTTTGAATTTTATCAAGGCGATAGCGGGACAACTAGTTCAGCCTGGAGAAAAGTCAAATTTAAAGAACCTGCAACAATGAGTTTCCAAGCGTTTGAAAATCATAGCGGTGGTGATATGTTTGGCCCACTTAATATTAATCCTTGTAATCTGATAAAAGAAGGAACAACTTCTTTATTGACTGAACTAGAAGCAGCACAGAGACTTTTAGTTATAGTTGAAAATGTTATACAAGTTGCGAATGTAAACTATGAAATACTTCTCAACCCTATAGGTTATGCTGCCGGAGCATGGATTCATTTTGGAAGTAGTGTTCCACTTACAAAAAATGTTTATGTTATTAACGGGTTTGACCGTTAATATTCAAAAAACTGCATGTATTTGAAATTTAATAAATACTGATAGCAGATTTTTTGGATAAAACATGGCAACATTTTTTCGAACCAAGGTAGTTCAAGGTGTAGGAACAACACCTACTGACATTATTGCAACTAATGCCAATAATAGATTTACAATTTTAGGTTGTAATCTTGCAAATATTATTGAAGATAATACAACTGTAGATATATCAGTTGTCGACTCTGACAGTGTTGAAGCTTATTATGTAAAAGGTATTGTTATACCTGCAAATAGTAGTCTTAAAGTTGTAACTAATGGCGAAAAATTAATTCTAGCTGAGAATTGTAGTTTAAGAATTGTTTGTGATGTGCCTGCTAGCGTAGATGCAATTATAAGTTATGCTGAAATAATCTAAGGAGAAACTATGTCAGGAAATTATATTTTTAGCACAGATGATGCAATATTTGGAGAAAATAGTCCTAAGTTTTTCTACGGTCTTCGTCGTAACAATGATGGCGAGCTATTTTTAACAAGAAATAATCTAATCCAAGCAAGCACAAGTATAGTTATTAATAATCCAGGGCCGCCTGATGAAGATTATGTAGAATTCGAATATGGTTTAGATTATGTTGACAATGTAAATGAGGAACACGAAATACTTTTTGACAATTTATTTTTCAGCCAATACAGATGGGATTCCAGATCTATCTATTACTACGTATCAGATGATGGAAGTTTTGTAGTTAGAATTAATCAAAAATACACCTATCCTGAGTAAAATAAATATAGTAATTGTAAAATTTAGGAAGAATTATGGCAGAGTTTAAGATAAGCAGACTACGCTACAGATGGATCGGCAACTGGCAACAGAATTACGCCTACAGACGTGACGATTGTATTTTCTATGCAGGAGGTGCTTGGACATGTATAAGAGCTCACCAGTCTTCAACATTTTTTGCAGATCAAAATTACAAATTTAATGTAACAGATACTGAAGTAGCTCCTGCTTGGAGTAGAATGACCGGTGGTTTAGAATTTAAAGATAATTGGACCACTAGCACAGTCTATACAGATGGTGATGTAGTTAGCCATGGAGGAAACATTTACTCTTGCGCTATAGGACATGTTAGTTCTGCAACATTTGATTTAGATTACGATAAATGGACACTATTCTTCAGTGGTGAAAATTGGATTGGAGCTTGGACGTCGGGTTATAGATATAAATTAGGTGATATAGTAACTTATAATGGAATAACTTACAGATGCATTTTAGAACATACATCTTCTGGATCTGGTATAAATGCCGGCAGTAACGACGGTAATAACGACAGTGCAGATGAGACATGGGAAATTGTTGTAGAAAATGTTGCCTATAGAGGTAACTACACAGCATCTACATTATACAGAAAAAATGATGTTGTAAAATATGGTGGTAGTTTACTTGTTTGTAGCGAAGAGCATACATCAAGTTCAACAGTAGGAAATATTAATAATCTAAATTTTTTACCTTTATTTTATGGATTTAATTATAATAACAATTGGAGTAATACATCTTATTATGCCATAGGAGACATTGTAAGAGTAAGTAGTAGCCTCTATATAGCTATTAATAATAATATTAATAGCGAGCCTGGGAACACTATTTTCTTCCCAAACGGAAATCCAGACTGGAGTCATCTAGTAAATGCGGTTAATTTTGTAGGATCATTTAATTCGAATGCCTTCTATAAAAAAGGAGATTTGGTAAAACGTGGTGGAGCTTTATGGGTAGCTTTGACTGATCAGATAGAAAATGACAGCACACTTGCATACCTAGATGATAGCAATTGGGAAATAGTTGTCCCAGGAAATGATTTTAGAGGTAATTGGGCCTTAGAAGATGCTAATGGTGACTTTACCTACTACAACAGCGAAGACGTTGTTTATCATAAAGGCAGCGCCTACAGGTGCTTAGTGCCTCATCTCTCAACTATAACTTCAAACCCATTAACAGGTTTAGGAGTTTTTTGGGCTATACTAATAGAAAACGAACCTGGAGGCTTAGATCAAATAGGAGATTTGTTAACTTTTGGTAAAACTATATTAGGAGATGATAGTTCCAGAAGTCCGCAAAGGATACCTATAGGCGATAAAGATCATACACTTACAGTTTTAAATCCAGAGGAAGGAACATTTGAATGGCAAAGCTTTGGTGATCTACAACGTAAGTTTCATGTTGCTCCGAATGGTGTAGACGACGATGATCCTGAAAGAGGAATAAATTATTTTAAGCCATACAAAACTATAAGATTCGCAGCTGAAAAAGCAGATGATGGTTTTGCAGGATACACAACAATCAAAATAAGGACAGGTAAGTATCAGGAAGTTTTACCTATTATAGTTCCGGAAAGAACAGCAATGCTAGGAGAAGAACTACGTGCCGTTATTGTAGAAGCTCAAGGTCCTATACCTGAATTAGAAAATGATGCACCTAAAACAAAATCTGCATTGGCCAGACTTGCTATAATCTTAGACGATCTTTTTACTGGTGTTACTATAAGCAAGAGCCTTGGAAATACAGTTACTCAAGACACAACTTACTTGGCAACAGCGACTGAAGCTGATTTAGTTCAGGCAATGATAGCAGACGCTATTCAATATATAGATTATAAACTTGAAATATCAAGTTCAAAGCCTGTAGTCACAGGGAATAATACTTTAACAACAAATTCTGGCAGGCTAGCAGCAGCTAACAATATTTCAGCTAATAGGAATTTCCTAAAACAAGAAGCGTTATGGTTTACTAAATCTGATCAAAACTATGTGTTTGATGAAGAACTTTGTCTACGAGATCTAGACAGGTTTATAGATGCATTTATTTACGATCTTAGATATCCAGGAAATTACAAATCAGTATTGGCCGGAAGGTATTACGGAAATGCAGTTGTAGGCAGCGAACTAGAAGATATGTTTTATGTAAGAGATGCTACTGGTATTCGTAATATGACACTTACAGGATTAAATGGCAGTTTAGCATCACCGATTCCTGGAGAACTATATCGTAGACCTACTGGTGGAAATTATGTAAGCTTAGATCCAGGCTGGGGCCCAGATGATCAGCGTGTATGGATTAAAACTAGAAGCTGTTATGTTCAAAATTGCACAACATTTGGATACGGCGCAGTTGGACAAAAAATAGATGGAAGTTTACACAACGGTGGTAATAAGTCTATTGTAAGCAACGACTTTACTCAAGTTATAAGTGATGGAGTAGGTGCTTGGGTTTTAAATGGTGGTAGGGCTGAACTAGTATCAGTATTCACATACTATGCACAGATAGGTATGTTTGCAGAGGATGGAGGTATAATTCGAGCTACTAACGGTAATAGTTCTTATGGAACATTCGGTGCAGTCGCTGACGGCGACGACCCTGAAGAAGTTGTGAGGTTCGGTAAAATAAATGCAAGAGACCAACAGGCGCAAGTAGCCGCAGCATTTTGCGGTGAAGCTACAGATGAAGTTTTTGCATTAGAATTTAGTAATGCTGGTCAATATTATACCACAGTCAATTATTCGTTCCAAGGTTCAGGAAGTGGCATAAGTGTTCAACAAGAAGAGTTTAGAGATAATGCCATATATGAGTGCCAAGTTTTGAGTAAAGGCGGAAGTTATATTATTAGGGGATTCAATGCTCAATTTGGAGATGATACAACAATAACACTAGGAACTAACGACGACTCTGACGAAATAGAAATTTTAGGAACAAGAATTATTATTATTGCTGGAGATGGAACGGGCCAATATGGGTATGTATATGCTTATAATGAAAACACTAAGCAAGTTCAAGTTTACAAAGAAAGTGATAATACCCCAGGCTGGGATCATGTTGTTCCAGGGTATCCTATTAAATCTGTATTAACAGGAACAGCAAGATACAGATTTGAACCTAGACCAATTTTTAGTCATCCAGGATTTGTAGCTACAGAATATAATCTACCAACAGATAATTTATGGGGAGCTTTAATTTATGGAGAAACTAAAGAGAGTTATAACGGAATTATCACAGACCAAGGACTAGCTCTTTTTAATGTTGTTAAAACTAATAGAACCTATAATGTTACACTTGCATTTTCTGGAAACGGTTACTCTGTAGGAGATGTTCTTACTATAGTAGGTAGTCAAGTTAACGGTAATGATTTTGAGCATGATATTAAAATAACTGTTACAGGAGTTGGCTCAAACGGGGCTATAACAACATTTAATTTTAAAGGTTTAGGAATAAGTGGAAAATTTTTACTTTTTTCTTTAAACGGAGATACTATCTATACAAGCAGAGAAGGGGAAACTTGGACGGGTGCCTTGCTACCTATTGTCGGAGAGTGGAGGTGTGTAGGAGCAGGTAATAATGGTTTTGTGGCTCTTAAGTATAATAGTAATCAAGCAGTTTATTCCGAAGACGGTAATAATTGGACAGAAAGTGAATTGCCTTCAACTAGTAATTGGGTAGCTTGCACATATGGAGCTGGAATATTTCTAGCGATTGCTAATAATCAAGATGCTGGAGCATTTAGCGAAGATAATGGTGAATCTTGGACATTTACAGAACTACCTGCTATCGGTGATTCTACTCAAAACGAATGGGTAGATATAACCTATGGTCAAGGAAAATTTTTAGCAATAGCAAACAGTGGAAACGCCTTAGCTACCGGAGTTTATAACTCAATAACTAGTCAAATTAATTGGTCAGCAACAGTTATCGAGGTTCAAGATTCTACATTACAAGATTGGGTAGGAATAGCCTATGGTGCAGGTAAATTCGTAGCTTTATCAAGCACTGGTTATACAACTTACAGTTTTAATGGAGTAACTTGGTATAGCACTGCTCATGGAATGCCAGGACCTGTTCCAGGAACTGAAATGACCTGGAAAAAAATAATATACGGACATGGCGTATTTCTAGCACTATGCACTAGTCCTACAAACACATCAACTACATTTTGTGCAACTTCAGAAAACGGTGTTCAGTGGACAGAACGAACCTTAGATAATAATTTAGAATGGAACTTTGCTGCTTTCGGTTCACCAGATATTACTTTAGGTGATTCTACTATTAGCAATAACACTCCATTGTTTGTTGCTACTGGTAAAAATTTAACAAATGCTGTTAATAAAATTGTAACAGGAGCTAGGGCACTAGGTCGTGCAGTTGTGGAAGGTGGCCAGCTGACACAAATTAGACTTTGGAATCCAGGATCTGGTTATGCTAATAATGAGTCGGCTACATGCACTTTAGTTGATCCTAATAATAATATCGATGCAGTAATTAGATGTAGAGTGAATGATGGAGTTATTCCTCAGCCTACCTTCTTTAACAGAGGAATATATTGGAAAACTAATACTACAGTTGTTACAGTAACAGGAGATGGATTTGCAGACATTCAACCGGTTGGAAAATTCATAACAGTCGATGGCTTAAGTTTAATTCCTGGACCAGGTGCTCAGTTTTATATAGGAGGCAAACCAGCCTTTTGGACTGCTGTGAAAGTAGATATAGACACAAGTCTTAACAGTGATGGGACATACAAGTCAACTTTTCAAGTAAGTCCATTGTTAAATTATAATGATGAAATACAAGATGACATGGAAGTTTTAATTAAAGAACGCTATAGTCAGGTTCGTATAACTGGTCATGATTTCTTAGACGTTGGCACCGGTAATTTCATAGATGCTAACTACCCAACCCTGTATATTGATTACGAGTTTGATAGACAACCTCAAAACGAAGTAGGACAACTAAACGGAGGTCGTGTATTTTATACTTCTACAGACCAGGACGGTAATTTTAGAGCAGGAGAATTATTTGCAGTTGAGCAAGCTACAGGAGCTGTTACTCTTAGTGCTGATTTCTTTGATTTATCTGGACTTACTGAAATTGCGCTAGGAGGTATTATTGTTGGCGGAACAGCAACAGTTGTTAGAGAATTTAGCACAGATGTAACCATGCAGGCTAACTCTAATAACATAATTCCTACTCAAAGAGCTATAGCTGCATTCTTAAATAATAAGCTAAATGTAGGTGGTGAAGACCTATTGACTGCAAGCTTTATAGCAGGTGTTGTAAAAGTAGGTCCAGCAGAAATTAGTAATACTGCCAACTTCACTAATCAAATCAACGTTGTAGCGGATTTTAGTGGCGCTGGTGTGCATATTCAAGGATCATGGCTAGCACAAAATATGTTTTATCGTTCTTTTAGAATACGATGATTTACTAAATAATAAAACTTCATAAAAACCGGAGTATAGAATGGCTGAGTTTAAACTAGG
>Ga0129333_10005812_pt1 | contig 11634 bp, 14 predicted proteins | sample CPB6_08_DNA_FD_94474 | JGI IMG/M metagenome (GOLD analysis project Ga0129333, IMG submission 94474) | Freshwater to marine salinity gradient microbial communities from Chesapeake Bay, USA - CPBay_Sum_0.6_0.8_DNA | ecosystem: Environmental > Aquatic > Marine > Coastal | place: USA: Chesapeake...
CTGAGAACGAGGGCGGTCGGACCGTCGTGTTCGAGCGCGATACGAACGGCCACCGAGGTCTCGTTGGCGTCGGCCGGACGTATGACCTGGAGACCTGGGATCGATCGCAGGGCCACCAGATGCTCGATCGGCTGGTGTGTGGGGCCGTCCTCTCCGACACCCACCGAGTCGTGACTGAAGACGAAGACGCACTTCGCGCCCGACAAGGCCGCCAGACGAACCGGCGGTTTCATGTAATCGAAGAAGACGAAGAACGTTCCACCGATCGGAATCACTCCGCCGTGGAGAGCGAGGCCGACCATGATCGAGCCCATCCCGTGCTCACGCACGCCGTAGAAGATCTGTCGTCCGTCGGGAGTCTCGGCCGACACAGCGGTCTGGCCCGACAACTTGGCACCGGTGTTGCCGGTCAGGTCGGCGGCCCCGGCCAGTAGTGCCGGTTGGAGTTCCATCACCGCATCGAGCGCCTTCTGCACCGCGACGCGCGTCGCGATCTGTTCCCCGGCGGCGAACGTGGGGAGAGCGGTGGCCCAGTCCGAGGTCGGACCGTTCCAGAGCGTGTCGAACAATGCACGACGACTCGACGTCTCGTATCGCTTCTGCCACTCACGGCGTGCGTCGGTACCACGTCGCGCATGGGCGCGACAGGCGTCGACCACCTCGCTCGGCGCCCAGAACGGCTCGTCGGGAATTCCCATGGCCGCCTTGGTTCGTGACACGTGCTCGGCCATGAACGGATTGCCGTGCGCCTCGTGCTTGTCGGTCCAGTCGGGTGACGGAGCTCCGACGCGAGTGCGAAGAATCAACAATTTGGGCCGGTCGTCGTTGGAGTCCCGGGCGGCCACCAGTGCCGATTCGAGCGCGTCGAGATCGTCGGCGATCTCGCCGAGACGTGTCACCGCCCATCCGTACGACGTGAATCGGGCCGCGACGTCGTCACTGCACGTGAGATCGGTGCGACCGTCGATCGTGATCCGGTTGTCGTCGAAGACGACGATCAGTCGACCGAGCTTCTGATGGCCGGCCAGTGACGCCGCTTCGTGACTGACTCCTTCCATCAGACAGCCGTCTCCGGCGATCACCCACGTGTGGTGATCGATGAGATCGGATCCGAGACGCGCCCGGAGTTGACGCTCGGCGATGGCCAGGCCGACGGCGTTGGCGAGACCCTGACCGAGCGGTCCGGTCGTGACCTCCACACCGGGCGTGTGGCCGCGTTCGGGGTGACCCGGTGTTCGCGAATCCCACTGGCGAAAGGCCCGCAGATCGTCGAGCTCGACCCCCGAACCCTGGAGAAACAACAGCGCGTACTGCAGGATCGACGCATGACCAGCCGACAAGACGAATCGGTCCCGATCGGGCCACATCGGATCGGCCGGATCGGCGCGCAACACCCGTGAATAGAGAACGTGTCCGAGGGGCGCGAGAGCCATGGCCGTTCCCTGATGACCGCTCTTGGCCGCGAGGGGAGCATCCATCGCCAAGCCACGAACGAGAGAGACGGCGGCCCGATCGATCTCCGGAGCGAGGCGTGGAGAGAGGGTCACGGGGCCGACTGTAGTTGGCCCGATCGGGACCCGACGTTTCACACGGGCGGCAGAAGTGTGAAGGGAACGATCGTCCACGGCCCGCGGTCGACACGACAATGGGCGTACACCGGGCCGTAGTCGTCGAAGGTCAGTTCACCCTTGACGAGACGGTAGGTGAAACGGCCGGGCTCGACCGTGAAGGGACTCACGTTGCGCGCGACCTGTTCGCTGTCCTCGGTCAGTCCGCGACGGAACACGACTTCGAAGACACCCGAACCCGAACCGTCAGGGGGACAATGGATCAACGACACCAGATGAGGATCGATCGTCACCGGAACCGGACCCGGAGCCGCCATCGAGAACATCGCACCGGTGATGTCGATGCGAGTGCTCGGCCCTTCGACCGATCGCAGCTGGAAGTTCTCGACGAAGAGCGCGGCGACGATCTGCACGGGACGAGCCTAGAGCGCGGGCCGCGAAACGACGTCAGGTCCGCGACGCAACGAGTCGGATCCGCGCCAACCGGACCCACGACAACATGCGGATGCACCACCAACCCGGATCGATCTCGAACCATCGGTGCGAGAGGCGAGCCGAGGTGGGTGCGGCGTGATGGTTGTTGTGCAGACCCTCTCCAGCGGTCAGGAACGCCAGCCACTGAAGGTTTCCCGCCCCGTTCGGATGAGGGCGACGACCGAAGTGGTGACCGATCGCGTTCACCGCGGCCGAGGTTCCGATGTACAAGTTGGTGTGAACGACGGCGGCCACGAGGCCCGCCCAGGGCCCGATCACCACGACGAGAGTCGCGATGCCGATGATCAATCCGGCGATCGCGTGATCGAAGAGGGCTCGGTCCCATCGGTCGGACGGGAGGTCGCGCGCGTACTTGCCCACGACTTCGGGATCGCGTACCGCACGTCGATAGAGCGCCAGATTGGTCCACTGCACACGCCACCATCCGAGCAGCACGGGTGAGTGCGGATCGCCCTCCACGTCGGTGTAGGCGTGATGCTTGCGATGGACCGCGACCCACTGGCGCGGCCGGATACCGGTCGAGATCCAGATCACCACTCGGCACACGAATCGGGCCGGAGCGGCAAGGGTCAGGGCCCGATGGGAGAGGGCGCGGTGCAGGTACACCGTCGTGAACAGATTGGCGAACATCGTCACGGCGAACCCGACGAGCACTCCGGTCAGCACCAGCCTCATCGGCGCAAGGTATCACCCGGCTCGGTGTGCGAGAGTACGGGTGTGGAGCGAGCCGACTCATTTCCTGCGGTGTCCGACGAGGTACGCGAGCGCTGGATGAAATTCGGCAAATGGGACCGGGTCTACTTTCCTCAACTGGTCGGTATCGAAGTGGTGGACGTCCGTGAGGGCTACTGCCGTATGCGAATGCCTTTTCGACCCGACCTCGAGCAGCCCATGGGCATCGTGCACGGGGGTGCCATCGCCACCCTTCTCGACGTGGTGGTGGTTCCCGCCATCGGGAGCGTGCTCGAAGCAGGTGTCGGGTATTCCACCGTCGACATGCACATTCAGTACCTCAAGTCACTCGTCGGCGAGACCGCGGTGGCCGACGGATGGATCGTCAAACGGGGGCGTTCACTCGTCTTCTGCGAGGCCGAGGTCACGGGTGAGACGACGGGCAAGAGCATCGCTCGAGCCTCGTTGACCTATTTCGTGGTCCCGTCGAGGCCCTACGCCACCTGACGGATACCCGCGTCACAGGCCCAGGACTCGTAAGGCATTCTCGCGGAGGAACTTCGGCCAGACCTCGTCCTTGAACGGGACGTGCGGCATGTCTCCGAAGATGCGTTCGTACGTGAGACCCATGGGCCAGTAACCGGCGTAGATGATCCGGTCTGCGCCGCGAGAGTTCGCGTACTCGATGATCCGCGGGTCGTAGTGCTTCGGAGCGAAGGCCGAGGTCGAGTAGTGCAGGTTGGGCCACTTGAGCATGAGCTTGACCGCCAACTCGGTCCAGGGTTGGCAGCCGTGACGGGTGACGACGGTCAGCTCGGGGAAGTCGTAGCACACGATGTCGAGCAGTTCGACGTGCTGACACATGCTCGGCACACGAGGTCCGGGAATTCCGGCGCAGATGAAGATCGGAATCCCGAGTTCGGCGCACACCGAGTAGATGGGATACCAACGCGCGTGGTCGATCGGCACCTGAGGCGTGCAGCCGGCCGGGAAGGTGCCCACCGCTCGCAGACCGAACTCGTCGTGCAGGCGGCGAATCTTACGAACCTCGTCGACACCGTTGTTGGCATCGGCACTGCACGACGGGATGAAACGGTCGGGATACTCGCGCATGGCTCGCACACCGGGTTCACCTTCGATCCCGATCATCGAGCGTTCGATACCGAAATGATCCATGGTGTCGATCGCGACGGCCACCGGGTCGATGTCGGCGTCGATCGCTCCCGGAACGTTGTGCTTGAAGAGATATTCGACCGGGAACATCGTCTCCTTGCTCGTCGGTTCCTTGATGTTGCCGCGGAAGAACTCGTAGAGACGACGCGGATCGGGATCGGGGAATCCCATCATCGTCTCGATGACGCCGATCTTGGCGAAATCGGGACTCACGAAGGCGAACCCAGGAACGCGAATCCGTTGTCGCGCATCACGCGACGGATCTCGGTGTCGGAGAACCCGTCGAGATCGTGGACGAAGGTGGTCGGAATCGCCAGGCCTTCGGCGTGCGGATAATCGCTTCCGAAGAGGAGGCGCTCGACCCCGATGGTGTCGGCCAGGAGGCGAATGTCGTCCTCGTAAAACGGGGCGATCCAGACCTGCTCGCAGAACTGCTCGACCGGATCCTTGGCGAAGTGAAAGGGCTGCGCGGCGTAGGCCTTCTTGAACTTCTTGACGAGATTGGGGACCCAGTCGGCACCGGCCTCGATCGAAGCCAGACGCAGACGCGGATGACGACTCAGAACCCCGTGCGTCACGAGCACGGCGAACATGTCGAAAGGTGCACGGTCGCTCGTCATGAGCCGCATGGGTGACTGCTGGAACGCCTTGAATTCACCGGTGGGTTCCCAGTCGTCGATGTACTTGCCATAACCCGCATCTCCGGAGTGGAACGCGACCGACACTCCCGCCTCGGACAGGCGAGCCCAGAACGGGTCGAAGATCGGGTCACCGGGGGAGCGGGTCGCGCCACCGTCGATCGGTGCCGGCGAGGTACGCATCACGACGACGCGAACTCCTCGACCGATCGCCCACTCGGCCTCCTCGACCGCCCACTGCGGATCGGCCAACGTGATGTACGGGGCCGCGAAGATCCGCTCCTTGTAGTGGAAACCCCAGTCCTCGTCGAGCCAACGGTTGAAGGCACGGAAAGCGGCGCACAACGCCACGCCGTCGTGCTTCAGCGATTCCTCCATGCCCACGGCGAGGGTCGGGAAGAACATCGCCGCTTCGATGCCCTGGGCATCCATGACGGCCAGACGAGCGTCACGATCGCGGTACGCCGGGCTGATGGGATCGAGCTCACCGAACAACTTGCGCATGTCCTCACCCGACACTCGACCGCGGAAGTAGTCGTCGAGCGCACCGGGCTTCGACACGGGATCGAACGTGGGGTTCGGAATGAAGCGATTGACGCGACCACCGACCAACAGGCGTTTGCGGCCACCGATCTCGGCCCATTGCATGCACCGGGACGCCATGTCGCGCGGGATGTGACGCGTGAAGGCGTCTTCAGCCTCGTAGTAATGGTTGTCGGCATCGAATGCCGCGTAGCCCAGTTCGGGTCGCGGTGCCGTCGTGGTCGTCGACATGAGCCCTCCTCGTGGTACGAAAGACGGTAGCCGAGGTCGGCCGAGCCGATACGGTCGAGGCGTGTGCGGTCGCTTCACGTCGGTCACCCCAGCTCATGAATTGGCCCGTCTGTTCGAGACACCGACTCCGTCACCCGACGTCGTCGAACACTCACCCAACTACAACGTCGCTCCCACGACCCGCATTCTCGGAGTGGCCGTCGACCGCGAGGGCACGCGGCGCATCGGACGGTTCCAATGGGGCCTCGTTCCGTCCTGGGCCAAGGATGCGAGTGGTTCGGCCCGCCTGATCAACGCGCGCTCCGAATCGATCTTCGAGAAGCCGTCGTTCCGGCATCTCGTCCCGACTCGGCGGTGCATCGTCCCGATGGACGGGTTCTACGAATGGCGAACGATCCACGACGTTCCTCCGCCGGCACGAGCGCCCAAGGAGCCGATCTACGTCACGCGTGCCGACGGACGACCACTGGCCGTCGCCGGCATCTGGTCGTCCTGGCGATCCGACGAGGAGTCGGCCTGGCTCCACACGTGTTGCCTCGTGACCACGAGGGCCAACGCGACGATCGAGAGCATCCACGATCGAATGCCGGTGATCCTCGAGGCCGACGATTGGACCTCGTGGCTCGACCCCGCCAATTCCGATCGACGCGAGATCGAGGCGCTCATGCGACCCGCCGATCCCGACGTGGTCGTCGTACGTCGGGTCTCGACCCGGGTCAACTCGGTGCGGAACAACGATCCGTCGTTGCTCGACCCGATCGTCGACTGAGACTCAGACGACTTCGCTGCGTCCCGCGGCGCGCAAGCGCACCCTGATTCGTTCGGCCCAGTCCTCGAGATCGGCTCGCGACACCGATGTCGCCGCGTTGGCGAACGACAGGTTGTGCATGCCTTCCGTGGGGATCACGTGCAGGTGCGTGTGCGGGACTTCGTATCCGGCCACGACGAGACCCACCCGGTCACACGCGAAGGCCTCCTGTTGAGCCCGTCCGATGACGTGAGCGACGTCGAACAGATGACGGGACAGATCGGCCGAGCAATCGATCCAGTGGTCGATCTCGTCGCGAGGCACGACGAGCACGTGACCCGGAGCCATCGGGTTGATCGACATGAAGGCGACCGCTCGGTCGTCCTTCCAGACGAATGTTCCTGGGATGTCACCGTCGATGATGCGAGTGAAGACCGTGGGCATCAGACCCAACCTCCCGAGGCAGCGAACACGTCACCGACACAGTAGGAGGACTCCGGACCAGCGAGGAAGCGAACCAGTTCGGCCAACTCGGAAGGAGTTCCCATCCGACCGATCGGCGTCTGCATCCTGATCGATGCGAGGACGGTGGGGTCCATGGGCGACAAGAGAGGTGTGTCGATCCATCCCGGACACACCGCATTGACACGTACACCGAACGGCGCGACCTCTTGGGCAACGGACTTCGTGAAACCGATGATTCCGGCCTTGGCCGCGACGTAGTGCGGTGCTCCGGCCATGGGTCGCAAGCCGAGAATCGACGAGACGTTGACGATCGAACCCGCGCGAGCCGGCGTCATGTGACGCAGGGCGGCTCGAGTGCCGTGGAAGACGCCGTAGAGATGAACTCGGATCATTCGGTCCCAGTCCGAATCGGACATACCCACCGTCGCGTCGGTCGGGATCATCTCGTCGTCGCGACCCTCCATGCGCTTCATCTGATTGGCGATCGAGATCTCGGTGCGTTCCGGGTGGGACGGAGGGGCGATCCCGGCGTTGTTGATCATGACGTCGAGCCGCCCGTGGTGCGCGACGGTGCGATCGACAGCGGCGTCGACCGCGGACGAGTCGGCGACGTCGAACACTGCGACCTCTCCGCCGATGTCGGTGGCGACTCGACCGGCCCCTGCCTCGTCGATGTCGGCCACCACGACTCTTGCTCCGTCGGCGGCCAGACGGCGGGCGAAGGCCTCACCCATGCCCGAGGCCCCTCCCGTGATCATCACGACTCGCCCGTCCAGGATTCCACTACGCATGGCCGAACCATAACGCCGGTCCCGGCGGGGGAGAGGAGCCTCTCGCCGCGGAACTAACCTCGACTCGATGACCGCCGACGGAACGCGACAGTGGAACGTCTGGACCTGGCCGAACTTCATCACCCTGATCCGGCTGTGCTGTCTGCCCCTGTTTCTCTGGCTGCTCCTCGGTCGTGACGACCGCGCCTGGGCGGCCTGGCTGCTCGGAGCACTCGGAGCGACCGACTGGGTCGACGGCTGGGTGGCTCGTCGATTCGACCAGGTGAGCGAATTCGGCAAGATCTTCGACCCGACGGCCGACCGTCTCCTTTTCATCGTGGCGATCGTCGCCATCATGATCGACGGTTCGGCCCCGCTGTGGTTCTGCGTCCTCGTCCTGGTGCGGGAAGTTCTCTTCGGCGGAACCGTGGCCCTCCTCACCGTCTTCGCCGGCATGGAGCGATTCGACGTCACCTACCTCGGGAAGTGGGCGACCTTCATCCTGATGTTCACCTTTCCCGGCTTCGTCATGGGGGAGAGCGCGATCGGCATTCACGACGCCTTCGCTGTTGCGGCCTGGATCATCGGACCGATCGGATTGGTGCTCAGTTACGTGACGGCGATTCAGTACGTTCCCACCATCCGACGCAGTTTGGCTCGCTGACGCACACGCCTCGACGCACTAGAATTCGACCATGAGCGTTCCCGACGACCTCTTGTACTCATCGGACCACGAATGGGTTCGCGTCGACGGTCAACGAGTCCGAATCGGTATCACCGATTACGCACAGGACGCTCTCGGTGACGTGGTCTACGTCCAGTCGCCGTCGGTTGGCACGTCAGTGACGGCCGGCGAGTCGTTCAGCGAGGTGGAGTCGACCAAGTCGGTCTCCGACATCTATGCACCGGTGTCGGGAACGGTGGCACTCGTCAACGAACGTCTCGACTCCGAACCGGCTCTCGTCAACACCGATCCGTACGGGGAAGGTTGGCTCTGCGAGATCGCGACCGACGGGTCGTCGTTCGATCAACTGCTCTCACCCGACGCCTACCGGAAGCTGATCGGCTCCTGATGAGTGCGGTGTTCTGTCCGGCCTGCGGAGATCGCGTGCCGAGTGACTCGAACGTCTGTCCGTCGTGCGATGCAACGGTCGTCGATTCCGATCGAACCCAGGTCCTTTCACGAGTGGCACACGAGCCGGTCTTCGGCGAGGCGCCCGTTCCCGGATCCACCCCTGCTGGCACCTCGACCCGTGTCGGCACGGCCACCTTGATGGTCCGTTCCGGACCACAGGCCGGCGAGCGGTTCGTACTGGCTGCCGAGGCGACTCGACTCGGACGGCATCCCGACAGCGACATCAGCCTCGACGACATCTCGGTGTCACGTCGGCACGCCGAGATCCGCCACGACGGCGACGAGTTCGTTCTTCGTGACGTCGGCTCCTTGAACGGCACCTACGTGAACCAACGCCGAGTCGACTCGGTCGTGCTCCAACAGGGTGACGAGATCCTGATCGGTCGGTTCCGCCTGTTGTTCTTGTCGTCACCCGAGATGTCGTGAGCGTGGACCGGTGAATCAGCGCACGACAGCCGAACGTCCGTATCTCTCGATCGGCGAAGTTCTCGGACTGCTCCTCGAGGAGTTCCCCGACATCACGATCTCCAAGATCCGATTTCTCGAGAGTCAAGGACTGATCGTCCCCGAACGAACGCCGTCGGGTTATCGCAAGTTCTACGACGACGACGTCGAACGTCTGAAGTTCATCCTGCGCGAGCAGCGGGAGAACTTCCTGCCGCTGCGCGTCATCAAGGATCGTCTCGACACACCACCGCAAGGTCAGGAGCGTCCCGATGTCGTTCCCGACGAGGCGCCGCCTCCGCAACCGACACACCCGAGTCGTCGAGCGGCTCGGGCCGACGTCATCGTCGACAAGACCCCGCGCCGCCCGGCTCCACCGGACCCCTCCGATTCGATCGGCCGTCCCGCCACGTACACACGAGCCGAGATCCTCGACGCCTCTGGTCTCGACGAATCCGAATTCACCGAACTCGTGTCGTTCGGACTGGTCGGAAATCTCGACGCCAAGTCCCGCCGCCCCTCCGACCGCTACGACGAGCACGACCTCGCGGTGGCCGAGGTCGCGGCCGGTTTCCTGCGGTCGGGGGTCGACATTCGTCACTTGAAGGCGTGGAAGACCGCGGCCGAGCGTGAGGCCGGTCTTCTCGAGCAGAGGGTGTTGCCCGTCCTGCGTCGTCGGACCCCCGACGCGCGCCAAGAGGCCAACGAGCTCCTCGACGAACTGTCCGATCTCGGCGGACGACTGCGAGCGATTCTCGTGGCACGGGCCATCGGCACCCTGCGCGAACCGCGTCCCGAGTCGCGCTGACCGCCCGTCGAAAATCGGGCTACTGTCTCTCCATGATCGCCATGGAACTGATCGGCGTTCGCCTGGAGATGCCCGGGCGAGTCCACGTCGTGTTCCTTCGCGAGCGCGAGGGCGACCGTCGCGTTCTTCCGATCTACATCGGCGAGCCCGAAGCGGCGAGCATCCAGCTCGGAATGGGTGGTCGCACACCTCCGCGCCCGCTCACCCATGATCTCGTCCTCGACCTTCTCGGCGCGCTCGGCGGCGACCCGTCGCGAGTCGTGATCACCGACGTCGACGAGGGCACCTTCTTCGCCGAGATCCATCTCACCTCGCGCCAAGGGTCGGTGTCGGTCTCGTCCCGTCCGTCCGACGCCATCGCCATCGCCGTCCGAGCCGGGTGCCCGATCGAGTGCGACGAGTCCGTGCTCGATCGCGCCGGTCGTATCGCTCAGTTCGACGACAACGCCGGAGACGGCACCGAAGTCGACGAACTGGTCGACGAGTTCCGCGACTTCATCGACAGCATCAAACCCGAAGACTTCGCGCCCTGACCCTCACCTCTCACGGTCCGTGAGCAGGGGAGAGAGCGATCACCCGTCGTCACCTTCGACGATGGTTGACGTCCTGACACGACCGCCGTACCCTGCCCCTCCGCCTCTCGTTTCGGCGAGCGGCGTCGTATCGATCGGACGAGGGCATCGTGACACTCACATTCTCGGGAACCCAGGCCGCTGACGTCGTGGGAATCAGCTATCGCCAACTCGATTACTGGGCACGCACCGATCTCGTGCGTCCCTCACTCGTCGACGCCAAAGGCAGTGGGTCGCGCCGCCATTACAGCTACCGAGACCTACTCGAACTACGCATGGTGAAGAGTCTGCTCGACGCCGGATTGCGTCTCGAATCGGTACGTGAAGTCTTCGATTACGTACGTCGACACGTCGACGACGACATCACTTCGGCCCATCTGGTCATCGAAGGATCGAGCGTCGTGCTGTGTCGCGGTGACGAATTGATCGACGTCGTCCGTCGTGGACAAGGAGTGCTCAACCTCCTGCCTCTGGCTCAGGTCAAGGATCAGGTCGACGGGCAGATCGTCGCCCTCTTCCCCGAGATGGCCGAGCTCGAACGTCGCGCGGTCTGAACGGGTCGATGCGCACGTCGCCCATCGTCGACGAGCATCGAGTGCTCGATGCGAAACTCGTTCCGTTCGGCGGTTGGGACATGCCATTGCAGTACCCGAGCGGAACTCTCGCCGAACATCGCGCCTGTCGCACCGCTTGCGCCGTTTTCGACGTGTCGCACCTCGGCACGGTGCGAGTCGAAGGACCGGGAGCGTTCGATCGGCTGCAGAACGCTCTGACCAACGACCTGGCCAAGATCGGCCCCGGTCGATCGCAGTACACACATCTGCTCGACGACGACGGCTCGGTGCTCGACGACATCGTCGTCTGGTGGTTGCCCGCCGACGGATCGGGCACCGATCGATTCGACGTCGTGCCGAACGCATCGAACACCGAGCGCGTGATCGAGGCCCTCGGTGGTCGAGACGTGACTCACACGCGTGCGGTGCTCGCCGTGCAGGGTCCGACGAGTCGCTCCGTGATCGCACGAGCTTTTCCTGCGGCGGCCGACGTCGAACGACACCACGTCGCCGTTCTCGACTGGAACGGATCTCCGTGCACCGTCGCCGGTACCGGCTACACCGGAGAGGACGGCGTCGAGATCGCCGTACCGATCGCCGTCGCCGCGCCATTGTGGCGTGCCCTGATCGAAGCAGGCGCCACTCCGGCCGGGCTCGGTGCCCGCGACACGCTGCGCCTCGAGGCCGGGTTGCCTCTGCACGGTCATGAGCTCGGATCGGGCATCTCGCCGCTCCAGGCCGGACTCGGCTGGGTTGTCGGATTCCACAAACCTGCCTTCCACGGTCGAGCCGCCCTGCTCGCGGAACGCGAGCAGGGA
>Ga0129333_10005815_pt1 | contig 11631 bp, 21 predicted proteins | sample CPB6_08_DNA_FD_94474 | JGI IMG/M metagenome (GOLD analysis project Ga0129333, IMG submission 94474) | Freshwater to marine salinity gradient microbial communities from Chesapeake Bay, USA - CPBay_Sum_0.6_0.8_DNA | ecosystem: Environmental > Aquatic > Marine > Coastal | place: USA: Chesapeake...
GCGATTACTTTGGAAAGAGTTATCACCAAGTTGGCCAACGCTAGAACACGTAATGCAGACTTCGATGCAAAGACAAGGAACAACAGTTCCACTGGGTACTAACATTGATGCTTATCAAAATTCTTACATACACCTAATTACTGAAAGTCATATAGAACGGCCGTCATACATTAGTGAAAAAACCTGGAAGTCAATTTCAAATGGACAGCTTTTTATTATGCTTGGTGGAGTTAACACAATTAGTGATTTGCGATTGTTGGGTGTAGACTGCTTTGATGATTACATAGACCATGACTATTACGATCAAGAAATTGACCCTGTAGCAAGAATTAATAAAATTCAAAATCTAGTACAAGATTTAAACAAATTAAACGTACAAGAAATATGGCACAAAACAGAGTCTAGAAGAAACCAAAATATTGTAAATTTTTTAAATGGATTTTTTGGCAGAAAATATCTGGAACAAATTTTATCTAAATTAACAGATTTGATCTAAATAGTTGCAGAAAGAATATAGGCAATTTATAATAGATAAATACATGTGCTACACAAAGGTAGCACACTTTTCAAACTTTATCCGTGTAAGGAAGGAAACAAAATGAGTTATAATAAAACTAAATGCGACCCTGACCTGGGTCTGCGTGTACATGAACACTTGGTCAAGTGCGGAGTAGAAACTCCCATCAAGAAACGCAATCTAGATCGCAAAGATCAAATTGATATCATCGAAGGCAACTTCACTGAGATCATGCGAGCCTTGGGGCTTGATCTCACTGACGACAGTTTGATTGATACTCCCAAGCGTGTAGCCAAGATGTTTGTAAATGAAATCTTCTGGGGCTTAGACTACGATGCTTTCCCCAAGTGCACCACAGTTGATAACAAGATGAGCTACGATGAAATGGTTGTAGAGCGCAATGTTAACGTACAATCAAACTGCGAACATCATTTTGTTGTCATAGATGGAGTGGCCACTGTGGGCTATATTCCCAATCAAAAGGTTCTTGGACTTTCAAAGATCAATCGAGTAGTAGAATATTTCAGCAAGCGACCACAGATTCAGGAACGCCTTACTGAGCAAATTTATCATGCTCTTCAATATATTTTAGACACCGACGACATTGGCGTAGTAATTGACGCACAACATTACTGTGTCAAGAGCCGCGGAGTTGAAGATGTTGGATCATCAACTGTGACCAGCAAGCTGGGTGGAGTATTTAGAAACGATCCAGCGGTGCGTTTGGAGTTCATGAACATTGTCAACAACTGCAAACGGAGTTGACATGATACGTAGCCTTAAAGAAGCCAAAGAACAGAAAATTGCCCCTTGGGACAACCTAGCCTGGGAAAATCAGGATGTAGCTGTATACCACGACAAATACCCAGTTACCAAAGGACATCTGTTGTTTGTACCCAAGCACAATGGCACCATACCAATTGAAACAGCATTTGGTCAAGCTCTCAAGCAGGGCAACATGATGGTTGAACAGGGCCAATGCGATGCATTTAATGTAGGCATCAACTGCGGGGCTGAGGCCGGACAAACTGTGATGTATCCACATGTGCATTTGATCCCAAGACGTGTTGGTGACTGTGCCGATCCCGTAGGTGGGGTGCGCGGAGTCGTGGCTGGCCAGGCTAATTATCACACAGACAAATATACTATTCCTAATCAAGCATAAGATGCACATTCCGATTACTTGGGATAATATAAAACATCAATCTCTTGGCTATTCAATTGAATGGTGGCGAGATTATGAAACTGAGCAATATCAAACGTGGATCAATGCCGGCCATTCACCAAAGGTTTTAACATTTAATCTGCACAGGTTTAAGGATGGATTACCCGATTGGTGTTCGTACGTGTCGGCTTATTTTTCACATCTTAACCATGTAAACTATTGTATGCACCAGGTACCTCCCGGACGTTATACTCCCAGCCACTCAGACACCTACAATTATTATTTTCATAATTTCAACATTAACAATGCAGATCAAATTATTCGTTACATAGTTTTTGTTGAAGACTGGCAAGACGGGCATTTTTTAACTGTTAGAGACAAGATTTATTCTAATTGGAAGGCCGGCGACACTGTGTCATGGCGAGGCCATACTCAACATGCACCAATTAATCTTGGGTTAACAAATAGATACACACTACAGGTAACGGGCATAGAAAAATGAAACTTTGGATTTTTGGCGATAGTATGTGTACAGCCTATAAACTAAACGAAGAGCAAGGATGGCCATTCTTGCTTGCCAAAAGCTTAGGTATTGACTACGAAAATTATGCTCAACCCGGGATTGACAACTTTTACATATATCAAAGTTTTTTAGCTAAATCTAAAAACATCAGTGGTAGCGATATTGTAATTATTGGGTGGAGTCACCCTTCAAGAAAGACGTTTACCCTAGACCGAAAAAATAAGTCACATATTGACATTTTGCCCTACAGCCTACACTATGTTTGTGATGGCCAAGAATTTATTCGCAGTGATGTGGGCAAAATAGAGTCAAGATTAAATAATTTTGAAAAATGGGGAAAGATGTCGCCGTATGATAGCAGTATTGCTTTTTATGATAATTGGTTTAATACCTACTATTCTGAATACGAACAAAATTGCAACTTTCAAAGCTATATTGACAGTGTAAAAATGCGCTGCCCAGGGAGATATATTCCTTTTTGGTTTAGCAAGGAAAGTGTTAAAAATATAAATCACAATACCGGTGCCGGGTACATTTTAGATTTTGTAGTTGAGCATTCGGTTGCAATTGATGAACAAACTGATTTACATCCAAATGTAAATGGACACATGCTTTGGACTGATCATCTTAAGTATCTAATTGAGTAATAAACTCAGCGGCCTTGGCGTCATCCCGCTTTACAAATTCTGCTGCCTATGCTATTATTAACATAGGAGATACATATGGCAAAATTTATTTCAACAAAAACATACAGACAAATTGGTCCTGTGGCATATCGCCAATGGCGGGCCGATAGTCATTGTAATTTAATTCACGGATACGCACTAAGCTTTCACCTTGAGTTTGAGTGCGATACATTAGATGCTCGTAATTGGTGTATGGACTTTGGCAGGCTAAAGGACTTAAAATTTAAACTAGAAGATTGGTTTGATCACACACTGTTAGTTGCACAAGATGACCCACAGCGTGATGAACTACTGCGACTAGGCAAATTAGGGCTAGCCAAGATAACCGAAGTAGAAAAAACTGGCTGTGAAGGCATTGCTGATTTTCTTTATGAGTATATCAATACCATTTATCTACCTAGCTATGGCAAAAGCGAAGCCGAGCGTGTATGGTGTTGCAAAGTGGAGGTTAGAGAAACCGACAGTAATATGGCCATGAGAGTTGGCCATCGTGAGGACAATGAATTTGATTCTTAATTCAACAAACCGATTAATCACATCAGGATGCAGTTATACCGAGTATGCGTGGCCTACCTGGGCCACGTATCTAGGAAGACACACCCATTCAAACATTAATGTTGGTCGTAGTGGCAGTGACAACGCTGGGATAGCACGCCGAGTAATGGATATCGTACAGCCAAACGATGTGGTGGTTATTCTTTGGTCAGGATTTGATCGCTGGAATAGCTATAGCGATGCCCCAATTTTTAATCCAATTGACAAAGATAAAAATCACTGGGCCCGGCATGGATGTATGAATATTCGACATAAAAGATTCTATGTCGATCACTATCATAAGGTTGAAAGGTTTTATACTACAATGGATTATATCAAGCTTATCGATTGCCATAGTCAGGCTAATTCTTACACTGCCTATCATTTTTCTGCTTTTCCTCTTTTCCTGGGAGAATCTGAATTTGAACTTGATCAACGATTGGTTGAAATTTACAATAAATTTTCTATTGCTAATAACTTCTTACTAGACGACAACCTCGAAGATCATAAACTTCGATTAAAAAATGATCCGGAAAATTGGCACCCAACGCCCGAAACACACTGGTCATTTTTTAAAAACTACATGGCTCCACGACTACATATAGAAGTAAATGACAATTTTTATCTTAAAGATGAAAATGATCAAGCAAAACAAATAGCACTAGATCTACACTAATATGAACATTTCTATTTTATTACCCACTCGAGGACGAACTGAATCTTTGCGTAACAGCATCGAAAGTTTAATTGTTACCGCCAACGATATTACTCAGGTACAGCTATTGTTAGCATTTGACAATGATGATCAAGCCAGCATAGATTACTTTGTAGAAAATATCAAACCAATAATTGAATCAAATAATATGCCGTTTACTGCGTTGACTTATGAGCCAGTGGGCTACGAACGTCTAAACGAATATGTTAATTCTCTAGCTAAGATAGCCAAGGGACAATGGCTAATGTTCTGGAATGATGATGCAATCATGCATTCTAAAAATTGGGATCAAGAAATAACCAAGCATAACAATAAATTTAGATTGTTGCGTATACCTACACACAACTTTCATCCGTATGCAGTGTTTCCAATAGTACCCAAAGCCTGGTTTGATCTATTTGGTTATCTAAGTGCACATCAGCTATCTGACGCTTGGATTAGCCAGATTAGCTACATGTTAGACATTGTTATTAATATAGACGTTTTAGTTACTCACGATCGCTATGATCTCAGCGGCAATAATAATGACAAAACATTTCAAAGTAGAATTATGCTTGAAGGGAACCCGCGTGATCCCAAAGACTTTAACTATGTTATGTGGCGACGTCATAGGTTCCTTGATGCTACTAAAATTGCTGATTATCTTAGAGAGCAAGGTGAAGATGTATCTTGGTGGGATGGCGTAGCTCGTGGAGAACAAGATCCCTGGGAAAAAATGTGTAGCCCTGAATACGATCCCAATGAACAGCTAAAACGATTAGAACCTGCAAAGATATAAAATGACAAATCTAGATCAAACCATAGTCGAATATTGGAATCGACAACCATGTAACATTAATCATAGCAGTGAACCAGTAGGATCTGAAAGTTACTTTCAACAAGTTACAGAAAAACGTTATCGTGCAGAGCCACATGTTTTAGATTTTGCTAAATTTCATTTATGGCGTGGCCGTCGTGTATTAGAAATTGGCTGCGGCATTGGAACCGACGCTGAACAATTTGCCCGACATGGTGCACATTATGTAGGCATTGACATAAGCTCAATGAGTATACAAATCTGTCAAGATCGATTTACGATTCTAGATCTACCCGGAGAGTTTCACGAAGGTAGTGTTACTGATTTTGATTTTTTGTCTGGCCTAGGAAAGTTTGATTTGGTCTACAGCTATGGTGTACTACATCATTTCCCGGGCATAGAGAGTCATATAAAAAACATTCATAGTGTTCTAGAAGAGGATGGTGAATTTAGATTTATGGTTTATGCTCGAAATAGCTGGAAGTACGCTATGATTCAAAAAGGACTAGATCAATTTGAAGCTCAAGCTGAATGTCCTTACGCCGACGCATACACCAAAGAAGAAATTCGCTCAATATTAGAGCACAATAGGTTTCAAGTTGAGCGCATCAGACAAGATCATTGTTTTATGTACAATGTTGAAGAATATAAAAAGGGAAACTTTGTATTAGAGCCCTGGTTTGCAGCCATGCCTGATCTTATGCGAGAAGCGGTTAGAGAATACCTAGGCTGGCATTTATTGGTTAAAGCAAGAAAAATTAATAGTTGTTTTTACCCTAACTCTAGTGTATAATAAAACATGGAAAAAATAACCTACACCGAAATTTTTTATAGTTTGCAAGGCGAAGGACGCTGGGCGGGTGTACCCAGTGTGTTCTTTCGTACATTTGGCTGTAACTTCCGTTGTAAGAAATTTGGTCGAACCCGAGACGAAGTCATTGATGGGCCTAATCCCGAGGTTGTGGAAATTATTCGTAACATCGATCAATATAATAAGTTTGAGGATTTACCACTGGTAACATCTGGCTGTGATACCTACGCCAGTATCTATCCTGAATTTAAAAAGTTCAACGAACAAGGCACTGTCAACGAGATTGTAGACAAAATGCATGGCATGATTCCCGGAGAACAATGGAGCGGTGTCAACGGACTTGATGATGTACACTTGGTCATCACTGGTGGCGAGCCGTTTTTGGCTTATCAACAACTATATCCAGAAATGATCCAACTGTGTCGAGATCGTGGATTACGAAATCTAACATTTGAGACCAATGGCACTCAACATTTATACGATAACGTTCGTGAATATCTATTTGAAGAGTTTACACGTTATGGTCGAGATTATGATCGTCTGACATTTAGTGTCAGCCCAAAGCTTCCATGTTCAGGTGAGTCTTGGGATCGGGCCATTAATCCCAAGATTATTAAAGAGTATGAATCTGTGGGCATGACTTATTTAAAGTTTGTAGTAGGTAATGAACAAGACCTACGCGATGTAGATCGTGCAGTAGAGGAGTTCCGTGCAGCCGGGTTTGGTGGACCAATATATCTAATGCCAATTGGTGGTGTTCCTGGCGTATACAATCTTAACACACAAGAAGTTGCAAAGTTAGCCATGCGTCGTGGTTATCGGTATAGTCCACGATTGCAGGTTGATATTTGGCGTAATGCCTGGGGTACATAATGACCAAGATTGTGATAACTAAAGCTCAGTACGAAAAGATCAAAGAAGTTTTTGAAATGTATGATCTTGATCAAGTGACCTGGACTCAGGAGTCAACCAGTGGTATTGGTCCTACTGTGGTTATTGAGTTTGACCCAAAAAGCACTATTAAAATAGATATTACTGATGTTGAAAGTTGGTAATGGTAGATCAAGGACCTATGGATGATCCTTTCAAACGCAGATGTGTTGGGACTCAACTCAAATTTACATTGTGGCCACGCTGGTGTCATTTTACTGGCCGAACACTATGGTTTAAAAATGCCTACAAGCAAACAGCAATGATTACCGGTCCCGGTGATCCTGTATTTGAATATCGTTGGTATGATAAAGAAGAATTTTTGATTGCTAAAATTAAAGGAATTGTATGACAGCAAAAAATGTAAGAAAGCTAGTTGATAAACTTTCAAAAATAAATGAAAGTGTTACAATTTATCGTTATGACAACGGCTACATGTTTGAAGCCGGTGGACGTGATCGCAAAGGCGATTATGTAACTGCCAAGATATTATGCAGCTCATTAGAAGAAGTGTTAGGACTTGTGCAAGAGGCACATGATATAGAACTTGATACCTAGGAATAATTATGTCTAATGTATTTCGTGACCAGGCTAAATTTATGCGAGCCTGTGATCAAACTGTAGGCGAAGTAAATTATAATCAAAAACTGCTTTATATCAAGCTCATTGAAGAAGAATTTAATGAGTTGAAAGAGGCAGGATCTAGTCCAGACGAGTTGGATGCTCTTATAGATATTCTAGTTGTTACTATTGGTGCTATCCATAGCGGCGGCTACGATGCCGAAGGAGCATGGAAAGAAGTCATGCGCACTAACTTTGCCAAAATTGACAAGGAAACTGGTAAAGTTCGCAAACGTGAGGACGGCAAGGTCTTGAAGCCTATTGGATGGACTCCGCCCGATCTAAAAAACTATATAAAGGGATAATAATGTTCAGCAAACTTTTTGGAAAAAAGAAAAAAACAGTTGAGAAACCGTTACCACAGGAAAAGAAAAAAACTGCCAAAGAGTTAGCCAACGAACGTGGTGAACCTTATGTGGCTATTTTAAGCATGGACATAGATCGAGAAAACATACATCTTGGTAGCTTTGAGCTTGATTGGAATGATAAGTTTATTGCCAATCTTGTGCGAGCTGGCTATCAAAAAGATCCAAGAGACAGCGACTCTGACATAGTTGATCGCTGGTTTCAGAATGTATGTCGGCACGTGGTTATGGAAACCTGGGAGCAAGAGCAGGCCATGAATCCTTCAAGATTTACTCAAAGCCGTGATCTCGGCAATGGCCGACGGGAAGTAAGCTAATGAAATCTTAGCAGATCAAATAGATAAAAATTTACATCCGGGTATATTTCAAATTGAACCAAGTCTGTTTGTTCAACCATCAGAACACGTCGACAAATATTTTAAAGTCCTTAAATGAAGCTATATGTAAATGGTGATAGCCATGCTGCCGGAGCCGAGGCAGTAAATTCATTTGTATTTGCCGAAGATGATCCGAGATTTTTTTATCTCGGCCGAGCTCCGCACCCAGATAATTCAAAAGTATGTTGGGCTCGTTTGTTGTCTGACGTTCTTAAGACAACTCTGTACCTTGACGCCGAAGGTGCCAGTTCAAATGCAAGAATATTGAGAACCACTCGAGACTGGATAAAAGCCAATCAACATGACCTGGCGCAATGTCTAATTGTAATTCAGTGGAGTACATGGGAAAGAGAAGAATGGATTGACTCCCGGGGAAACTATCTGCAGGTTAATGCCAGTGGTATTGATCATGTGCCCGAGTCGATGGAATTGCAGTATAAAGAATTCATTGCTAGTGTAGACTGGAATCAACGTACTAATTATTGGCACGATCAAATCTGGCAGTTTCATAATGAGTTACTGGATCAAAATCTCCCACATGTATTTTTTAATGGCAACAATAATTTTTCAATTGTTAAAGAACGGAAAGATTGGGGGATATCCTACATTGAACCTTACAGCTCGTCCTTTGATAACATGCTAAAAAACAACGGTTTTCAAACGGTCAGTCCAGATAGTTGGCATTTTGGTAAAGAAGCTCATAGCTTTTGGTACAGATTTATGCTACAATACATTATCTCCAACAAAATGGTTTGACTACAATGCAATACCTACTGATCGACACTGCAAATATGTTTTTTCGTGCCCGACATACTGTCCATCGGGCTTCAGATCCATGGGAAAAAGTTGGATATGCTCTGCATATTACATTGAGCTCAATAAACAAAGTGTTCAGACAATTCAAGGCCGATCATGTGGTATTTGCACTAGAGGGCAGGAGCTGGCGTAAAGATTTCTACGAGCCCTACAAAAAGAACCGTGCCGTAGCTCGAGCAGCTCTTACCGAAGATCAGCAAGAAGAAGAAAAAATGTTTTGGGAGACCTATGATAAACTGACTAAATATCTTGCTGAGCAGACAAACTGCTCGGTTATTAGGCACCCTAGTGCCGAAGCTGATGATATCATAGCACGTTGGATTTCTCTGCACCCAGCAGATGATCATATTATCATTAGCTCGGACACAGATTTTGTTCAGTTAATTGCTCCAAATGTAAAACAATATAATGGAATAAGTGATGAGCTCATCACAATTTCGGGAATCTTTGATTCTAAAGGCCGACCAGTACTAGATAAAAAAACTAAACAGCCAAAAGTTATTCCAGACCCATCATGGTTACTGTTTGAAAAATGCATGCGAGGTGATCCCACCGACAATGTGTTCAGTGCCTATCCTGGTGTACGAGAAAAAGGCACAAAAAATAAAGTTGGACTACGTGAGGCATTTGATGACCGAGAACGCAAAGGTTACAATTGGAATAATATGATGTTGCAGAAGTGGGTTGACCATAATGGACAGGAACATCGAGTACTTGATGACTATCAGCGTAATTGTGTATTAGTGGACTTAACTGCACAGCCTAATGAAATTAAACAACAGGTAGATCAAACAATTCAGGAACAAATTAGTCATAAAGATGTTGGACAAGTGGGAGTAAGATTTTTACGATTCTGTGCAAAATTTGAGTTGAATAAGATAAGTGAAATGAGTGATCAATTTGCACAGTGGTTGAACACAACATATAGAGGAATTTTAAATGATACAAGCAAAACCAGTAGTACCTGACCAATTTTGGATACTAACTGAACAAGATCGAAAAATTGGTAATATTCAAGCTGATCAATCTGGATACAGTGTAAAGATTGATGACAGTGTTACCAGGTATAAGACTCTAGATCTACTGCGGTCAAGATTGCCCGTTGAGTTTGAGCATGTACCTAGTCCCCGGCCGGCACAAGATGAGAATTCTGTTCAAGGTTACCCAACATCAACCATTCCGTTTAACGGAGTTTGGGACGTAAAGAAGCATCTACCTCTTTGGACTAAAGAAGAACGTAGTAAGAGTTGGTTTGCTGCCGGATGGTATCGCGTTAAGCAACACAGGAACTGGAAGACCGTTTTTTGTCCAAAGCTAATTGTTCTAGATCGTTATCAATACACTGGGCCGTATCGTACTCGTGTAGAAGCACAGTCACTATGACTATACATATTAATCGGTTTGTAGATCGATTGCGTTCTACTGAAAGCAAAAATCAAAGGGACTTGATATTATCTATCCATGAGGCACGCGATCTTCATGCCGATATTACCAAACTTCTGGCACGTCTAAACGAGCTAGAACAAAAGATCATACAGACAACTCAATCTAATAGCGAAATAGTCAAGGTCGAAATACAAGGCGGTTCTTTCTAGAAAACTGCTAGGTTTATGATAAATAAACAAGGAGAGTACAATGAGTAGACCTAAACCAAAAGTTCTTATTGAAGTTACTGATAAGCAAACTTATAAAACTGAGCAGGTATTAGCTGCCGAAGGTATCTGGGCCGTATTTTATAATCATAGCCCAATAAATCTAAAAACGTCTAATATGTTAGTTCAATATCCTGGCCCCAAATATCGCAAGGTCAGTTTTAGCAACCGCGGGCATGCAATTAATCTAGCAAAAAAACTTAATACTCAATTTAAGACTGACAAATTCTCTGTGGTCCTATTAAAGTCAGGGGATCAAATATATCCCAATGGTAACCAAGCATAAGCTTGCCGAACAGTTAGTAAAATTACTTCCAGAGCAAGAATCAATATCAGTTTCCAACGCACTGTCAACTTGGTTTATAAATTTACGCACTAACGGTGGACTACGTCTAACTGAAAAAGGTCTAGCAACATTTGAACTGTTAGACTTAGAAAAATATACAGTTCCAGTAGATGTCAAAGCAATCAACAAAAAAGGTCTATTAGAGTTAGACAAAAAGCTAGATTTCCCTTACTACATAGATTATAAAAAGAAACAGTTAGTAATGTTCTCTAGTCGTGAAGCCATGCTGGCCACGCTGTATGGCGACTTGCAAAAATTCTTAGAAAATTACAGTTGATTTAGAACCGTTGCTTAAAAACAACAAAAAAAGACCCGAGAATTTCCCGGGTTTTTGTCTATTTTTTCAGCAGATTTGTGGTGTTGCATTCGCGCAACAGCAATTTTGCCAGATTTTTCCCAGGTTGACCAGAATATGCAGATTTGCTATAATAAGAACATGATGAGAAAAAAGCGTTCAGATCGTACCCATATTGTGTATCAGATTACGTCTGGTACAGACTTCTATATTGGCGTCACTGCCAAGACTGCATCAACTGTCAAGCGTTCGGTGATGACTCGTTGCATGAAGCACCTGTATCGCTCACGTAGCGAAGACAAGTCTTGGGCACTATATGAGTGCATGCGTGAGCGTGGCACTGCTGACTTTACTGTACAGGTTTTGGCAGTGATTCGTGGCAAGAGTGAGGCCCATGCTTACGAGCGTGGCTTGATTCGAGAATTGCGTCCCAACTTAAATACCGATGTGCGTGGTGTTGCGTAACTGCAACAATTTGACCA
>Ga0129333_10005816_pt1 | contig 11628 bp, 11 predicted proteins | sample CPB6_08_DNA_FD_94474 | JGI IMG/M metagenome (GOLD analysis project Ga0129333, IMG submission 94474) | Freshwater to marine salinity gradient microbial communities from Chesapeake Bay, USA - CPBay_Sum_0.6_0.8_DNA | ecosystem: Environmental > Aquatic > Marine > Coastal | place: USA: Chesapeake...
ACCCGACTGACGCTCGCCACACCGGGTCTGGAGGACGTGATGGCGGCCAAGGACGGGGCATTCGACCTCTGGGATCCGGCCAACGTGAGCCCGCTCGTCGCCTATCTGTCGTCGGAGGCCTGTGCCTTCAGTGGCGAGACCTTCTTCGTGCAGGGTGGTCAGGTCACTCGCGTGCAGTCGTGGACCAACGCCGAAGAGATCAAGCAGAACGATCGCTGGACCGTCGCCGATCTCACCGTGGCGATGACGCGACTCGCACCCAAGTCCTGACGCGTGGGCTCCGAGGCCCACTCCGACGCCCGGTCGGACGACCGCCGGACGCTGAACGTCGACTCGGCGGGAGTCGACGAGATCGGCATCGTTCCCTGGCCGAACCTGTTTCGCCGTTGGCTCGGGCGACGAGTACCGATCGAACGTGAGTGGGCACTTCTCTTGGTGGTGTTGACCGCGCTCTTCACCGTGGGTTTCACGATCACGATCCTCGTCGTCTCGCTGCAGTCGATCGCCGACGAACTCGGATCGTCGGTGTCGGTCGTGTCGTGGAGCATCACCGGACCCATGCTGGCCTTCGGTGTGGTCGGGCCGGCCTACGGCAAGGCCGGTGACCTGTGGGGTCACAAACGAGTCTTCGTGGGCGGATTGCTCGGAGCCGGGATCTTCGCCGCGTTGACGGCGGTGGCTTGGGACGCGACGTCGATGATCGCCTTTCGCACGCTCTCGGCGACGCTCGGTGCTGCGACCGGTCCGGCGACGATGGCCTACATCAATCGACTGTTCCCGTCCGATCAACGCGTACGACCGCTGAGTTACTGGAGTTTCGTGAACGCCATCGCCCCCGTTCTCGGTGTGGTGGCCGGGGCTCCGATCGTCGACGCGTTCGGATGGCGGATCATCTTCGCGGTCCAGGCCCCGCTGTGTGTGATCGGCGTGTTGATCGCCTTCTGGCTGTTGCCCGACACCGAACGTCAGCGCGACGTTCGCTTCGACGTGAGGGGATCGATCGCCCTGGCCCTCGGTGCGGCCTCGATCCTCGCTGGTGTCAACCAGGGGCCGCGGTGGGGATGGTCGAATCCGGCGATCATCGGATTGCTCGTCGTCGGGGCGTTGGCGTTGCGTTGGTTCGTGGCGATCGAACGTACGGCGAGCGATCCTTTGCTGCCGTTGCAGTGGGTCCGCACCCGCAACATCGCGCTTCCGATCCTCTCGCAGTCGTTGAGCAACTTCGCCTACATGGGTGGTTTCCTGATGGCTCCGTTGATCATGGCCGATGTGCTCGGCTACGACACGTCGCGCATTTCCCTCGTGGTCATCGCGCGCCCTCTCACCTTCGCCGTGGTGGCTCCACTGGCCAGTCTGGTGACGATGCGCATCGGGGAGCGCTCGACGAGCATGTTCGGAGCGGCCAGTGTGGTGGCGTCGATGGTGCTGTTCGCGCTCGTGTCGATCGACTCGGCACTCTGGTTCGTGATCATCGCTCTGGCACTGTCGGGCGCCGGTGTCGGAATCGCCAATCCCGCTCTCACGTCGTTGGTCGCCGACTCCGTCGACGATCGCGACCTCGGTGTGGCTGGTGCGATGCAACAACTCATGAACCAGATCGGAGCCGTGTTGGGTGCGGTGGTGATGACCACCATTCAGCAAGCAACCGAATCAGGCGGCGTGTCGGCGTCGTATCGCGTGGCGTTCACGGTGGCCGCCGGTGTGGCGATCATGTCGCTGGTGTCGGCGTCGTTCGTGAGATCGAGCGACGCGACGGGCACTATTTCGTGATGCCCTTGATCTCTTCGGCGATCTTCAGGGTGACGTCGTTCTGAGGAACGGCCGTCTGCATCGACATGATCTTCATCATGTCGCCCTCGACCTTGATCTTGCCGGTCATGAAGGCTTGCATCGCGGCGGCCTGGTCGCCGATGGCGAACATCGCGCGGGCGGTGGCCCAGTCGGTGGTGACGGTGGCATCGGCAGTCTCGAGCGAACCGAGATCCATCTGCATGTCGCCCGATGACGTGTCGATGAAACTCCGCACCTCGCCGCTTCCGAACGGCACGTCGGTGATCACCTGATTGATACGGATGACCGCGGAGATCTTCGGGGTCTGACCCTCGTACTTGGCGCGGATGGCACGGGCGGCGTCCATCCATTCGTCCGACAGGAATTCGTGGCTCATGCGGCCGACCATACACCCGTCACGGTCACACCAGCACGGTCGAAGTGGTGACCGACTCGAGGAAGGCGTGGTCGATCTCGACACCGCACCCCGGTCGGGTCGGGACGGTCACGTGCCCGTCGGAGAGGCGCACCGGCTCGTCGACGACGTCGCGCGCCCAGAACCGTTCCGACGCCGACACGTCGCCCGTGATCGTGAAGTTCGGCAGGGCGGCGAGAGCGAGATTCATCGCGCGACCGATTCCCGTTTCGAGCATTCCACCGCACCACACCGGAACACCTCGCTCGGCACACACGTCGTGCACTCGAATGGCCTCGAGATATCCGCCGACTCGTCCGGCCTTGATGTTGACGATCGAACAGGCGCCCCGCTCGATGGCGTCGACGGCGGCGCGTGCCGACGTGATCGATTCGTCGAGGCAGATCGGAGTACCGACCTGACCGGCGATGATCGCGTGTCCGGTCACGTCGTCCTCGGGCAGGGGCTGCTCGATCAGGATCAGTCCGAAACGATCGAGTCGAGCGAGATGAGCCCCGTCGTCTCGCGTGTAGGCGGTGTTGGCATCGACTTGCAGTGGAATCCGATCGCCGAACGTGCGACGGATCTCGGCGACCGGCTCGAGGTCCCAGCCCGGTTCGATCTTCAACTTGATGCGGACGTATCCGTCCTCGAGGTATCCGCCGACGACTCGCACGAGTTCGTCGATCGTCGACATGATGCCGACCGACACTCCGGAGGGAACTCGATCGCGCCGGGCGCCGATGGCCGATGCGAACGACGTTCCGTTGGCTCGCAATTGCGCGTCGAGCACCGCGGCCTCGATCGCACCTTTCGCCATGCGGTGGTCCTTGACGGCTTCGAGCAGATCACCGACGTCGTTCGCGTGCATCGACGAACCCCGAGGCAGGCGGGGTAGCAAGTGATGGATGCTCACGTGCTGCGCACCTTCGACGTATTCACTCGAGTAGAGGGGATCGTTGCCGGCCACGCACTCGCCCCAGCCATCGGGACCGTCGGTGAGAGCTCTCACGATCAATATGTCACGAGCGGTCTCGGTGCCGAACGACGTACGGAACGGCGACACCAACGGAAGAGCGATGCGTCGCAACTCGAAACCGCGGACGCCGACGGGTGCTAGCTCGTTGAGTCTGTTCATGTGCGATCCGATCGGGGACGGGCGACGTAGGAGCCTTCGGCCGACAGGCCGACGATGTCGTGGTCGCCGAGCATCGACTGTAGGTCGGCTCGCAGAGATCGGCGCCAGCGGCGGGCCTCGTCGCCGTCGGTGCGACGAACGGTCACGATGTCGGGCGGAGTGGGTACCACGTGGTCACCGGGCCGAACGTCGACCGCCGACAGGGGCGAATCCCAAGCGGCTCGTGAACCTGGTGAATCGACGTCCCAGCGGGCGAGAAGACGATCGGATTCGTCGTCTCCGTTGATGTCGTCTCTCAACGGACCGTAGAAGTTCTCGTGGTACTCGATCGCTTCGGCACCGAGCACGTGCAGGTTGAACCAGGCGTTGCGACGCACGAGCGGATCGAAGGTCCAGGTGATGGCCGCGAGCCCGTTGTCGCGCGCCCATTCGTACTGATGCCTCTTCAGTCGACGGCCGAGACCCTCGTTCTGGAGCCCGGGAACGACACCGGTGATGTGGGAGTGCAGACACGAGTCTCCCCGGTGTCGCGCGAGCACACCGAACGACGCTCCGATCATTCGCCCGTCGTCGAAGGCTCCGGCCACGTAGCCGCCGGCGTGCGAGAGGGCGACGAGGAAGTCGGCTCCGACCAGGCCACCGGGAGCGACCCCCCAGACCTCGTCGGCCACGGTGAGCACCGCGTGCATCTCGTCGAGGGAACGGAGTTGACGTAATTCGATCATCGGTCGAACTACGTCACGGGGCAACGGCCGGGCGATCGAGGTCGCGGGCCCAGCGGTACGCGACCCGGACGGCGAGCAACTGGCGGGTGTTGGGTGCGGTGTCCTGAGAGAATTCGTCGCGATAGGTGGAGTCGGTGGTGAGTACGACGGTGAAGTACATCCCGACGAAGGCGCCGAGGAAACCGGCCACGCGAAGCAAGGGTTCGGTGAGGACGAGTTCACGTCCACCGGCGTTCAACGTGGCCAGAACGTTCAGCGAATCCTGCCCACCGGTCCAGGTGACCTGGGTGTCGACGGGGATGGCGAGGAAACCGAGCAACACGAAGAAACCGAACATCGACACGGCGACGAGCGTGATCTGAAGTGCTTGGTTGAACGTCGTGAGCAGGTAGAGATCGACCCGTTCGCGCAACGACAGACTCTCCGGTGGGTCGCCGACCATCGGAAGTTCGATTCCGTGCGCGGGTGTGTCCTCGAGCAGGAGTCGAACGTCGCTCCAGGCGTCGAATTCGGCCAGTCCGTTGATGAGGCGGGGCACTCGGGACAACACGAAGACCGACCCGAGAAGGAAGAAGATGCCGATCACGACCGGGTAGGTCCAGCCGTGAAGAAGTCCGGCCATCTGCCAGACCTCGGCGTTGATGAAGAGGAACGTGGTGAAGAGAAGCAGGAGGGGGAGGGCGCGTACGAGCAGGTTCCAGACGAGTCCGATCTGACCGGTGGTCGATCGGATGGCCCACACCGTGAGTGGGACGACTGCGTTGCTCACCCCGATCCAGATGATCACGAGAACGGCGGCGCCTTCCACCGTCGCTTGTACGGCGTCGACCCACTGGCCGAAGATCGCGCTCGGGATCGCCGGCCCGATCACGAACGTCACCAGTTCGGGTGGTCCGACGCGAGTGGGCATCGACCAGAAGGGCCGACGCAACGCGAGATTGGTGACCGACCATCCGAGCACCATCACGGCGATCGTCACGACGGCCGCCATCGCGTTGCGCCCGGCCGACCACTCGGCCAGATCGAGCGAATTGAGACCACCGAGCAGATAGGCCACGACGAGGATCGGAATGGCACGGGTGAGAGCGTCGGCTCGATTCTCGTACACCACGGCGAAGTGCGGGACACCCCGGCGGATCAGCCACCGTTCGATGTCACGACGTCGTTCGTCGGTCAGCCGTCCGGAGGTCACGACGTGAGGCTAGAGGGTCGTTCGGGAGGGCTCGGCAGAACGTCGACGCCTGCGCAGGACCGTCCGACGACCCTTCGTTTGACGAAATGTCAATTGCGACACACGGTCCGGAGGCGAACAGGTTCGTCGGATGCGGTGTCGAGAGGCCACGATAGGAATTCGCTTATGGCTCGCATCCTGGTCACCGAAGAAATCGCCGAGGGCGGACTCGATCGCCTTCGGGCGGCCGGGCACGACGTGATCGTGCGCACCGACCTGTCGCCGGCCGAACTTCCGGCGGCGTTGGTCGGGGTCAACGCTCTCATCATTCGCTCGGCCACTCAGGTGACGGCCGACGTGTTGGCGGGGGCGACCGACCTCGTGGTGGTCGGACGGGCCGGTATCGGTCTCGACAACGTCGACGTCGAGGCAGCCACCACTCGCGGAGTCATGGTGGTCAACGCTCCGCAGAGCAACATCGTGTCGGCCGCCGAACACACGATGGCTCTGTTGCTCGCATCGGCTCGCAACGTCGCCCAGGCCCACGCCGCACTCAAGGCCGGTCGCTGGGAGCGCAGTCGTTGGGAAGGCGTCGAGCTCGCCGACAAGACGCTCGGCATCGTCGGACTCGGTCGGATCGGAAAACTCGTCGCGCAGCGCGCCGCTGGTTTCGGCATGCGCCTCGTCGCGTACGACCCGTTCGTGACTCCGGATCGCGCTCGACAGATGAACGTCGATCTCGTCCCGCTCGACGATCTCGTCGCACAGAGCGACTTCATCACCGTGCATCTGCCCAAGACCAAAGAGACCAAGGGCATCATCGGTCGCGAGATTCTCGCCAAGGCCAAGACCGACCTTCGAGTCATCAACGTGGCGCGGGGTGGAATCGTCGACGAAGAGGCCTTGGCCGAGGCGGTGCGCTCCGGACGAATCGCCGGCGCCGCTCTCGACGTGTTCGACGTCGAGCCGTGCACCGACAGCCCGTTGTTCGAACTCGATGCGGTGGTCGTGACACCTCATCTCGGCGCGAGTACGCGTGAGGCCCAGGACAAAGCCGGCGACACCATCGCCGACATGGTGCAGTTGGCGCTCGCCGGCGAGTTCGTACCGTTCGCCGTCAACGTCTCGGCGGCCGAAGCCAACGAAACCTTGCGGCCGTTCCTACCCCTCGCCGAACGCCTCGGACGACTGTTCGCGACTCTGGTGGGCGGAGTACCGACCCAACTCGACATCAGCACCGAGGGCGAGATCGCGCAGTACGACAACCGAATCCTCACCCTCAGCGTGTTGAAGGGTTTCTTCGGAGCGATCAGCGACGAACCCGTCACGTACGTCAACGCTCCGCAGTTGGCCAAGGCCGCGGGGGTCGACGTGCGCGAACTCGCGTCGCGGGAGTCGCAGGAGTACGTCAATTTGCTCACGTTGCGCGGTGGCGGGCACAGCATCGCCGGAACGCTCACGGGTCGACGCGGAGAGTCGCGACTGGTCATGATCGAGGATCACACGACCGACGTCCCGCCGGCCGAGAACATGCTCGTGGTGCGCAACGACGACCGACCTGGTGTGATCGGGCTCGTCGGTACGGTGCTCGGTGACGCTGGTGTGAACATCAACGACATGGACGTCGGACGCAGCCCGCAACCCGGTTCGGCGTTGATGGTGATCGCCACGTCGGGTCCGGTGCCCGATGACGTGCTCGACACCTTGCGCTCGTCGCCCGGAATCGTCTCGCTTCACACGCTGCACGCCTGACGGGCGTCAGGAGAAAGCGACGGCGCGTATCTCGTCACGCGTCGTCTCGGCGGCGCGGCGAGTGGCATCGACCCAATTCGCTCCGGAGGCCGCGTACAGAACGGCCCGTGACGAGTTGATCATCATTCCGTAGCCGGTCGAATCGCGTCCGGCGCGAACCGTGGCGACGACATCGCCGCCTTGGGCACCGATTCCGGGCACGAGAAGTGGGAGGTCGCCGACGATCGAGCGGACGCGGCGCAATTCGTCGGGAACGGTGGCACCCACCACGAGGGCGACCTCTCCCTTGGCCGCCCAGTCGTCGACGGCGAGTCGAGCGATCCTCTCGTAGAGGGGTGCGCCACCGACGTCGAGGTTCTGCAGATCGGCACCGCCGGGATTGGACGTGCGACAAAGAACGATCACACCCCGGTTGCGATGGGCGAGGAACGGTTCGATCGAATCGGTGCCGAGGTACGGATTCACGGTCACGGCATCGGCGCCGTAGCGCTCGAAGGCCTCGATGGCGTAACGCTCGGCAGTCGAGCCGATGTCACCCCGTTTGGCGTCGAGGATCAGAACCGCGTCGGGACACGATGCCCGAACGTGCGCGCACAGCAGTTCGAGTTCACGTTCGGCACCGATCGCCGCGAAGTAGGCGATCTGGGGTTTGAAGGCGCACACGGTGTGAGCCGTGGCATCGACGACGGCGCGACAGAAGTCGAGGGTGCCACGGGGCGAGCGTTCGACTCCTTCGGGAAACTTGTCGGGATCGGGATCGAGCCCGACACACAACATCGAATCGGCGCGGTGCCAGGCCGATCGGAGTTTGGCGTGGAAGGACAGCGTCAGCCCTCGACGGTGATGGCGGCCGTGGGGCAGAGATCCGCGGCCTGCTCGACCTTCTCGCGGAGCTCTTCGCCCGGCTCTTCTTGAAGTACGTAGAGATAGCCGTCGCTGCGTACCTCGAAGACCTCGGGGCACACCTGCATGCACGAACCCGTGGATGCACAAACGTCGAAGTCGACCGTGACTCGCATGTCTCTCTCCTTGTCGTCAGATGCCGACGATAGTGCTCAGTGCCGGGACTCGTGGCGTTCGTGGGCCGACAGAACGGCTCGGAGCGAGGCGGTCACGGTGTTCTCGTCGGTGCCGACGCCCCAGAGAACCTCTCCCGAACCATCGACCGTCTCGACGTAGGCCACCGCTTCGGCCTCCGAACCCTTGCCTATGGCGTGCTCGCTGTAGTCGACCACGTCGATCGTGGCCCCGAGACCGCTGCGCATGGCCGCCACGAAAGCGTCGATCGGACCGTTGCCGTCTCCGGACACGGTCACGTGTCGGCCGTCGACCAGCAACTGAGCGGTGATGGACGTCCGACCCCCGTTGCTCGATTGACTCCGCATCTCGTGACTCTCGAGGACATAACGAGGTGCGGTCGGGAGATATTCGGTCCGAAAGGCGTCCCACATGGTGAGCGGACTGATCTCGGTTCCCATGTCCTCGGTGATGTGCTGGATGTTCTTCGAGAACTCGATCTGGAGACGGCGCGGAAGATCGAATCCGTGCTCGGTCTTCATCACGTAGGCGACTCCACCCTTGCCGCTCTGACTGTTGACGCGGATGACCGCCTCGTAGGTCCGCCCGAGGTGCTTGGGATCGAGAGGCAGGTACGGAACTCCCCACTGGTCGTATTCGCCGGGTGCCCGGCCGGCCGCAGCCGCCTTGCGGTCGATCGCCTCGAACCCCTTCTTGATGGCGTCCTGGTGACTGCCACTGAACGCGGTGTAGACGAGGTCGCCCACGTAGGGGTGACGTGGGTGCACGGGAAGTCGGTTGCAGTACTCGGCGGTGCGACGCAGCGCGTCGATGTCGGAGATGTCGAGTTCGGGATCGACGCCGTTGACGAACAGATTCATGGCCAGATTGACGATGTCGACGTTGCCGGTTCGCTCGCCGTTGCCGAACAACGTGCCCTCGACTCGATCGGCGCCGGCCATCACGCCGAATTCGGCGGCGGCGACGGCGCAGCCGCGGTCGTTGTGCGGGTGCAGACTGATGACGACCGAGTCACGATTCTTGATCGTGCGACCGAACCATTCGATCACGTCGCCGTAGACGTTGGGGCTGTAGCACTCGACGGTGGCGGGCAGATTGAGGATCAGTGGCTTGTCGGGAGTGGGCTGGATGACGTCCATGACGGCCTCGCACACTTCGATGGCGAACTCGGGTTCGGTGAGCGTGAAACTCTCGGGGGAGTACTCGTAGCGAACGTCGGTGCCGGCCAGGGTTGGTTCGAGCGACTTGCACTTGCGGGCGGCATTGACGGCGATGTCGACGATCCCGGCCTTGTCGAGATTGAACACGACGTCGCGCTGCAGGGGATTGGTCGAGTTGTAGAAGTGAACGATCGCCTTCTTGGCGCCACGCAGTGATTCGTAGGTGCGTTCGATGAGTTCGTCGCGACTCTGAACCAGAACCTGGATCCAGACGTCGTCGGGGGAGATGTTCTCCTCGATGAGCTGACGGACGAAATCGAAGTCGGGTTGGCTGGCCGACGGGAAGCCGACCTCGATCTCGGTGAAGCCCATCTGCACCAGGACGTCGAACATGCGTCGCTTGCGTTCGGGGTCCATGGGGTCGATCAGGGCCTGATTGCCGTCGCGGAGGTCGACCGAGCACCAGAGCGGGGCCTTCGTGATGACGGTGTCGGGCCAGGTGCGGTCCTGGAGGACGAGGGGGATGAACGGCGTGTACTTGTCGTGGGACATGCGACCGATGCCCTTGTTCACGAATTGCGGATGGCGGGTGCTGTTCATGTTCTCTCCTGGTTCGGTGGCGGCTCGTGGGGCAAAGAAAAAACCCCGGCGCTGGAGCGCACGGGGTTCGGCGAACGCGATATGGGGCGTCCGCCCTACATAAGGAGGAGGCCCAACAGAGTCGTCACGTGGGTGACCCTACCGACCGGCGTCGCCACCCGGCAACCACCCCCGAACACCCCCCGCCTCACCGAGCAAAACTCGCCACTCTGTTGCGCAGATTCACCCTGGGTGAATCTGCGCAACAGAGTGGGTGAAAAGTGGGGGTGGCGGGTGGCTGGTTAGTTGGCCAGTTCGGCCGTCAGCTGGCCAGTTCGGCCGTCAACTCGGCCGAGAACTCCGCCTCGAAGTCGGCGATCGCCGCCTCGGCCAGCACTGCTCGCCAGTCGTAGCCGACTCCCTTGCCCGGGTAGCTCGGCTCGACCGCACCCCAGGGTTCGGTCAGATCCATGGGTGACATCGTGTTGACATTGCTGTTGTTCATTTGGTCCAACCTCCCCGGGTTTCTCGCGGACTGAAATAGCCGGCGAACCCTACAAAACGTCACCCCCCTCGTCCAGCCAATCCGACCGGTTTTTCCTGATGTGACCCAGACGACACTCGTCCCTCGTTCGAGGGGAATGAACCCGGCCCAGGATCAGTTGCACCTTCTGCCGTCGCCGACGGTCCCGAGAGAAACGGAACGCCATGTCAGCAGCCATCGACCTCACCACCGACAACTTCGAGTCGACCATCGAAGGCGGTGGCATGGTGCTCGTCGACTTCTGGGCGTCGTGGTGCGGACCCTGCCGCCAGTTCGCTCCCGTCTTCGAGTCGGTCGCCTCGGCGAACCCCGACGTGGTGTTCGGCAAGGTCGACACCGAGGCCCAGCAGGACATCGCCGGTGCCTTCGGCATCCAGTCGATCCCGACGCTCATGATCTTCCGCGACGGAATCCTGCTCTACAACCAGGCGGGGGCGTTGCCGCAGCGCGCCCTCGAGGAATTGGTCGGCAAGGCGCGCGAACTCGACATGGACGTCGTTCGCGCCGAGATCGCCGCACAAGAAGCCGCGCAGAGCTGACGCCGTCGTCGACGTCGTGATCGTGGACCTACTGTGGGTTCATGAATCACGGACGTCCGGTCGTCGATCCCTCCGAAGTCGGTTTGAGCCCCGATCGTCTCGGGCGCATCGACCGACACTTCGCGCAGTACATCGACAAAGGTCTGCTCACGGGATACCAACTCGTCATCGCTCGTGACGGGAAGGTCGCCTTCACCTCCACCCAGGGTCTGGCCGATCGCGAGGCCAACCGACCGGTCGCCGACGACACGATCTGGCGGATCTTCTCGATGACCAAGCCGATCACGGCGGTCGCCGCCATGATCCTCTGGGAGGAGGGACGCTTCGAGCTGCACGATCCGGTGGCGAAGTTCGTTCCCGAATTCGCCGAGACCAAGGTGTGGCGCGGTGGAACCTGGGTCAGGCCGGTACTCGAACCGCTGAGCGAGCCGATGGAGATGTGGCATCTGTTCACTCACACCGCCGGACTCACCTACGGCTTCATGTATCAGCACCCCGTCGACGAGTTGTATCGCAAGGCCGGTATGGAATGGGGATTCCCACGCGATCTCGATCTCGCCGGATTGTGTTCGTTGCTCGCCCGTCAACCCCTGCTCTTCCAGCCGGGTGCCGAATGGAACTACTCGGTCTCGCTCGACGTCCTCGGTCGCGTCGTCGAAGTCATCAGCGGACAGCGTCTCGGCGACTTCATGCGCGAAAGGATCTTCGAACCGCTGGGCATGTCCGACACCGCGTTCTGGTGCACATCGGATCGTGCCGAACGCATGTCGGCCCTCTACGCCGCCGCACCGGGAACT
>Ga0129333_10005819_pt1 | contig 11625 bp, 10 predicted proteins | sample CPB6_08_DNA_FD_94474 | JGI IMG/M metagenome (GOLD analysis project Ga0129333, IMG submission 94474) | Freshwater to marine salinity gradient microbial communities from Chesapeake Bay, USA - CPBay_Sum_0.6_0.8_DNA | ecosystem: Environmental > Aquatic > Marine > Coastal | place: USA: Chesapeake...
GGCCCGGTCGTCGTGCGCAAGCCGATGTTGGAGTCCGATCGCGATGGTGCCTACTGGCGCGCGAAGTCGCCGGAGGAGCGGATCGCCGCCTTCGTCGAGCGGCGCCGGGAGTTCGAGGGGTGGACCGTGGAGACTGAACCCCCTCTTCCGCGCGTTGTGCGGGTGATTCGCCCGCAATGACGTTGACTCCCTGATCATCACCGGCCTGGAGCAGCCGGTGCGGGGTCGAGCACCCCCGTTGTCAGACATAAGTACTACACTGGCGCTATGGAGTCGGTGTCCAAGCGCGACGTCAACCAGCAGACCGCGGCGGTGCTCGAGCGGGTGTCCGAAGTGGGTGAGGTCGTGGTCACCGAGCGGGGCACGCCCAAGTGGCGGATCACTGCCTACCACGGCGAGGAATCTGTCCTGGATCGGCTGCAGCGCGAAGGCCACTACTCCCCTCCCGCCACCTCGCCACATCCGTGGCCCGTCCACCCGGGAGGCTCGGCCTACACGTCGGCCGAAGTCGATGCGCTGATCGACGAGATCCGCAGAGACAGCTGATCGTGGGAATCGTCTACATCGACACCTCCGTCGCCCTGCGCACCATCCTGGACGTCCCCGAGCGGGCGCGGCTCCAGGCATGGATGGATGTGTCGGACGACGTGCACGTCTCCTCACGGCTGCTGCAAACCGAGACCGTCAGGGCCCTTCGCCGAGATGGCCGCCCGGTCTCTGACGGCGCTCCGATGCTCAGCCGAGTCGGACTGCTGGACATCACCCGCCAGACCCATGTGCTCGCGGAGTCTTTCGATCGACATGTCCGGACGCTGGATGCCCTTCACCTGGCGACGGCGCTTCTCATAGGTGAGCCCGTGACCGTTGCCACCCATGACCGGGCTATGGCGTCCATGGCGCTGGACCTGGGCCTGAGGGTCATCGACCCCGTCGAGGATTACTGACGGCTCTCGATCCGTGAGAGGTTGCCTTCTTCAAAGTCCCGATTGAAGAATCCTCAAACATCCGGTTCGAGAGGTCTCACGCGGTCGATCGGGTCTCTGGAGCCCCGACCCTGCTTCCTGACGGCGCCTACTTCCGTGCTGCGGCGATGAGCAGAGTCGACACGTCGACAACCTCGACGCCCTCGGCCTTGCCCTCCTGCTGGCGGACGGTGACGGCGTCGTTGAGCATGACGGAGCAGAACGGGCAGGCAACCGCGACCTTGCTGGCGCCCGTGCCGATGGCCTCGTCGCCGCGGTTCTGGTTGACGCGGGTGCCGAGCTTCTCCTCCATCCACATGCGGGCACCGCCGGCGCCACAGCAGAAGGACCTGTCGCCGTGCCGCTCCATCTCGATCGTCTGTGCACCAGTGGCCGCGATGAGCTCACGCGGCGGGGTGTAGACGTTGTTGTGGCGGCCGAGGTAGCAGGGGTCGTGGTAGGTCACCTTCTGGTCCACCGGCGCGACCGGGGTCAGTCGCCCGTCCTGCACCAGCTGGTTGAGCAGCTGGGTGTGGTGGACGACCTCGTAGTGGCCGCCGTTCTGCGGGTACTCCCGGCCCAGGGTGTTCAGGCAGTGCGGGCAGGTGACGACGATCTTCCTCGCCTTGATCTCGTTGAGCACCTCGACGTTCTGCATGGCCTGCATCTGGAAGAGGAACTCGTTGCCGGCTCGCCGGGCCGGATCACCCGTGCACGTCTCGCCCTCGCCGAGGACCATGAAGCTGACGCCGGCGATGGTGAGCAGCTCGGCGACGTTCTTGGTGGTCTGCTTCGCGCGGTCCTCGTACGCGCCCGCGCAGCCCACCCAGAACAGGTACTCGACATCGTCGGGGATGGCGTCCTCGCCGTCCATGCCGAAGACGCGTACCTCGAAGTCGACCTCGCTGATCCAGTCGTTGCGGCCGGAGGCGTTCATGCCCCACGGGTTGCCCTTGCTCTCGAGGTTCTTGAACAGTCCGTTGAGCTCGGTGGGGAACTCCGTCGCGATCATGACCTGATTGCGGCGCATGTCGACGAAGTGGTCGATGTGCTCGATGTCGACGGGGCACTGGTTGACGCAGGCGCCGCACGTGGTGCACGACCACAGCGCGGCCTCGTCGATGACCGGCAGTTCCAGGCCGGTGGTGCGGTGCCCGTCGAAGGTGTAGCCGTCCTCGCCAACGTGCTCGGATCCCTCTCGCGAGCCGATGAAGGGCCGTTCGACCTGCTCCTTCACCTGGGTGCTCACCGAGGCGAGCGCCTCCTCGTTGTTCTCGCCGAGGCCGGGGTGCTCACCCTTGGCCGCCATGAGGTACGGCGCCTGCGTGAACATGGCATCGCGCAGGTCCATGATCATCAGCTTCGGGCTGAGCGGCTTGCCGGTGTTCCATGCGGGGCACTGCGACTGGCAGCGGCCGCACTCGGTGCACGCCATGAAGTCGACGTAGTTCTTCCAGGTGAAGTCGCCGATGTGGCCCTTGCCGAAGGTCGCGTCGTCCGGCGGATCCTCGAAGTCGACCGGCTCGCCCTTGAAGTAGATCGGCAGCAGCGGGCCGAGGGCGTTGGGTCGCCGCGAGGTGTAGACGTTGACGGGCGCGGAGAAGATGTGCAGGTGCTTGCTGTGCAGCACGATCAGCAGGAAGGCCAGGATCACGGTCACGTGGGCCCAGATGAACACCGTCTCGACCCACAGGTTGGACTCGCCCAGCGGAGCAAGCCAGCCGCCCACGATCGCTGATGCGAAGGCACCGCCCATGTCGTTGGCATAGATGGTGTCGATGATCGTGTTGGTTTTCGCCCCGCGGTAGATGAGGAGGGTCGCGACGACGAGGAAGATCATCAGCAGCACGAGCCAGGCGCCCTTGGTGTGCGAGCCGAAGAAGCGCGACTGCCGGCCCTGCTTGGCGGGGTTGTTGACCAGGCGGATGATCGCGAACATCACGATGCCGATCAGGACGAGGACGGCGAAGAGGTCCTCCATGAAGCGAACGACCTGCCAGGCGCCGATGACCGGTACGTGCCAGTGCTCGATCACGAGCTCGCCGAAGGCAGTGACGACGGTGATGCCGAGGATGACGAACCCCCAGAAGGCGAACACGTGCGCGATGCCCGGGATCGTCCACTTCAGCAGTTTGCGCTGGCCGAAGACCTCGGTGGCCTCGGCCTCGACCCGCTTCGGGGCGTCCGAGGTGCGCCCGACGGCCGGCTTGCCGGACCGGGCCAGGGAGACCAGGAACCAGCCGCGCTTGAGGGCGAAGGCCAGCAGGACGACGGTGATGAGGGCGCCGACGACGGCCCGGATCCACATGTGCTCCACGCGGGGACTGTATCGCTCGCGAGGCCCTCGCGGACCTCGGTGGCGGGGGGGGGCGCCCATCGTGCGTCCGAGCGGAATCCGGGGCATAGTCGTGGAGATGCGAGGCGAGGAGGTGTGACCATGGCGCAGGTGGACTTCACGGTGGTGCGCGACATCCCCCTGCCCGCCCGCATCGTCTTCGACGAGCTCGTCGACTGGGCCGGGCACGCGGAATGGGTGCCGCTGACGCGGGTCGAGGTCCTCACCGGCGACGGGGGCCCGGGAACCGAGTTCATCGCGACGTCGGGGATCGGACCGGCGGCGCTGCCCGACCGGATGCGCGTGGACGCGCTCGACCCCGAGGCCATGACCGTGGTCATCACCAAGCTCGGCCCGGTCCTGGCCGGGGCGGTCCGCCTGGCCGTGGTCAGCACGGGCGATCAGTCGTGCCGCCTCGAGTGGGTCGAGGAGATCCGCGTCCCCTACGCGCCCCAGTTCCTGGCGCGGCCGATCGCGTTCGCAGCCCGTCGTGGCTTCACCACGGCCATCACGCGCATGGTGTCGCGGCTCCAGGCGCGTCAGCGCTCCTAGTCGTCCCGTCCGTCCTCGCGTCCGAGGCTGCGTACGACGTCGACCGCGGCGGCGAGCTCGGGTGCCAGGAAGCGATCCGGGCCTGACCCGGGCACGGTGGTCCGCAGGGCCTCGATGACGCTGCGCGAGGCAGGCGACGGCTCCAGCGGCGCGCGCAGCTCGATCGCCCGGGCCGCGGTGACGAGCTCGATGGACAGGATCCGTCTCAGGTTGTCGACGACCTGCCGCAGCTTGCGCCCCGCATGCCACCCCATCGAGACGTGGTCCTCCTGCATCGCCGAGCTGGGGATCGAGTCGACGCTGGCCGGGGCGGCGAGGCGCTTGTTCTCGCTGACGAGGGCTGCCTGCGTGTACTGGGCGATCATCAGCCCGGAGTCGACGCCGGGATCGTCGGCGAGGAACGGTGGCAGACCGTGGCTGCGCGCCTTGTCGAGCATCCGGTCTGTCCGTCGTTCAGACATCGAGCCCACATCGGCGGCCGGGATCGCGAGGAAGTCGAGGACGTACGCCACCGGTGCGCCGTGGAAGTTGCCGTTGCTCGACACGGTGCCGTCGTCGAGCACAACCGGATTGTCGATCGCGGCCGCGAGTTCGCGCTCCGCCACAGTGCGGGTGTGCGCGATCGTGTCACGCAGGCCGCCTGTCACCTGGGGGGCGCAGCGCAGTGAGTAGGCGTCCTGCACGCGCGAGTCGTCCTCCTTGTGCGACGCGACGATGCCGGAGCCGCTCAGGTGCGCGCGCATGCGGGCTGCACTGGTGACCTGCCCCGGGTGGGGCCTCAGGGGCTCGTGCAGCTCGGGCCGGAACACCGCATCGGTGCCGAGCAGCCCCTCCACGCTCATAGCGGCGGTGATGTCGGCGACATCAGCGAGCTGCTCGAGGTCGGCGATCGCGAGGATCAGCATCGCGAGCATGCCGTCAGTGCCGTTGATGAGGGCCAGGCCCTCCTTCTCGTGCAGCTCGACCGGCGTGATGCCGGCGTCGGCCAGGAGTGCGTCCACCGCCTGCTCCGTTCCGTCCGGTCCGTTGGCGCGACCCTCGCCCATCAGCACGAGCGCGCAGTGCGCGAGCGGGGCGAGATCGCCGCTGCACCCCAGTGACCCGAACTCGTGCACGATCGGCGTGATCCCGGCGTTGAGCAGCGCGGCCATCGTCTCCGCGACGATCGGGCGCGCACCGGTGCGGCCGCTGCACAGGGTCTTCAGTCGCAGCAGCATCAGTGCGCGCACGACCTCGCGCTCGACCTCCGGTCCCATCCCTGCCGCATGCGATCGCACGAGCGAGCGCTGCAGCTGCACCCGCTGCTCGACCGGAATGTGCGTCGTGGCCAGTGCGCCGAATCCGGTCGAGATGCCGTACGCCGGAGTGGGTGAGGCCGCCAGGGCCTCCACCTGGGCTCGGGTTCGAGCCATTGCGGCGAGTGCCTCGGGCGTGATCTCGACACGGGCATCGTGGCGGGCGACCGCGAGCACGTCGTCGATCGTCATGCCGTGCGTTGAGATGAAAACGACATGGCTGCTCATCGGCTTCCCTTCGCGCATGATCCGGATCGCCACACCTGGTGGATGAGGTCCACCCCCGGACGGTAGGACAGGTGGACCGGATCAGGCGCATCGAGGACGACAAGGTCGGCACGCGTCCCGACCTCGATCGCTCCGATGTCCGTGCGACGCAGGGCGCGTGCCCCGCCCAGGGTCGCGGCCGTCAGTGCCTCCGCCGGCGTCATCCGCATCTCCCGCACCGCGAGGGCGATGCAGAGCGGCATGCTCGTGGTGAAGCTCGTCCCCGGATTGCAGTCGGTCGCGATGGCGACGGTCGCTCCGGCGTCGAGGAGCCTTCGGGCGTCGGGGTAGGGCGACCTGGTGGAGAACTCCGCACCGGGCAGCAGCGTCGCCACGGTGTCCGAGTCGGCGAGGGCGTCCACATCCTCAACGGACAGGTGCGTGCAGTGGTCGGCGGATGCCGCGCCAAGCTCGACCGCGACCTGCACGCCGGGCCCCTCCTGCAGCTGGTTGGCGTGGACCCGCGGCCGGAGGCCGGCCGCGACTCCCGCGCGCAGGATCGCGCGCGCCTGATCGCCGTCGAACGCGCCGCGGTCGCAGAACACGTCGATCCAGCGGGCGTCGGGAGCGCAGGTGGCCAGCATCTCGCCCGTCACGAGCGCCACGTACGCGGCGGGGTCGTCGGCGTACTCGACCGGCACGACGTGCGCGCCCAGGTAGGTCGTCTCGTCGGTGAACTCGCGGGCGATGCGCAGCGAGCGCGCCTCGTCGATCGTGGTGAGTCCGTACCCGGACTTGATCTCCCAGGTCGTGGTCCCCGAGCGCAGCAGCTCGTCGGTGAGGCGCACGACCGTCGCCCGCAGGGTGTCGTCCGTCGCGGCACGCGTCGCAGCGACCGTCGATCGGATCCCGCCGGCCGTGTAGGGGGATCCGGCCATGCGGGCGGCGAACTCGGCACCTCGATCGCCGGCGAAGACGAGGTGGGCGTGGCTGTCGACGAACCCCGGGATCACGGCCCGGCCCTCGACGTCGACCACGGCGTCCGCAGCGGGGGCAGCTGCCCGCGCGCCCACCCACGCGATGCGATCGCCGTCGATGACGACGGCGGCGTCGGCGAGGTCGCCGTCCGAGGACTGCGTGGACAGCAGGCCGATACCGGTGAGCAGGGTCGCAGGCATGGTGGGTTCCTAGTCGGCCGCTGCGGCCTCGCGCATGGGAATGCGCACACCGCGCTCCTCGGCAACTTCGAGCGCCTCGTCGTATCCCGCATCGCTGTGGCGGATCACGCCCATGCCCGGATCGTTCGTCAGCACGCGCTCGAGCTTCTGTGCTGCGAGCTCGGTGCCGTCGGCGACACTCACCTGCCCTGCGTGGATGGAGCGGCCCATGCCCACTCCACCACCGTGATGGATCGACACCCAGGACGCACCCGAGGAGATGTTGAGCATCGCGTTGAGCAGAGGCCAGTCGGCAATGGCATCGGAGCCGTCGATCATCCCCTCCGACTCGCGGTAGGGCGAGGCCACGGACCCGCAGTCGAGGTGGTCGCGTCCGATGACGATCGGGGCGCTCACCTCACCGTGCGCCACCAGGTCGTTGAACGCCAGGCCAGCCCTGTCGCGCTCGCCGTAGCCGAGCCAGCAGATCCGCGCCGGAAGGCCCTGGAAGGCGACGCGCTCCTGCGCCATGGTGATCCACCGGCGCAGGTGGTCGTTGTCGGGGAACAGCTCGAGCACAGCCCTGTCGGTGCGTGCGATGTCCCGGGGGTCGCCGGAGAGGGCGGCCCAGCGGAACGGGCCCTTGCCCTCGCAGAACAGCGGTCGGATGTAGGCGGGGATGAATCCGGGGAAGGCGAAGGCCCGCCCGTAGCCGCCCTTGCGGGCCTCGTCGCGGATCGAGTTGCCGTAGTCGAACACCTCGGCTCCGGCATCCATGAAGCCGACCATCGCCTCGACGTGCCTGGCCATCGACTCCTGCGCGCGGTCGGTGAACTCCTCGGGCTTCTTCTCCGCGTACTCGCGGGCGTCGTCGAGGTCGATCCCCTCCGGGATGTAGGCGAGGGGATCATGCGCCGACGTCTGGTCGGTGACGATGTCGATGGGCACTCCACGCCGCAGCAACTCGGGCAGGATCGTCGCTGCGTTGCCGAGCAAGCCCACCGAGATGGCCCTGCGCTGCTCCTTGTAGGCGAGCACACGGGCGATCGCGTCGTCGAGGTCGTCGGCGACCTCGTCGAGGTAGCGGGTCTCGACGCGGCGGCGCAGCCGCGATGGATCGATGTCGATGATCAGGCAGGTGCCCTCGTTCATGGTGACCGCGAGCGGCTGTGCACCGCCCATGCCGCCGGCCCCGGCCGTGACCGTGAGGGTGCCGGCGAGTGTGCCTCCGAAGCGCTTGGCTGCGACGGCGGCGAAGGTCTCGTACGTGCCCTGCAGGATCCCCTGCGTGCCGATGTAGATCCACGAGCCCGCCGTCATCTGCCCGTACATCGTCAGGCCGAGGTGCTCCAGGCGGCGGAACTCCGGCCACGTGGCCCAGTCGCCCACGAGGTTTGAGTTGGCCAGCAGGACGCGCGGTGCCCACTCGTGCGTGCGGAACACGCCCACGGGGCGGCCCGACTGCACGAGCATCGTCTCGTCGTCGGCCAGCGTCGTGAGCGTGCGCACGAGGGCGTCGAAGGAGGCCCAGTCGCGCGCCGCCTTGCCGGTGCCGCCGTAGACCACGAGCTCATCGGGGTGCTCGGCCACGTCGGGGTCGAGGTTGTTCATGAGCATTCGCAGCGCGGCCTCCTGCGGCCAGCCGCGTGCCGTGAGCGTGTTGCCGCGCGCTGCCCGCACGGGCCGGGGTCCTGAGGTGACGGTCATGGGGCCATGCAAGGGCAGGTGGGTCCGGGACGACAGGCCACCCGGAGGATTACTGTCTGGAATACCAGACATTGGAGGCAGGGCGTGGCGCGGATCCCGGCGGCAGAGCGCGCCCTCGACCTGCTGACCGCCCTCGCCGGCGCTTCCGGCCCGATGACGGCGGCCGGGCTGGCCCGCGATCTCGGCATCCCGAGGTCGACGACGTACCAGCTGCTCGATGTGCTGGCCGGGCGAGGCTTCGTGACGCATCTGACCGAGGAGAGGCGCTGGACGCTCGGCTTGACGGCGTTCGAGGTCGGTGCGGGATACCTGCGGCGCGACCCCCTGGAGCGGCTCGCCCAGCCGCTGCTGCATCGCCTCGCGCAGCAGGCGCCGATCCCGGCAGTGGCCCATCTCGGTGTGCTCCGCGGGCACGAGACGGTCTACCTGCTCAAGGAGACCTCAGACCACGTCGTGACGACGGTGACGCAGGTCGGTGTCCGGCTGCCAGCTGCCCTCACCGCCTCGGGGCGAGCGATTCTCGCGCGCCTACCGCGGGCCCAGGTGCGGGCGCAGCTGTCGGCGCGCGGCGCCTTCGTCGACCGCACCGGACGCGGGCCACGCTCGCTGTCCGCCCTCGATGCCCTGCTCGCGGTCGAGAGGCGCCGTGGCGTCTGCGAGGAGGAGGGTTTCATCACCGAGGGGTTCTCGTCGATCGCGGCGCCCGTGCTCGACACGCACGCTGAGCCCATTGCCGCCGTCGGCCTCACCTTCCGCTCCGACACTGCGACGACGTCCGCCCGCTCGGCCATCACCCGGGCAGTCCTGCAGTGTGCTCATGACGTGGGCATGCGCCGGGGCGCCTGAGTATCGTCGCCGCATGACCGCAGCGGTCCTGTCCGACGAGCAGGTGGACCAGTTCCACCGTGACGGCGTCACGATCGTGCGGGGCCTGTTCACGCCGGACGAGGTCTCGACCATCGAGCGCGGGATCGAGCGGGTGCTGGCCGATCCGGGACCGATGTTCAAGGTGGCCAGCCCTGCCGATGACCCAGGACGGTTCGTCGAGGACTTCTGCCGGTGGCGGGAGGTCGAGGAGATCGAGCAGGTCGCCCGCACCTCGCGGGCCGCGGACGCCGCGCAGCAGTTGATGGGCGGTGGCAGCGTTCGACTGTTCCACGACCACGTGCTCGTCAAGGAACCCGGCACGCGGCAGGAGACGCCGTGGCACCAGGACCAGCCCTACTACAACGTCGACGGATCGCGGAACGCGTCGCTGTGGGCGCCGGTCGATCCGGTCGCGGCCGAGTCGACGCTGGAGTTCCTTGCCGGCTCCCACCGCATGGGCTGGCTGATGCCGCGCACGTTTCTCGACCACCAGGCGAGGTGGTTCCCGGAGGGAACGCTGAGCGAGATCCCGGCGATCGAGGCTGATCGCGGCTCCTTCGACATCCGCGGCTGGGCCATGGAGCCCGGCGACGCGGTCTTCTTCCACATGCTGACGATCCACCACTCCTACGGGGTGCCGGGGTCATCGCGGCGTCGGGCGTTCTCGCTGCGCTTCCTCGGCGACGACATGGTGCACGCCCCGCGCACATGGGTCACCTCGCCCAACTTCGATGGCCTGGACCTGCAGATCCCCCCGGGTGCGCCGATGGAGCACGAGTTCTTCCCCGTGCTGCGCACGGCATGACCGACGATCCGCGGTGGCCGCGGGCGGACGCGTGGCTCGCGCGTGGTGACACCGGCGACGTGGATGTCGCCGTCGTCGGTGTGCCTGCCCACCGCACGTCCATCAGTGCGACTCGAGCGGATACGACACCGGCGGCGATCCGCGAGGCGCTCGCTCGCTACTCGACGTACTCGTGGGCGCACGGAATCGACGTCGCGGAACTTGCGGTGCGCGACCTCGGCGATGTTCCCGATCCCGATGGCACGGAGGGGGAGGCCCGGGTCATGGCGTCCGTCGCGGGCGCCGATGCCCGCCTGGTCATCGCGCTCGGCGGCGACAACTCGATCACGTACGCCGTCATGCGCGGTGCCGTCGGTGAGCTCACGGACTCGGGCCTGATCACCCTCGATGCGCACCATGACCTGCGGGACGGAACCAGCAACGGCTCGCCCGTGCGCAGGCTCGTCGAGGCCGGGCTCGCGGGCACGCGTGTGGTCCAGATCGGGATCGCCGACTTCTCCAATTCCCGCGAGTACGCCACGCGGGCGCGTGAGCTGGGGATCACCGTCGTGACGCGCGATGCCCTGCGACGCCGTCCCATCGCAGACGTCATGGCCGAGGCCCTCGCGATCGCGTCCTCGGGCGGCGGTCGGGTGCACGTCGATCTCGACGTCGACGTGTGCGACCGGTCTGTCGTGCCCGCGTGCCCCGCGGCGGCGCCGGGGGGTCTGTCTGCTGACGAGCTGCGGCAGGTCGCATTCCACGTGGGCCGGTCGCCGCGGGTGTCCTCGATCGACATCACCGAGATCGACGCGCAGGCCGACGCCCCCGATCAGCGGACGGTGAGACTGGGGGCCCTGCTCCTGCTGGAGGCCGCTGCCGGGCTGGCCGCCCGCTGACCGGCCGAGCGCCGGCCCGCCGGGCCGTCAGGTGAGCTGACGGATGTCCCGCTCACGATCCAGCCGGGCGCGCAGGTCACGTGAATCGTCGATCTGGATGCCCGGCCGCACCCATCCCTGCCTGGTGGACACGGGTAGCGCCGTGGCTGGGGGACTCGATGCTGCGATCAGGAAGCGGAGAGCGTCGCCCAGCAGGTGATCGAGCGAGCATCCGCGACGAGATGCCTCGTCCCGGGCCGATCGGACAAACTCCTCGTCGAGGTCGAGGGTGATACGCACCTCCTCAGCCTAGGACGGGCAGACCACACCGGCCTTGTCGCCCTTGGGGCCGGGGCTGGGTACCCGACAAACCGCGGGGCACAAGTGTGATCCAAATCACACCTATGAGGCCATCCCTGGGGAATGATTCCCCCCGCCCCGCCGTTGGCATCTCTAGTTGAGTCGATCCCACTCATACTTTGTGATACCGCACTTGCGTGCTTGAGATGAGCGGGTCAGACTCAGCGGAAGACCGCCCGGGGAACCGGGAACAGCCTCCCGGACCCCGGGACACAACGACAAAGGAGCACCACCACCATGGCTCGAGCAGTGGGCATCGACCTGGGCACGACCAACTCGGTCGTCTCGGTCCTCGAGGGCGGCGAGCCCGTCGTCATCGCCAACGCCGAGGGCGCCCGGACGACCCCGTCCGTCGTCGCCTTCGCCAAGAATGGAGAGGTCCTGGTCGGCGAGGTCGCCAAGCGCCAGGCCGTCACCAACGTCGACCGCACCGTGCGGTCGGTCAAGCGCCACATGGGCACCAACTGGACGATCGACATCGACGGCAAGGCCTACACCGCGCAGGAGATCAGCGCCCGCAC
>Ga0129333_10005820_pt1 | contig 11624 bp, 9 predicted proteins | sample CPB6_08_DNA_FD_94474 | JGI IMG/M metagenome (GOLD analysis project Ga0129333, IMG submission 94474) | Freshwater to marine salinity gradient microbial communities from Chesapeake Bay, USA - CPBay_Sum_0.6_0.8_DNA | ecosystem: Environmental > Aquatic > Marine > Coastal | place: USA: Chesapeake Bay...
CCGTTTTCATCTTCAGAAACAACATATAAGTTTAGATTTCTCTTGAAAGAATTCGTGTCCTGAATAATGTTAGCTCTTTTTACAGTGCCAAATTTAGCTGGCATACGATAAACAAGATTGATATAATCTTGTCTTGTAACTGCTCTATTCTGAGAAGAAAAGGCGTCTATTGCCCTAATTTTTATTTCATCAGCAGATGGTAATTCAGTGAAACCAATTATTGGTTCTTCATTGTTTACCTCAAAATTTGAGATCAAAGCCAACGCTTCTTGATTTGTGTAATTGCTTGTTGGGAAAGTAACAATTGGCTGAACAACGCTTGTCACAGTGCCAACCGCTGCGTTGACGTTAGAAATTGAATTTACTCTATACTCAACAGTCAAAGTCGTGTTTGCTGGAACAATACCAAACTTGTCGGTCTTGAAAATTACGCTTGGATCATAGCTGGTATCAGCAAAATAATTTTGTGCATGTAACTTCAATGTGGCATCGGTTGGATCTGGAAACGATGATGACAATAGCTGCGTTTCGCTGCCGTAACCAAACTGAAGAAACGTGTTACCATCCAAGTCTTGCTCAACTGTAAATCTTCTTGGCACGATCTTTTGCTTCAATAGATTTGGAGCAGATGTAGAATCATAGCCAGAATTTTGGACTGGAATAAACACAGTATCTTGAGACAAGTATTCAACTTCATAGTATTCATTACCGTCAGCGTCTTTTACCGAAATGACTTCAGATATATTGCTATCACCAAGTTGAAGCTTGAGAAACTTTTGATAATCTCCTACGGAGAGATTTTCTGAAGTTATTTGACCAGAGATTACTTCGCCATATGCTTTCATCGCATAGCTTGTTACAGAATTGTTGCTGTTTAGTGCAGCGACTTTTATTTCAGTATTTGCCGCAGAAAAGTCAACATCTTCATTTAGAATAAATGAAGCGCCACCAGTTGATGATAAGATTGTGCCTTTCTTTAGAACTGGAATCAAATCGGTGTTTGGAGCGCCACCAGCAGTAAGTGCGGGGACAATCACATAAAAGGCACACATGCCAGTTGACGAAGGGGCACCCTTGAATCTATAGCCCATTTGATTGGCTAGTTTTATAATGTTGTTTGGCTCAACGGCAGTTTCTAAAAAAGATTCATTTGATTGATAATCAACATAAAACGAAAGAACGTCGCCAACATAGGATACCAAGTCAACCATCAAAGAGCCAAAGCTAGCTTCATTGAAATCTTTATAGGTTTCTGAATAATAAACTTTGGCATATTTATCAAATCGTTCTTGATTGATTGAAAATCTCGACTGGTATATGAAATTTTTGGCTTATTGATTCCTGACATATTTTGTTCCCTATACTATTTTTAGCTGTAAATTATCCAGCAAATTCAATGGCTCAATCTCATAATCAATCGAAATAACTAGTTCGTTTGCATCTATAGGTTCGTTTGGCGAAGACTCCAAATCATTTATATTGATGTTATTTATTTTTATAAAAGGAAGATAGAGTGAGGTCTTTTCTATAATTTTGTTTCTAATAATTTGATTTGTTTCATAAGAAAAATTCTGAAACAAATAACTTCTTATACCAACGCCAAATTTTGGATCCATAACTTTCTCACCTTCCTCGGTGAGAATAAGCATCTTGAAGTTTTGTTTTACTGCATCAACAGCAGTTTTATGAAGCAAAAACGGACCATCGTTTGCGTCTAATTGTAGAGGTAATTTTACTGAAACACCTACTGCCATGTGATAGCCCTATTTTACTTTTTCTGCATTAGTAATTAGGCTGTCTAACAAGTTTTTACTGAACTCAGAATAAGGCTTGGAAAATAATTGAATATTATCATTGACAAGGTTTTGTGGGATTTGAGCTGCCTCAATAGCTAAAAAGTCACCAGCTACTCTAGAAAAATCAAAGGGATTGTAATCCAAGTTTTTTACAAATTCATCTTTTATTATTTTTGCCTCTTCAGTTTTGGCTTCATCAATTATTGTTATGACTTTATTTAGCAAAGTATCGTTGAGAAAAGTTTGTTGCGGATTGAAAGTTCTTATTACTATGCCAAAATCATCAAAAGCGTTACCCAAAGTTAAAGATCTATTCAATGCATATTTTTTACGTTTTTTAATCGTCTTATAAATTTCACTAACATTTTCTTCTGGTTTTATTAGTGGATTATATAAAATTGAGGCTGGAGATACAAGCGCAACATCGGTGACAGTCCAGCTTCTAATTCCAAAAGAAGACTTGTCTAAATTTATATCCCCATATCCGGGAGCAGGAGGAATAAAGTCTTTTGCAAAATAACGTTTTGAGATTTTATATAAAAGCGCCACTTGTAAATCAAAAAAGGATGAAAACTCTTCCTCGCTAATTCCTTTTAAAAGATCTTCATTTTGTCCTAATAAATTTTTCATAAAATCATAAGTTTCTGTTTTAGAAAGTTTTAGAAAATATGAATTTTTTACAACGTCAAAGCTATTTTTATTTATAAATTGCTTTAGTGCTGGAAACTTACTTGTTATTTTTTCGTAATTTGGCTGAAAAGAAAACTCAAAAAATGTTGATAATTCTACATTATCTGGGGATTGATACTTTTTCTGGTCATTACCATACGCTAGTGGTGGATACGAATAACCAATAGACTTATATACACTTATGAAACCTTTTGCATCTCCCTCTTCTTCGAGAAGAGAAGTGGAAGTTTGAGTGCAATTTGCTATTTGTATTGAATCATTTGTTTTATTTTTTATAAAATACTTCAAAATGTTCGGCGCATCATCCCAATACTCTTTTGTTATAACATTTTTCTGAACCAAGTCCTTGTTTGTATGGCTGCCAATAAATTCCGTTATTATATTGTCTAATGGCACTTCACTTATTTCATTGAATAATAAATCTTGTATTTGTGAAAAAGAAGATATTTCTGGTTGACCGGGAAGAGCAGAAAGATTTTTCCTCGATGCATATGAAACTGGTTGTTGAATTATATTGAGAAAGTTAGCGCTATATTGACTTCTCAACATTGCATAAGCAAAGTATTTCCACTTACTATCATAATCTAGACTATATTCTTTTGTGTTTATGTATTTTTTTGCATTTTCTAAAAAATACAATATATTTTCTTGAAATAATTGCTTTAGATAAATTTCACCAAATTCTTGAATTTGATTTATATTAGAATTCTCAAAATCAAAAGTTGGTTCATAATAATAGATGGCAGCTAAATAATACTTTGCAAGTGGCTTTTTTGAGAATGATGTTTGTTTTTTGTCTTTAACATTTTGCTTCTCTTCTTCGCTTGCCTCAGTTGTAGCAACATAGGCTTGAAAATAGAGAAATATTTTGTCTGATAATTTAGAAACAAGAACTTCTAGCGAATTAAACTTAAAGGAAAAAAGTGGTAAGCTTTTATAGAAAAAGCAAAAATAACTCAAAGTGAATAAATAAATTTTTTCTCTTACCGAAATACTTTGTCCAATTGTATTTGTCGCATCATATCCTATCATTTAAGCCTCTTGTTTAGAAAATTCTTCTTCTAGTTGTCTTTCTAGTTCAATGTATTTCTTTAGATTTTGTATTTTTTTATTTACATTTTTGTCCGAGTTGTTCAATAAATTATTGTAAACGTAATAATAACTTTTTGTTTTTTGTGCCAATTGATCTGGTATGTTTTGCAAAAATCTTGTATCATCAAAGAAAATTTTACTAAAGATTTCTTTGTCTTTTTTAATTATAAAAAGTTTTTCAGAAGTTTTATTAAATTTAGTTTTCCACCCTTTCTTGATAATGTTTTTATTTTCAGAATTTATTGTATCTGAAAAATTAATAACTCTTAAACTTTCTTCAGTGCTCAATTCTACAAATTCATTTCCTTCTTGTTTGGAAATTTTTTCATTGTCCTTTCTCGTATTATATGAAGAAAATAAGTATTTGTCTTGTTCTGAGACAATTATTTGACCATTTTTATAAAAAACACCCAATTCAGTAAAAGCAAGCTTGTTATTGCTTGTTTCAACTAATAATTGGATCAAGGCATCTTTTGGACTGGCTTGAAAATTAGAATCTGACTTTATTATATTGCCTATAAAAAATCCCGTGTGTAAACTCACAAACTCGGCTAGAAGGTTTATTGTTTCATAAGAATCTAAAAATGACTTCTTTAGATTCTTATAGTTGTCAAAAGATCTTGAAATTATTGAAGTTGCGCCAGCAGAGATTGCGTCTTTGGCTTGTTGATCTAGATAAGATAGATCTTTTAATTTTTCATTCAAGCTTGTATTGTTTACTATATCACATAGATCAGTTATCTCATTTAGCAAATCATTTGCTTTATCAAGTATTTCTTGCCCGCTGAAATCTTCTGAGGGATTAGTGTCATCAAAGCAGTAACTTCCTGAGCGCTTATCAAGAAGAAGTTGTTCGTAACAAGGAGTTAGATCCACATATCTCGCGAAGAGCGCGAAGAAAGATGAAGTTGTTTTTCTATTGAAAATTATTTGATCAAAATTACTAAACTGTTGACTATAATTTTTTATTATCGCAAACAAAGAATCCTCTATATTATTTGATAAAGTATCTATAATTTGTTGTGTATCAAGAATAGAAGACAGTCCAGAAAAGTAAGTATCAAATTCATTATTGGTTATTGAAACTTTATAAACATCTCTTGCGATTGAATAAATTTGATTCTTGCTTATGTTTGTATTTGAGGAGAACAATTCATCGTAGCTACATTTTTCTGTTAGTTCCGATAAAGCGTCTCCAGAAGATTCTCCTACTTCTGGTGGATTCAATTTTCTTGTTGCGGTTGGTGAAACTAATTTTTTGCTTGAAGTTTCAGCAGTTAGATTGAGCGGAGCACATAAATACTTTTTTATCTCTGCAATCAGCTTATTCACAAGCTGAATTATTATTTCTAATATAATTTGCAAAATAATTTCTGCTATCTTTTTCTTTAGAGTCTGTAAAAAGTCCGCTGTAAATAAATAAGGAATCTTTGGAACATTTAGAAGTCCAAAGAAAAACAATCTCTTTGCTATATCAGCTAAAGATTCCTCGCCGCTATTGAGTGGTTTGGCAGAAGGAATTGGTGGTGGCACGCATTGTTTTATCTGATCAATGGAATTTAGAATCGAAGCTTTTACTTCTTGATCCCCAGAACCTTTAGCTAGTTTTTCTAATTCTGCCAAAGCTGCATTTTGTGCCAGATTTATAAGGTACTCTATATCTAAAAGTTTTAGGTATTTATATACTTCTGCTAAAATAAAGTCTGTATTTGAACTTTTATTAAGAACTTCTACGAAAGACGCAAAACAGTCTTCTGATAAAAGATCTTTTATTTGTAAACTAGTTGAAAGATCAATGTCGTTTGGCACTACAACTAAACCAGATGGCACTTTTAGCCTTTCAACTTTTACTATTTTTTCTACCGGATCTTCTTTTTTTTCTGTGCCAGTTATTTTTTCTTGTGGCTTTTCTTTTTCTTCGGATGGATTGTGTGTAATCTCTGGGTAATGATAAGTTATAAAGGTATCTAAATTTACATCCCCAGAAGAAACTCTTGCTAATGACTCAAAATTATTTGTCCAATTATTTGATGTTTTTAGCTTTACAAACTGGAGTGTAACTTTTTCATCAACTGCCTTTTCTAAAAGCGTGTTTTTATCGTAACAGTACAAATAATCAACTTTTACTTTAGAAAAGTCATTAGTTACAAAAATTTCATCTGCTTTTGGAATTTTATTTTTATCTGCCTGAACTGTTAGTCCACTTTCAACTGCTGTTTTTATTTTATCGTAATCTCTAGAAAATTGTTTTATAAAAAACTCTGTTATAAACAGTACTGTTTTTTCGTTCAATTGAATACACTTGAATGATTCGTTTTCTCCAGATAGGCTGATCAACAAATCGCTTGTTTCAGTTATTGTTGCAATGGTAAGATTGGAATTGTTTTGCGAAGTTATACAAACGTTTTTATCTTCTGCTTGAGGAACTTGAGTAGCTGAAACTGGATTTTTTACAAAAGAAGAGGCTAACAAATTATAATTTTGGTCATAAAAGAATTGCACTCTTTCATTTATTGGATTAGAGGGATAATTTCTCAAAAGTATATTTTTCTTTATAGTTCTTTCTGACTCAACTCTGTCAGCTATTTCAGTAGTATTGTTGAAGTGTGATGACAAAACATCTTGAGTATTTATATCGTATTGTTCTTTGTAATCTTGGACTTGAGCACTTGCTATAGAAAAGAACTCTGCATCTTTTTGCAAAGGATCAGGCTCCTTGAATCTAAAAGCCTCGTTGTCAATTTTTTCTTGTATAGGTAAAAATTTATCAGATGGAATTGGAATAGAATTTCTTATTGATTGAATCGTTGAATTATTTGATGGATTGAATTCTTTTTTATATTTATATAAATAAGAAACACCAGCTTTTATCATGTCTATGATATAAAGATTTGGCTTTGTTTGAGTAGCGTATAATACTTCTGCTAAGTCTGCATAAACACAAATTCTAGTTGGGCTGGATTGTTTGTCAGATTTCGACCGAACGACTTTATATATTTTTTGTTCTACTAAACTTGTTGTGTCTCTGAACAACAAAGAATCAATGTAATTTTTTGCTTTTTCAATTGCGCTTTGATCGCTTATATTATTGAAATCATCAATAAGTACACCGATTGTAGGATAAGGCTGTTGATTTGGATTTCCTTTCGAGCTTATATAAATAAAATACCCTAAATCTGATGAGATTTCTTGTGTTGACCAGCCAGAATCAAGTTTGGGTAAAGATTTATTGAGAAAAGAACTTTCGTTGTTTAGATAGGTATTAGAAAACCATTTATAAATTGCTTGACGAATTATGAAGTTGTAAGTTACTGGACCTATAACGCCAATTTGTTCTGGCGTTGCATCTTCAAGTTCAATTTTTGTAGAACTCAATTCGGCGTTCGTTTTTTTAGCATATTTACTTCCGCCGTATCTTTTTATTATTTGTACTTTTAGATTGACGCTTTCAGAAAAATTCTTTCCTCTCCCGCTTTGTATTTCACCAACTGCTTTAGATATAGGAGAAATGTTTTTATATTTTGCATTTGGTATTTGACTGTCATCAGCTAGAGAACCATCAAATGAAACATCAGATAAATCATATCCAAAAAAATCTACCAAACATTTAGCTAAGGTTTGTAATTGAATGCCTGAAATTTTTATGTCGGGCTTACCACCTTTTTTGCCTTGTTGATTTCCATAATCATCTTCGGAAGCATAACCTTGTGAGTATCTGAAAAATCTGAAATTATTTTTTGCATTGGCAGCCGAAGTAAAATTTCTTACTTCATCTATATTGATGTAGTTTATGTTTCCAGAGTCTTTTAGAACAGGTTTTGCCATAATAATTCTCTATGTAAGTTTATGATCTTCGCTTAAAATTTTTGACTTATTGAAAGGTTGCAAATGATTTGCTTTTAATAATTCAAGATTTATTGTATTTGCTATACCATTAGAAATCTCAAATGCATCAGAAACAACAGAAGTACCCAAAGTAACGACCAAATCAGGCGATGGAGAAGTGGGAGTGCCGGGAACTGGACCGGGCGATATATGAACATGTGCCATCAAAAAATTTTTCATTGTAATCATATCTTTTCTAATCTCTACAATTCTCGTAGATAAATCGTTTACAAAGCGGACTAAATCATTTAGTGCTTCTGTTAGATTATTTCCCAAAACCATTGATTGTAGATTGTCTTCTTTACCAGCTTTCAATAGATGAACACCAGCATAACTACCAATTTTAGAACCATTAGATCTATAATTGCTTGAACCAACAACCAATTCTATTATTTCATTTCCTCTGTGTTGCACTATATCTGCGTTTGATACTGCCACTGTTCTATTGGAAGCTATATAATTTTCTCCGAAAGATTTCAATCTTATATCAGTACAAGAAGCCACAATGTTATGACCGACTGTAATATGTTGAGCAGATTTCGGATTTAGCAAAACGCTAGGCTGAAACGTCACATTGTCATTTTCTGAGCCAACACCCATAACAAATTGTCCACTCCATGGAGAATTCAAGTTTGGTTTGCTGGTATTATAGCCGACATAAGTTGCGGCTGTTCCTTTTCCAGTGTTTTTTAGTACTGTTTCGTTTTGAGTATCTAAATCTAAAATAGTATTGGGAACTCTATCTTTGGAAATAGATTGTTTGGAAACGTTTTTCTTGTTTACTTTCTCCAAATCTATTGTAGCCATTATAGTAAATTCCTAATCTTATTTGGTAAACCTATTTGTTGAACAACATATTTTTTAGAAACATATTCTTTCACTTTAGAAGTAAATTCTTTTGGTGCAACTCCGTTTAGCATTTTTTCTAATTCATCGCCTCCCGGCTTTTCTGTTGTCCAATACCTTTCACTCAATTCTTTTGCTTGTTCTGGAGTTTTGGGAACTATTCCATCTAAAACTTCATAATGTAAGTAATGTCCTGTAGAAGTAAATAATCCCAAACCTATATTTTGGTGGTCTGTGGCTAAAAATTTTTCAACATATAGATAAACTATTTCTGGTGGAATTTGATAAATTGAAGTTTCTGTCTTTATATACACAACAAAATCAACAGCTCTGCCATACCAATGTTGACTATTTGGATCTCTGCCTTTTTTAGCTCCACTTCTAGGCTTTGGCTCAAACCAATTTATTGGCAAGACTAAAACAGTTTGATCGTTTAGTGATTCATTTTTTGCAATTCGTTTCTGCAGTTTGTTTAGATCGTCTCTCAAAATTTTTAGATTATTTGCCACTTTGTCAAAAGAAATTTGACCATTTCCCACAATCAAATCATTGTTTTCTACAAGACCAGATTGAGAATAAAATTTTGAATTTTGTTGAATAACTTTTGGTATATTGAAATTCTGCAAATTTATTATATTTGTCGAATTTATTGTTTTTACACTTTGATAATTTTTTATAGAAGCACTGTTAGATGAAATCGGTTTATTATCAAAAAACCAATCTAATAAAATTTTATCGTTGCTTCTTTTCCAATCTGGCTTTCCTGTATTGGTATATAAATCTAGGGATACAACATTGTCGCACTCGGTATTTAGACTTGGATTTGTTTCAATGTTTTTTATTTGTCCTTGATTGAATTTTACGACAGAGGGCGCAATGTTAAATTCTTTCAGAGTTTCATATCTACCTTGACTGTACAATATAAAGTCTGTTTGTTCTATTTTCTCTATATTGAACGTAATTTCCGCCGTAGAATTATCAATCTTTGTGGTTTGCAATCCATAACTGCTGCTCAAAAATAAAACAAAATAATTGATCAAGTTTGCATTTTCAGAACCAATTTTTATTCTAACAACATTTGGCTGTGTTATAGCACTGGAACTGGCAATTACATATTTATTATTTGGATCCGTGCTAACATTTACTTGATTGAAAAAAGAATTATCTTGTAAAAAAGTTTGTATACTCTTGAATGTGTTATCCGAACTTTGGATTGTATAATTTGGGCTAACAGTTGCGGCTACCTTTTTTTCTCCTTCTAGAGAAAATTCTTTTACAAAAAATTCTATAAAATCATACAAGCCCAAGGAAACAACGTCTTTTGTCGTCAAAGTAGAAGCAAATAAAGATCTTCCTTGACCTTTTGCCGAACTGACTGGGTTCTGCAAACACTTTTCATAATCCTCAAAATTTTTAAGAACTTGTTGTGATGTATCTTTATCTAATTTCAATTCAAGTGTTTTATCTTCAACAACTTGCTCGATTATGCCGCCGCTGTGAATGTTATTATTCTCAAATTTAATTTTTACAACATTACCAATTTTTATACTTTTTACGTCTTGACCAAAATCTTCAATTCTGAACTTATATAAGTCTTCTGGCTTTAGAGTATTGGTAGATGCGGTAAAATTTTCATAACCAAACAAAGTTGAGTGAAGTGCTGGAATATGAACAAAGTAAATGCTTCTTGTTCCTTGATACTTTGTTGTTGTGTTATTTGCTCTCTCTATTCCGTCAATTCTAGAATAAAATATGTCTCTTCGATCATAATTGCTGGTTTGGTCTGTAATAATGTTAGTCACAATTCCATAATAGAAAGTGACTCCATTTTGTGTGTTTGTTTTTAGACTTTCTTGAGTAAGGAATATAACATAAGATAAAAGATTGTCTTGAAAAGCCGTTTCGGCAATCTTTATCTGATTGTTGTTTGGTGTTATAGGAGTAGTTGATGTATCAAGTGTTCCAGCCATTAATCATCGTTCCCGCTTATTGTATCATATAAACCATCAATCTCGCCTTTGGTTAGAGAATCACTTTTATCTTTTTTGTGATGTATTGCCACTAACTTAACTAGTTGTTCGTTAGATCTTTGCAAATTCTCTAAGTATTTACCAAAAGTTTGACCGACCAAATGATGAGCGGTTCGATTATTATAGACTTCCTGACGAAGCTCCTCAATAAATTCGTGAGTGAGTTCTCTGTCCTTTCTTATATTTTCTATTGCCTCTTCAACAAGTTTTGAGCTTTTTGCACTCATTAGATCTCTCCAGATTCCCACTTCTCTCTGAAATCAAAGTATTCTTTTCTAATAACAGAGAGACTGGAAACAATTTGCTTTGTATTCATCCCCGTGATTTCACGAAGATATAAATAAATAGCTTTCTTGTTAAAAATCTGAATTTGATCAATGTTGTTGAATAAATCTTGTATTGCTGACAGAATCTTCTTTTCGTTTTCTTTCAGCGGCATTTTGTTCCATGAATCCATCTCTTGGAATAAATGAACCCAAAATTCTGTGTCTTGTCTAAAATCTTCATAAGGATTATTGAGCACCAAATTATCGTGATCGTACTCATTTACAATGTCTTGTGTTGCAATCTCTTTTTGTAGGCTTCTATTATTTTTCTTTGTCTTATGAATAAACCAATTTTTTGTGATAACTGAAAAATATGAAAACGCTTTAGAACCTTTAGATGTGTCGTATTTATCAAGAATTGTGATAAGCCAAACTTTGCAATCTTCTCTCAAGTCATCAATGTTTGGAAGATTTACAAATTTATAAGTCAAAATTATTTTATCGACCATCTCATCAAAAGCTGGTTTGATGAGCGAAACATAAAGATGTGATTTTCTTTCCCTAGTTGTGATGGTTGCACAATACTCAAGAATCGCATCTTCATGGATTTGTGTGAAATAATAATTTGCTCTAAATGTTGGTTTATCTTTCGTCTTCGTCATCTACGCCTGTTTCCATTGTTTGTAAAAATTCGTCCATATTTTCAACCAACTGTTTTGAGTGATCGACCATAGATTTTATCGTATCGTCACCATAGTAAGTTTCCATTGAATAAATTTTTGATACATGATTGTTGAATAAAACAATTCTCTCTTTTATAAGGCGAACGTTCTCAAAAATTAGAGCATTTAGTTTTAGCATGTTGAATACATACCAAATAAAAAATCCGTTCAATATAAGAGATAAAATTAAAAATACCCAGATCATAATTCTTTGCCTTTGAGTTCTTGTTTGATTTCTTTGAGAACTTGTTTGTTTTCTTCGATATATTGCTTTACAGTTTCGCCAGTTGTTTTTTC
>Ga0129333_10005821_pt1 | contig 11622 bp, 9 predicted proteins | sample CPB6_08_DNA_FD_94474 | JGI IMG/M metagenome (GOLD analysis project Ga0129333, IMG submission 94474) | Freshwater to marine salinity gradient microbial communities from Chesapeake Bay, USA - CPBay_Sum_0.6_0.8_DNA | ecosystem: Environmental > Aquatic > Marine > Coastal | place: USA: Chesapeake Bay...
AGCTCTGTCATTCAAGCCTTGCTTTAGCCATGAACGACTTTGTTGCAATACATTTTCTTTCCAATCTGAAGAATGCGATTCAATATACTCTTCCAATTGATGTTGAAAATCACCCATCTTGAAATACCAATGCTTGGTTGATTTCACGATTGGAGTTTTTCCGGAGATCACACTTTTGGGAGAGATAAGCGCGGTTTGTTCATAGGTTGCACCGCAACTATCACATTGATCGCCGCGCGCGCCTTCTTTTTTGCAGTTGGGGCATATCCCTTCCACATATCTATCGGGAAGAAACATATTGGCGGATTCATCATAGAATTGCGGTTCTTCTTTTTCGGTAAGGAGTCCTTTTTCTAGCCAGTCAAGAAAAAATTCTCTTGCTGTTTCATGATGAGCAGGAAGTGAAGTACGCGAATACACATCGAAACTCATACCGAATCCCGCAAATGATTGCTCATTCATGGGATGATATTTATCGATGATCGCTTGCGGTGTGGTTTTTTCTTTTTCTGCACTGATGGTGATGGCAACACCATGCTCATCGGATCCACAGACAAACAACACTTCCCTGCCTGTGAGGCGCAAAAAACGGGCATACATGTCGGCAGGTAAATATGCACCTGCCAAATGACCCAGGTGAATATAACTGTTGACATACGGCAATGCCGCCGTGATGAGTGTTTTTGCCATGATTCATCTCAAAATGTACATGGCAATTTACTCAATTTTTAAGTGCGATTCAATGAACAATCATTGTAAGTGATTAGAACTCTTCTTCCCATACATTATTCTCTTCAAATGAATCTTGTGGACATGAAAAGAATGTGTATTCGACTCTTCGATTCCTTCTTCTTCCTTCCGGTGTGGAATTTGAGACTATTGGTTCAGTTTCACCTTTTCCAATTGGAATTATTCTTTCTTCATCGATACCTGCTTGTACCAATAAATCTTTCATTGCATCAGCACGGCATTGCGACAATTTGAGATTATCAGCTTCGGTGCCAATACTATCAGTGTGTGCAGTCATAATAATGCAAGTATCCGGATGACTCAACATAAACTGAATTAAATCTTGAATCTTTGGCATACACTCATCATAAGGATAGCATTCATTATATGGAAATTCGCAACCTTCAATGATTATTGGTGGTGGCGGTGGTGGTGGCGGTGGTGGTGGCGGTGGTAGCGGTGGTATTTCTTGAATACAGGTATCTTTTACTATCGTTTTGGTAATGTATACTGTGTCTTTTTCGCATGGCGTAGGTGGACAATCCGGACAAGGTGGACATTGATGTGTACATTTCGAACAATCATGATGGCATGTTGAACAATCATGATGGCATTTACTGCAATCTTGTACATATTCAATCACTTTTTCAATCACTTTCACTGTATCATGAATATGAATATACTTGACTGGATTAAAGATATAATAGTAGTTATGAATATAATGAGTACATGAACAGAACATGCATGTATTATTGATATAGATATTGACATTCCAATTGAAGATGATTGGATGGAAGCAAATGAGGCAACGTGGTCGACAGTCTATTTTAATTGTTATGTGATCATCACATCTACCATCAAAACATTCATTGCAAGGTATACCTGGGCAGTTTTCTCTTATGCAACGATAGGAGTATTGATCTGCTCTTGTACATTTTCTTCCCGGACATCCCGGATATTTGCAGACTATTGTGGTGCATGAATCATATGAAGGAGGTGCAGTTTCCTCATGCTCATGCTCATGATAATGTGGTTGATATCGTAGAAGCATATTCCCACCGGTGAATCTTCCACCGGGAGAATTCAATGTTGATGCATCATTAAGTAGACCAAGCGATATTCCACCAAGAGCGAATTCAATGCCGAAGCGTGCTTCACGAAGAACGGGATTCACCATGAATGAAGTAACCAAGTTCCTATTCAGCGTACTGGCACTCACGCCAATTTGAGCTGATCTTTGTTCACCGCCGAATAAGAGGGTATCTGATGTTAGGGTATATGTACCCAATAGTTGCAACCAATCCGTAACAGAATAAGCCAATGAAAAATTATATGTCAAATCATCAGCATTCACAGAATTAACATTCGTGATTCCTGCTGAAATCAACAATTGGTCAATTGGTCTATGAATCAAAGAACCATTTAGTCGAATCGAACTTGTTCCAAATTCAGAATAGCGGAATGAGCCACCCATCCAGGTATTGTTTTCAATGACATTGAAACCCAATCCCCAGTAAAAACTGAAAGGAGTAAATATTGGGGTATTTCTTTCAGAGATGATACCAAAACCCACTCCATCTTGCGAATAGAATCCACCTACTTGATTATCATAGGCAAAATTGCGCGTATATGGTAGAACCAATACAAGATCAGAATGATTACTGATGCCCAATAATGCAGGATTCCATCCAACGGATGTTGCATCATTGAACAATGTGAGAGGTCTATTGGTAAATCGCTCAGGCGTAAAATTTCCTTGCGCCTGCAGTGCTTGTAAAAACCCTAGAAAGAATACAGCAATGAGTAGTGTTTTCTTCATACACCGCCCCATAATTCAACAAGATTTGTAAGTATTCCAACAAAAGAAACGGTTGATCAGAATAAACATTCGGTCAACCGTGTCATATGTTCAACTATTATTCTTAAAGTATATCAGCAACCAATTTGAGTGAATTCCACTCTTCTATTTTGTTCTCTTCCCTCGGGTGTATCATTGCTTGAAATAGGCAATTCCTCACCAAACCCTTGAGCGGACAATCGAATTGGATCAATCCCTTTTGAAACAAGAAAATCCATGACAGATTGTGCTCTCTTTTGTGAAAGATTCAAATTATAATCATTCGATCCATCGCTATCAGTATGGGCATTGAGTCTTACGCATAAATCAGGATTTTTGTCCAAATAGGAATATAAAACATTCAATTCTTCTTTGCTTTCTTCCTTGATTGCTGCATTGTCATAATCGAAAAATACTTTGCGCAGCTTATAGGTTTTTCCAATAGATTTTCCTGATACAGCATTGATTTGCACATTCGCCATATTTTCAGAAAGAGGATCTTCTGCCTCATCAAATGGAGGGTCTTCAACCTCTTCAGTTTCATCGATGTCTGATTTTTTTTGATTGGGTTCTTCTGATTCTTCTTCATCAAGCCATGAATCTTCTATCACTTCTTCAACAGCTTCTTCCTGTTTCACTTTTGGTGTTTGCGGTTCTGAAGATTGTAAAGTAGCGGGTGAAGTAGCACTTCTTACAGTATCAAACTTCATAATATTCTGTTGTGGTGCAGTATTTGCATTGCCGTGTTGATTACCATGTCCTTGAATTCCGCATCCGCAATATGGACATCCCACAGGATGTGTATGTCCTTCTCTATCAGAAGTGTAATGCTCAGGATGTTCTATTTCAGATTTACCGCTCCAAGAACCGCCTTGATGCCTATTCTCGTCTATACCTGCATGAATTTCAATATGACCATTTACGTAATTTTCTAAAGGTGAAACATGGCCTGTATGACCTTGATTGATATGCCCAACGGGACGCATATATGGACAAGTCAAACCTTTACATGTTCTTCGAGTGCATGGTCTGCCGGGGCAATCAACATTCACACAACGATAAGCGGGGCATCGAGCATCGCCACATCGTTCACCTTCGCAGCCCCGTACGCCGCATCTTTGTGTTCTGCAAACCGGTCTAGGCAATCGATAATGATCATAAGCAAAGAAATTATCATGATTCACTCTCAGCAAGATATTTCCACCGGTGAATCTTCCGCCGGAACTATTCAGAGTAGAGCCATCATTGAGAAGTCCGATGGAGAATATATCAAATGCAACTTCAACTCCGAAGCGAGCTTGTCTAGCAACCGGGTTCACCGAAAATGAGGTGATGACTCTTCTACGACTGATTGCAGCGCTTATACCGAATTCAGATGAATGATTCTCTTCGAAATGCAATGGTGCATCAGCACAATAGCGAATTCTACCATACATTGAAAGCCAATCCCAAGGTGTATATGTTGTAGATAGCTCATACACAAGATCTTTGGTATTTATAGAATTAAGATTTGAAATGCCGGCAGAAAGATATAATCTATTATATGGATTGTAAATCACGGATCCACTATATCGAAGAGTTCTTCCACCAAATTCTGAATATCTAAATGATGCGCCTGTCCATACATTATATCCGGGGACTTTAACTCCAAGTCCGCCGTAAAAACTCCAAGGCACAAAGGAAAATTCAGGCAAGCGTTCATCTCTCATTGATGTATACCCCAAACCTACACCCTGTGAAGAGTAGAAACCACCAACCAATCTATTTGACTGCCAAGTGCGATCATATGGAATAACCAATACCGCATCGGTTTCTCCTGTCATGCCAAGCATTGCAGGATTCCATCCAACCGAAGTTGCATCGTTCATCAATGTGAGAGGACGATTGGTGAACCTATCGGGAGTAAATTGTCCACGCAATTCACTGCCAAACCCCAAACCGATAAGCAAAAAAGCGAAGTAGTAATAAACTGTTTTCATTGATCATACCTGATTATCTATATCTTTTTCTATTAATAAAGCAATCGCCTTGCCAAACTATGAAGATTGGTAAAACTTTCTACAATATCATCTTGGAGAAAGTAGTGAACCATATTGCTTGCCACTCAATATTATGGCAGTTTTTTGCACTAATAAGTCATTACTGAAAAGAAGAGGAATCATTTCCTTTGAATTACGAAATCTAGCTTGAATCATGAGAGTGAGCTTTTTCAGCAATAATGGTTTTATAGCATTCAAACCCTTCAACATATCCTTTTTGGATATGTTTCGAATATCGCGCAATTGCTTCACAAAAGCAGATGAATATCCATTCTTTTGGGCAATGATGTCGGATTTCTCCAAAAGTGAAAATGGTTCGGGCAAAGGTAATTCTGATTGTTTACCCAGCCATTGTTGGAGTTTTTTGAGTTCTTTGTCTGTTGCCTTCCAGTCTTTGGACAGTGTGTCAATATTTGCACAGTATTCACTTACAAATCGAAAGAGCAATTGCTCTTCTTCGAGCATTGACAATAGCGGGGTATAGTTTCCTGACTCAAGAATTGTATCGGGCGCAATTCCATGTCTTGAAGTGACCGGTCTGCCATTTGCTGTTTTGAATTGCAATTCTTTTCCTTCAACTTCCATTGTTTCTGAATATGTAGGAAGTTTTTGAATGCATCGCCCCGAGGGAGTATAATATCTTGCGGTGGTCAGCTTCAGCGATTTGTTTCCGGGGAGTGGCATCACAGTTTGCACAAGACCTTTCCCAAATGAGCGAGATCCAAGAATGATACCTCGATCCAAATCTTGTATCGCGCCGGCAACAACTTCGCTTGCGCTAGCACTTTCCCCATCGATGAGAATTGCAAGAGGAATATCCGGCTCTTGCGGTTGATATTGAGATACATATACGCGCTCTTCTTCGATATTTCTTCCTCTGGTCACGACTATCGTGGATTTCATTGGAACAAATAAATCGCAAATATCAACGGCGGCTTCGAGCAGTCCACCCGGATTACCACGCAAATCAATGATTAATCCAGAAAGATTTGGTTTTTCTCTTCTAAAGTATGCAAGCGATCTTTTCACTTCATCTTTTGTACCAGAGGTAAATCGCTCAATGGCAATATATCCTATGCTGTCATTGACCATACCTGTTATTCCAACTGATTTCACTCTGATGATCTCACGAGTCAATGTCAGATGTATGGTATCAGATTTGCCGGGTTTAAGAATGGATACCTTGACACTTCCACCCACATTCCCTCTACTAAATGATCGAATGATATTTGTTGTGTCATAGAGAACAAATAATGAATCCACATGCGAGATGCGATCTCCCGGTTTCAATCCATTTTTATCGGCAGAATAACCTGGATATACTTCCATAACCGTGAGCATTCCATCAATCACGCCTATGACCATTCCGAATCCTGTATATGTATTCGATGACAATAACTCCATGTCATCTTCACCGTTATCATCCAGGATTTCTGAATATGGATCAAGCGATGACAACATCGACATCGTACCATCATTCACAAAACTCATTGGATCCACAGGATCGACATAATGCAATGTCACTTCACGGAATACCGAGCCAAACAATTCCAAAGCATTCGTTATACGAAGAAATAACTCCTGATCGGAAAATTTGAATGCAATTGCTCCGGCGGTTATGCTCAAGATTGCACATGTTATGATGAAGATTTTTTTCATTAAAACAACTGAAATTGTAATGTAATGAATGAACACATGGTTGTCAAGGCAATCAAATGTGAAAGTATTTCTGAATCAAGTCCATACATATCTATCAAAGCCATTGTCAACACCATTGTCGGCATGCCGGATTCCATGATCAATGCTTTTCCAATCACAGCATCAATTGCAAACATAGAGATGCAAAGTGAAGCCAGAGAAGGAGCAAACATCAAGCGAATAGCCATTGCCGGAATCAATTGCATAACAGATTTCAATGATGGGAGTGTCAATGCCATTCCTACGGAAATCATCATGATTGGAGGTACTGCCTTCCCTGCTATGTCTGAAACATGCAGGACAAATTCAGGCAATTCAATATGCAGATACTTTAATGACAAGCCAATGATCACCGCATAAATCGGAGGCAATGTCACAATCTTTATTGCAGCATGACGAACTCTTTCAATCGTTGAACCCGAATCACCTCTCACATAACCTGCAATCACCACACCAAGAGTCCAGAGCAAAGGAGTCAGTGCAAGTACATCATATATCACGGGCAAGAATGCCATGCCATCTCCAAATACACCAGTGATGATCGGCAATCCTAAATATGTTGCATTGCACCACGCAGCACCTATAACAATGCTTCCCAATGTGCGATCATTCATGCTTTTGAATACTGTCGATTGAAGTATTCGATAGATAATCCATGCAAACAATAAACATCCAATGGTGACAATCATCCCTGTCAAAGGAATCTGCCATAATGCATCATCCAAAGGAGCTCTCGCGATGACTGAGATTGTCAATAATGGCAATAAGATATGTATAACCAGCGCACTGATTGCATTGCGCATCGTTGACGCCTCGGGAAGATTTGGAATAAATCTCCACAATACACCAAGAGTAATCAATGTCAGATATGAAATGAATACTATTTGCATTACACTTCTTTCAACAATGATGCAATGCGCTCTGCAATTCTTGATGCAAGAGCAATACCCATTCCATTACAACCAAATGCACAGTATACATGGTCAGAAAGGGATTCAACTCTTGGTTTTTTGTCTGGTGTGAATCCCATCAAGCCGGACCAAGCATATTCAATCTCAAAGTCTTTTCCGGGAAGAATGGTATCACGAAGCATGGACTCAAGCGCATTCATGATAATCTGCGAATGACCAAACTCGACTGTTTCTTCACCATTGAAATCCAAATTTCTTCCGCCACCAAGAAGTACTCTATCACCCAATGATCTGAAATAATAATATCCTTCATCTATGTGAAATGCACCTTGAAAGGGCAATCCATTGATCGGCGTGGTTACAATCACTTGACCTCGACCGGGCTTTATGTCAATACCAGGCGCCAAAAAAGGCAGCATCGCATTTGTACATATTATCACCCGCTTTGCATGCAACTCATATTCACCAAGCTGAGTCTTTACATGCAATGAAGCATAATCCTTTGATTCATCAATCGATACAACATCACTTCCATGTTCAATTCGCATTCCCGACTCATTTACCAAGCGTTCTAATGTCGCATGCAAAAATCCACTATGCAATTGCCCCTCATACATATTCATGATCACCGCTTGAACTGCATCAGAAAATCCAAATGCCTGTTGCTCTTGTTTGGAAACAATCCGAAATGTTTCGGAATCGCCCGTGATGTTTTCTGCAAATGCATTTACCTCTTGCATGCGATCAAGTACATGAAGCTCATGCTCTCGAATTAATTCTCCGCCACCAAATTGCTCATACTTTATTGCAGCAGGAGAACAGCGTTTCAATAAGGATGCAAGCCCTGCAAAACGCTCCTTTGCAATAGTCAAAGCATGATCATGTCCAAATGCATCGATGTCATGCAATAATTCAGTTGCACTCCCAAAACATGCAAATCCGGCATTTCTTGTCGTTGCACCATGTCCATGCGGAGCTTTTTCAAGAATCGTAATGGTCGCATCAGGAAAGAGTTTATGACATTCCATTGCCGTTGATAGACCGATGATTCCGGCTCCTACAATACATATATCCACATGCCTAAAAGCGGTATGCTCCCAATAACTTCGTATCGGGGCATCTGCCAAAGCAATACATTCATTGATATTCATGGTACAAAGCGTGCAAATTTCATTCCACTTTGCCATATTCTCGCTACTTCACATGGAGAAAATTGACTCGAAAGCCTATATTTGCCATATATTTTCGATAGCGAGACCATGAATACAGAAAATCAATCCAAAAAAATCATCTTGAGCGGCATACAAGCCAGCGGAGATTTAACAATCGGGCATTATGCCGGAGCAATGAAGAATTGGGTGCAATTGCAAGATGATTATGAATGCTTCTTCATGGTTGCTGACATGCATGCGATCACAACAAGACAAGTTCCTGCAGATCTTCGCAGACGCTCCATTGATGTTGTTGCAATGTATGCTGCATGCGGAATCAATACCGAAAAGTCAACCCTATTCATTCAATCCCATGTGCCTGAGCATGCACAATTGGCATGGGTGTTAAATTGCTTCACGGGTTTTGGTGAAGCACAACGCATGACGCAATTCAAGGATAAATCGCAACAGCACAGTGAAAATGTGAATGTGGGCTTGTTCTCCTATCCTGTTCTCATGGCTGCTGACATTTTGCTGTATCAAGCAGATTTGGTACCCGTTGGTGAAGATCAAAAACAACACATAGAATTGACAAGAAATTTGGCGGAACGTTTTAATCATGTGTATTCCCCAACCTTCGCAATACCGGAGCCATTCATTGCAAAGGAAGGTGCTCGCATCATGAGTTTGCAAGAGCCAAGAAAGAAAATGTCGAAATCAGATCCCAATCAGAATTCATGCATCTTTTTGCATGACAGCGATGCGGTTATTCGCAACAAAATCAAAAGGGCGGTCACAGATTCAGGTACTGATATCATCTATGATACTGAAACACGACCCGGCATTTCAAATTTGATGTCATTGCATCATATTGCCACAGGAAAAAGCATGCAAGCCATCAGTGATGAATTCAATGGCAAGGGATATGCACCATTCAAAGAAGCTGTTGCGGAATCAGTTGCGGAGCTCATCTCCCCCATTCGCACACGATTTGAAGAATTGCGTAGTCATCCTGATGAACTCTCTGCATTGCTCAAAGCAGGTGCAGACAAAGCGAGAAGGCAAGCATTCAAAACATTGAGAAAAGTCTATAAGAAAATTGGCTTTGTCGAGCCATCATGATTGCCCATATAATTGGCGATAATGCTCTGCAATTTCTCGATAATGTTCTGCGCTATCAATAAAACCTTGACGCTCCTCCGGCTTCACATCTCTAATGATTTTTGCAGGAATTCCAGCAACCATAACCCCTGAAGGAATAATCATTCCTTGTTTCACAACAGAACCTGCGGCAACAATTGATTCATCACCAATCACCGCTGCATCAAGAACGATTGCCCCCATTCCAATCAAACAACGATTACCAATGGTTGCGCCATGAAGAATGGCATTATGCCCAACGGTAACATCATCGCCAATTGACAATGCATGGGTATCTGTAGTAACATGCAAAATTGAGCCATCCTGAATATTCGTTCGAGTACCAATTTTGATGGGAAACACATCCCCCCTTAAGACCGCATTGAACCATAAACCGGAATCATCTCCGACTTGAACATCCCCAATAATGCGCACTCCATCACATATCAAGACATTTTTGCCGAATTTCGGCACAATTCCCTTATAGGGTAATATCGTGGCATGGGCGGTACCGAGTGAATCGTGCATTGGGACTCCAAATTTGTCAATCAAGTGAACAAAGTAAGCAATTCAATTGTTGTAAATGCTTTCAGCAATGAAGGAATTTCAGTCTCTGAAGTCGTCAAACAACCGTATTTTTGTGCATTGCTTTCTAGCCATGCAAATTTAGCATATCTCATTATGAAATCTACTCCGTTATTTTCAGATTCCATTAGAAGTCTCTATGAACCTCAAAGGAATCGCCTAAAAAGAATCACTTCAATGCTCTTTGCATGCGCAGGCTGTTTATGGTTCTTTCTATATCTTCCTGAATCAATCATGCCCTTCCAAGGACATGAAATGTTTAAGTTGAAACAATATCAAATTTATGTTGTTTTAATGACGCTATGGGGACTCGATTTTCGAAGAGAGCATAAAAGACTAGACTTTATCATTCGCAAATCCAAAGAGCTCAACAAAGACATTTCACATATCACAAAAGAAGATATTTCCGATGCCTTGCATTTATTCGAAATTTATTCTTTGATACCCGGATCAAAAGGCTATCACATTGCATTGATCATCAATTGGATTTGTTGTCTTGCCGGCTTGGGATTATTATTGTTTCAAGTCAATTTACTCTTGCAAACCATTCTTTAATTCATCGTTAGTGTTATATACTTATGAAAGAATTTTCAAATGAGGTCTTCCTCAATTTCGGCAATCAAAAAATTGCCAAAAAGCAGAAAAAAGCTCTTGAATCAGTAAGAGCGCAGTTCGGAAAAGAGTATCCGAATTTCATCAATGGCAAAGCTGTCTATACAGATGCTAAAACCATTTCCATCAATCCATCCAATACCGATGAGAACATTGGTGTGTTTCAAAAGTCCGGAAAAGATGATGCTGAAAAAGCAATGCAGGCGGCTTTAAAAGCTTTTGAAACCTGGAAATTTGTTCCGGCAAAAGAAAGAGCTTCTTTTTTGTTCAAAGCAGCGAATGTTATTCGCAAACGCAGACTGGAAATCAATGCATGGATGATTTCTGAAGTCGGAAAGAATTATTTGGAAGCAGATGCAGACACATGCGAAGCAATCGACTTTCTCGAGTTCTATGGTCGGGAAGCTTTGCGTTATGCGGGCAAACAACCAATTACTTCTATCAAAGGAGAGAAGAATCAATTGTCCTATATTCCACTTGGTGTTGGTGTTGTTATCCCACCTTGGAATTTCCCTTTTGCAATCTTGGTGGGTACAGCGAGTGCAGCGATTGCAACTGGCAATACGGTTGTCTTGAAACCTTCTTCTGAATCCCCAATGATGGGCTGGTTATTTGCAGATATCATGCTTTCTGTTGGTTTGCCCAAAGGCGTATTGAATTATTTGGTTGCATCCGGTGCCGAAGCAGGCGATTATCTTGTATCACATCCAAAGACAAGATTCATTTCTTTCACTGGTTCAATGGAAGTTGGTTTGCATATCAATGAACTTGCAGCCAAAACTGTTCCCGGACAAATTTGGATCAAACGCATCGTTGCTGAAATGGGCGGCAAAGACAGCATGATCATCGATGATGATTGCGATATTGATGATGCAGTAAAAGGTACAGTACAAGCTGCATTCGGATTTCAAGGTCAAAAA
>Ga0129333_10005822_pt1 | contig 11622 bp, 12 predicted proteins | sample CPB6_08_DNA_FD_94474 | JGI IMG/M metagenome (GOLD analysis project Ga0129333, IMG submission 94474) | Freshwater to marine salinity gradient microbial communities from Chesapeake Bay, USA - CPBay_Sum_0.6_0.8_DNA | ecosystem: Environmental > Aquatic > Marine > Coastal | place: USA: Chesapeake...
ACCGAGAATTTGCTGACGCGCCCGCCGTAAGCCGATCGGCAAGCTCGCCAAAAATATCCCAGACCTCGGGTGCGGCCGAGCGTGCAAGCGGTGTGCCGGCATGGTCAGCCTCGACTATCGCATCGAAGCGTGGGAGCACGATGTCGAGAGGTACTTCATGTTCATCACAGAGTGACTGCACCGTCGAAACCTCATCGGGCCCGATTTTGTTGGCGACTCCCAGCCAGGCCGGAATACCAAGTTCGCGAGTGAGTGCGATTGTCCTCGACGCGGTCACTACGGCTTTTCGAGATGCTTCGAATACCAAGACGAGCACATCCACATGGGCGAGTGTTCCGCCCGAACGACTGAGATGTTCGATCCCGGCTTCCATATCGATGATCGTGTCATCGGCGATTTCTTCCACGGCGGCCCCAAGCATCGATCGGACCGAGGCGTGACCGCCGCATGTGCACCCGGCTCCAGCCTGCGTGACACGCAGTGCCGACATGAGCAGCGGCCCCATGGGCGTCACCGTCGCATAGGTGTCGAGAAGTTCTCGAACTGTTAAGTCACCACGGTGGCCGATAACGATCGATCGCGGAATCGGGACTTGCCGCTCAGTCTCCTCAACCGACAATCCCAACGACAGCCCTAGATTCGGATTTGAGTCGGTATCAACGGCGACGACACGACGCCCACGTTCACTCAGAACTCTGCTGAGCAAAGAACTCACCGATGTCTTTCCGACTCCACCCTTGCCTACGATGCCAATCTTCATCGGACTCTCCTCGTGCGGTAATTCACCACTCTGAATGTACAGCTGAGACGATCGGGCGTCCTGACTGCAGAGCGAGCCGACCGATGTGAGCTTGTCCAAGGCTGATTCCCCCATCGTTTGTTGGTACTTGTCGATGTCGAATTGTCGAAAATCCAGCCGACCGCAAGCGATGCTCAACCAGCGTTACGAGTCGGGCATTCTGAAACACGCCGCCAGTGAGGGCAACGGTTTCGAATTCACACCTACGCGAGATCCGACCGACTGAATCCACCAACGCGGCAGCAAATGTGTTGTGAATTCCAGCTGCGACTTTTCCGCTGGGTGTGCCATTCGATAAGGCGTCAACGACGTCCCTGACCAACGATCGAAAATCAATCTGGAGTCGCACACCGTCATCTATCGCATAAGAGAATTCGTCGTCATCTTCAGAGCAGTGTTGTTCTAGTGCACTAGCCAGCTGTCCCTCGTAACGGTTCAGTTCTCGACGTAGAACAATCGCGGCCAATCCCTCGAATAGCCGACCGGTTGACGATGTAAGCAACTGTCCCTGGCCTTCCACGAGAACCTCGACAGACCTAATTTGATCTTTTGGACGATCAAAGAGCTGAATCGAGTGAGATGGGATTCCGGCATCGGCTAACAACGCCACCGCCATCCTCCAGGGCTCGCGAATCGCAGAAACCCCTCCGGGCAACACGAACTTCCTGAGATGCCCGACCCTGCTTACGTGGAGGCCATCGACGAGTAGCAACTCGCCACCCCATGCGGTTCCATCAGGACCCCAGCCGAGACCGTCACAGGCCAATCCAAGAACCGGCCCTTGGACTTGATGCTCTGCGATACACGAAGCGACATGTGCGTGGTGATGCTGGACTTGCAGAACTGGAGCCATCTGCTGTTCTGTTGCGAAGCGCGTTGATGCGTATCCGGGATGCATGTCACACACCACGAGATTCGGCAGTGCAGCATTCACCGCGATTGCATCTTCGATGATCTTCAGAAACGCCGTTCGTGAAGGAAGGCTGCCGAGATCTCCGACGTGTACTGAAGTGAATGATTGCCGACCCGAAACCAAACTGATCGTGTTCTTCAGCTCAGCACCTACCGCCAGAACAGTCGGTCCGTCCTCGTCAAGCCAGATTGGTCGCGGAGCGAACCCTCGCCCCCTTCGCATAAGGCCGAATTGCCGATTGATAACCCGACCGACGGAGTCGTCGGCATGACGCTCGATTTTACGATTGTGAGAAAGCACGGCATCGACCATCGGTGATACCTGGCGTTCCATACCCTCCGACAGAATCGTCTCATCGCTGACGTTCGCACTGGTGCAGACCAGGGGCCCAGCTACGCCTTCGGCGATCAGCTGATGGAGGCCAGTCGTGGGAAGCATGAGTCCAAGCAACTGCGAGTCGGGGGCGACATTCGGGGCAATGTGCGAGTTGGCTATTCGTGGAACGAGCACAATCGGTCCCTCGACTGAATCAAGGGCGCGACTCGATTCCTCGTCAATTTCTGCAATATCTCGCGCCATCGTTTGGTTGTGCACCATTACAGCCAACGGTTTTGCGTCCCGACGCTTGAGTTCGCGAAGGCGTCGGACCGTCGGTTCTGAATCGGCACGCGCGAGCAACTGAAAGCCGCCAATGCCTTTCAGGCCAACTATCCCACCATTCAGGAGCACCCGGATGCACTGTCCGAGCGCATCGTCACCAGTTATGGAATGTCGATCGATCCGTAGCTCGAGGGAAGGACCACAATTTGAACAACTGATCGTCTGGGCATGAAATCTGCGGTCGGTTGGGTCTTCATATTCCAACTTACATTGCTCACACATCTCGAACTCTCGCATGGTGGTATTCATGCGGTCAAAAGGAGGTGACACGAGAATCGTGTAGCGCGGTCCACAATCGACGCAGGTGATGAATGGATATCGAAAACGACGATTCGAGGGGTCGACGAGCTCTGCTTGGCAAGCTCGACACATTCGTGCATCAATCGGAATTGAATTTTGCACAGGTTGTTCGAGCGTCGATTCGACGATGACGAAATCTGTCTCGACATCGTCGACAAGAAGTTCGTCTTGCATCATTCTGTCGATCTGCGCAAGTGGGGGCAGCTCGAGGGGAAGTTGGTGCACAAAATCTTCTACGTCTCGCGAGTCGCCTTGAACAATGCACCACGCTCCGCCCAGGTCGTTGCCGACCCGACCCGTCAACGAACGTGCCCGTGCCATGCCGGCAACATAGGGTCGAAATCCGACGCCTTGCACCGTTCCGGTGAATCGAAGCCGACGACGAATCCGCAGAGGAGAGATAGCCTACGCATGGCTTAACGAGGAGGTAGTTCGTGAACGGCGCCGCTCAACGTCCGCTCCGAGTGGCGTTCGTAGGTAAGGGAGGCTCTGGAAAGTCCACTATCGCAGCGCTTTTTGCTCGGATTCTTGCTCAACGAGGCTCACGAGTCGTCGCGCTCGACTCTGATCCAATGCCCGGACTGGCGTATGCACTGGGACTCCACGTAGATGATGCCCCTCTTCCCGACGAGCTTGTCATTGCAGGTCCTGCATCTGGACCTGAGTGGATTCTGCGTCCAGATGTCGATCCGCTGTCACTAATTGAGCGGTATTCCGTCAAGACTCAGGAGGGAGTTCACTACTTCCAGTTCGGAAACACCAGGGGAACGTGGGGAGCGCTCTCACGAGGGCAGCACGCGTGGAGTGAGGTCGTGAAACGATTACCTGAATCTGCCTGGAACCTCGTCGGCGACCTGCCAGGTGGTCTTCGCCAACCGATGAACGGGTGGGGGAAGTATGCAGAGGTGGCGCTCATCGTCACCGAGCCGACAACGAAGGGTGTCATGACGGCCCGTCAGCTGGCCAAGCTGGCAAATGCCAAATGGGGGCCCCGAAAGATTGCCGTCGTCGTAAACAAGGTTCGACCAACCGACGATGCCTCTGCAATTGCGGCGCAAATACACCTCCCCCTTGCTGGTTTGGTTCCCGAGTGCAATGCCATTCAACGCGCCGAGCTTGAGCTCCGTAGTCCACTTGGGCTGCCGGGCACCGAGGCTGTCGAGACCGCTGTTCGGGCATTGGTTCGTACTGCACAAGGTCTCTAGGCTGTCTACACTAGAGGCGTTTACATGAAGATTGCAGTGATTGGAAAAGGCGGTGTCGGCAAGACTTCGGTAAGCGCAGTTTTGGCACGATCCCTCGGACGATTGGGAAAGCCAGTAGTCGCGCTTGACTGCGACACCAACCCAAATCTTGGGTTGTCACTGGGCGTGGGTGAGGAAGAAACCCAACGGATTTTGACGATGCGCCAGCAAGTGGATGAAGGTGATGTGGAGCACGCCTTTGGCTGGGACGATCTGCTGGACCGATTCGGAACTGACGCTCCCGACGGAGTGCGACTTGGAATCGTGAATCGAATCGAGAATCCCGAGCCGAGCTGCCCATGTTGCGGTCTCTCCCCAGAGCGTCTTCTGAGCCAAGCCAATTTCGGCGATGCGATTGTTATTGGCGATTTCGAGGCAGGACTTGGTTCCTATTCTCGAGTGGGTAACGAAAAACTCGACGTCACAATCGTGGTAATTGAGCCCACTCCGCGATCAATCGATGTTGGTTTAAGAGCACTTGACCATGCGAGGTCGCACCACCAGGGTCGAATCATGGTGGTAGCCAACAAGGTTCGTAGCTCAACAGAGGCAGAGATGATTTCGACAGCCATCGGGGACACTTCCATCACGGTCGTGCCATTCAGCGAAGCTGTCGCGAGCGCTGACCGCAAGGGCACGTCAGTCTTTGAGGAGGCGAACGCCGACGACTTCATAGCACCTATTCGACAGCTCGCTACTAGCCTCAATTAGACGGGGAAATTGCCCCAAATTTGCTACTTGCATTGCGTAGATAGCTGTCGCTACATTCATTATGTGGTGTTTTGGTGGATAGGAAATCTCATTTTGCTGGTTGTAGTTGCCCCAGTAGTCATCATGCTCGCAAATCGGGTGATTAGGCGGGCTACCGAGATTCGTAAATATGCCGACGACATTCTTGAGCACGGCGTCGGACTGGCCGGGAACCTTGACCCTGTGCCAGCTCTCGGAGCAACCGCAGCGTCCATTTCTCAAGTGAAGTCCCTCGCCGTGCGATATCTCGGCGCTGCCGGAAAGCTCCTCTAGGTACTCCGATGCCTATCGCAGCAATCGCCACAATCGTCATCTCGCTGATCATCTTGGTGGCGGTCGCTCTCTACTTGATTCGAGTAGTCGTGATTCTCAAAGCAGTCAACGACTCCTTGGGCAAGATCACGTTCGGCGTGCGTGCAATCGCTCATCGCACGAGTCCTCTTGCTGCAATTCTCGGACCCGCCCTCGGCGATCTGAGAGATGTCGCATCCGCTCTCGGTGCTGCTGCAGCGTCGGTTACGAAATCTTCAGAGACTGCCAAAGGAGCGTGACATGACACTTCGATTTGCATGTTGTGACGTTGGTGTCACCGATTGCCGTGGAGTGATTGAAGCTGAATCAAAGGATGAGCTTCTATCAGCCGTGGCCAAACATGCGGAGCAGAAGCACGGGGTGAAGCTGAATGAGACCCTCGTGAGTTTTGCGCTCACAAAGGTGACCGAGCGCTAATTCATTTTGCGTTGGCGCAGGGAACGCAAAGCTCTGAGTCCGGAGTGCCGACGAGTCGCGAGACGTTCGTCATATCGCCGCAACGAGAGCACTTTCGGTAGTGCATATCACGTGATAAAGCGCTGAAAGTGATGCGCTCACGCACAATGCGGAAGATACTCTCAGGATGCCGAGCGAGTATCTCTTCACTCACTTGTCGCTGAAGCTCCCAATATCGCTTCTTGTCTGACTCGGTCGACAATCCTTCTCGGCTCTTAGCAAGAAGTGTTTCGTGTTCTTGACTTCGCTGCCAGGCGCCTTCTCTTGCCGACAATCTCAGAGACTTCCCATCGCCAGTTCGGATGAATGAATAGACATTCTTGCCGTAGTCAAGATGAATCAGACTGCCGCGCCCAAAGGTACATCCCATCAGATATTGGATGCCGTCGACAGCACACATACTCGTTTCAACGATTGCCAACACCTCGTTTGAGTCTGAACTACGTCCAAGTTCTTCAAGAGCAATTCTGGCTGCCTGGACACCGATGGCGACACCTGGACACATGTGGCCATGAAACCGCTCTACTTCAGTGGCAATCGTGGACTCGTTCATGCCTATCGCGAATCTAGCGACCTAGTGGATAATGACATGCGACCTGACGGTTGGGTGCGCGCTCCTCAAGATTCGGGGTTTTGATTTCGCATTGTGGAGTTGCCAGCCAGCACCGTGAACGGAATGCACAGCCCGTCATCGTTTTCTCTCTTAGTGGCTCTCCCACGACTGGAGCGATCCAAGGCCCTCCCCGCGGCTGGTGCCGAAGGCTCGGTACTGCTGCCGAGAGAGCCCTCGAGTAGGGATGCGCTGGCTCCTGAAGAACAGCGTCGGTTGCACCGACTTCAACCACCTGACCTAGATACATCACTGCTGTACGACTCGCCACCTGGGCAACAACTGCAAGATCGTGAGACACGAAGATACATGAAAACCCTTGGGCTCTCTGCAAATTGTTGATCAAGTTGATCACCTGAGCCTGAATTGATACATCCAGGGCAGACACTGGCTCATCAAGTAACAGCACCTTTGGTTTGAGTGATATCGCCCGTGCAATCGCTACCCGCTGTCGCTGCCCGCCTGAAAGTTGAGTAGGAAAATTATCCGAAACCGAATGTGAGAGCCCCACCATCTCAAGTAGTTCCCGAACGCGCGACGTAGAGTGGTCGCACCCGTTGATTCTGAGTGGCGCTTGAAGAATCTGGCGGATCCTCATTCTGGGATTTAAACTTGAAAAGGGGTCTTGGTGAACAAACTGGACCAAGGCTCTGGAGACTGGATTGCCGTCATTTCGTCCGGGCGGGTCGCCTCCAAGCACCTCAATAACTCCCGAATCAATCGGGATCAAACCGAGAATCGACCGAAGTAAGGTCGTTTTCCCGCATCCAGACTCGCCGACGATCCCCAATGTTTCGCCTTCCGACAGCGTCAATGTGATGCCTCTAAGAATCGGTTCTGCGCGCGATCTATAGCGGACCCATACATCTTGCAAGGAAACGACGGTGGAACCGGCTGAAATTATTGAATTCGTCAAATCGATACCGCGTGACAAGCAACCGATCTACCACCCTTGGAAACTTTGAGAATCGGATCGTGGCAAGCACAATCGGCTCGATCACGTCCAATCGTGCAGCGGTCTCGGAAGCGACAACCTTCAATTCCTTCGGTCTGACGGGGTGGTTGTCCCTCGATAGCCACCAATGAACCGCGCAATCGTCCGATTTCAGGGAAGCAGTCAACTAGGGCTTGAGTGTAAGGATGCGAAGGGCCCGTCAATACGTCGAAGCACGATCCGCTCTCAACGACGCGCCCTGCATACACAACACTGACTTCATCTGCTATCGATTTCACAACACCAAGACTGTGGGAAATGAAGATTATTGCAATCGCACGTTCCTTCTGAATCGAACGAAGTAGCTCAAGTACTTGTGCCTGAATCGTCACGTCAAGCGCCGTAGTCGGCTCATCCGCTATCAACAATTCGGGGGAGTTTGAGATTGCCATTGCGATTAGGGCCCGTTGACGCATGCCACCCGACCACTGGTGTGGGTAGTCTGCCATTCGTCTCGATGCGTCGCTAATTCCAACAGACTCCAGCAGAGCGATTGATCTAAACCTAATTTCTCGAGAGCCTAGTTCACTGTTGTGAACTGAGATTGCTTCGCAGAGCTGACTTCCGATGGTTCGCAACGGGCTTAGCGCTGTAGTTGGGTCTTGCAACACCATGCTGATTCGACGTCCACGAATTTGACACCACTCCGACTTGGAGAGCTTCGCCAAATTGATTCCGCTGAAATGGAGACGATCTGCAGAGACCAATGCGTTTGCAGGCAAGAGACCGAGGATGGCGTTGACGAGAACCGACTTTCCGCCGCCGGACTCTCCGACAATTCCGAGTGTTTTTCCGCGTTCTAAGCTGAGATTAACCCCGTCTACCGCAGAAAGCAAACCAGCGGGGGACTTGAATTTCACGTGGAGGTCTCTGATCTCAAGTAGTGGTGATTCATTAGTCATTCACGCCTACCTTCAGAATCTCCGAGTGAAGTAAGGCTTAGAGCTGCCATCATGATTGCGAGTCCAGGGAATACTGCGACCCACCAAGCACTCCGAAGATACGCTTGACTGCTCCCCGCTAAATAACCCCAACTTATGGAGTCAGGGTCACTGAGGCCTATGAATGCGAGGCTTGCCTCAAGCAACAATACGCGCGACAGCAGAAGCGTCAGATACGTAATGGCGGTCGGCACCAAATTTGGCAATATTTCACGGAAAATAGTGCGAAATGTTCTAGAGCCAAAAAGCTGTGCTGCCTCAACGAAAGCGCTTTCTCGAATCGAGAGAGTTTCTGCTCGAACAATTCGCGCGAGCCCCGACCAACTCGTCAGGCCAAGAATGATGATGAGTTTTTCAACTCCAGAACCGAAATATGCAATTGCGACAATTGCGAGAAAGAAGCGAGGAACAACTTGAAATATCTCAGCTACTCGCATCAGCAGGTCGTCGATGATTCCTCCCCTATAACCAGAAACTAATCCAACTGTAAGTGCAACGAAAACTACGATTAAGCCGGTTCCAATCACAATTGTGGCAGACGTTCGTGCTCCATACACGACACCACTGAAGAGATCTCGTCCGATCAGGTCGGTGCCGAAAAAGTGGTTCCAACTAGGAGCACTCAGACCATCGCCGACTACGAGGTAGGGATCGAATGGTGAGAGCCACGGCGCAAAGAGTGCGAGACAAATCCACACGACAATTCCGGATTTTCCGAGGTGCCACCGTCGTAGCATCGGGCGTAGTAGTCGAGATGTCAGCGGAGCCTCACACGCGGATCAATCACCATGTACGTAAGGTCAGTAGCGAGGTTTGTCACAACGACCGCCGCAGCAACCAGAATTAAGACACCCATCAACACTGGAGTATCTTGCGCCTGCGACGAGCTCAGAACTAATTGACCGAGCCCAGGCCAGCCAAATATCAGTTCAACCACGACGGCGCCCGAAAAAACGTGTCCGACTCTGCCACCGATCACCGTAACTACCGATCGAAGCGAGCCGCGAAGCGCATGACGTGATATGACCTGTAAATCACTGAGACCCTTTGCCCGAGCCAAACGGATATGGTCTTCGTCCAAAAGATCAACGATTCCTATTCTCGTCAACCGCGCGATGGTCGATGACTCCTGAATTGCTAGGACCGTCATCGGAAGGATGAGGTGCCAAATTGTGTCGATTGTTCGTGCCATTCCCGACCCAGAAAAGCCCGGAGAGTTTCGACCGTCAGAAGGAAAGATTCCCAAACGAAGGGCAAAGAGCAACAACATCATCTGAGCAATCCAGAACGATGGTGCGGCAATAGCCAAGGTTGACAGCCGAAGCACGACTCGATCAACAGTTTGATCAACTCTCCACGCTGCGAGGAGCCCACACATTACACCTATGATGGTCGATACGAAAATGCTGCTAAGAGTCAATAGGACTGTTGACCCAATGCGTGGAATGATCATGTGGACCACAGGTTCGCCAGTGAGATATGAAGTGCCGAAGTCCCCTCTCAAAACGTTCGAAAAATAGGCCCACAGCTGCGTGACGAGTGGTTCGTCCAGTTGATACTTGGTCCTCATGAATTCGTAATACGCTTCGTCGCCGTTACCGGAAGCCAGAACATCAATTGGGTCACCCGGTGCAAGTCGTACCAGTATGAACGAGGCGCAGATGATACCGACAATCGTCGGCGCCACCTGAGTGAGGCGGCGCAAGACATATTTAGTCATCAGCTACTGCAATAAGCCTCTTCGGCAAACAAAGAATACGGACGGAACCCGCCACAAGAGGATGCATAGATTCGAGTCGCTTTTGGTTCCACTAACCATAGGTAGGGAAGATCTTTGACGAGCTGAATCTGAATTCTTCGATAGAGGTCTTGTCGTTTGTCAAGGTCCAGAGTATTTCTCGCCTGCTGAAACAGTGCGTCTACCGCGCGATTTGAGTATGCCGCAGCGTTTGAGAATGCAACGGAGCCAATCTGTGCGGTGTCATACATACGCCGGATCCCGATTTCAGGGTCATTTCCATTGCAATACGAAATAATATTTGTGTCAAAGTCGCGGTTCGCAAAAACTGCCGTCGAGAACGGTCCGGATTGCAGCGGGCGAAGTCGAACCTCGATTCCAACTTCCGTGAGTTGGGCTTTGTAGAGCTCCGCGTAGGTCGCGAAATTCGGAAAGTGAAGGAAGTCGATCGAGAGCTTCGTTCCATTTGCCACTCCACTGACACCCTGTGCCGTCCTAGTCGTACCATCACGCCCCGTCCAGCCAGCTGCATCTAGCAACGTATTCGCTTTGGATTTGCTGTATTCGGGCAACTTGAGATTTCTCCCCCAGGCCCACACGATTCCCTTAGAAAATGGTGCTGCAGCGACGCTTCCTTCGTTAAAGATGACATCAGTCAGGAATGCCTGTCGATTGATGGCGTGAAATATTGCACGACGTACCGAGGGATTCGAGGTGATTGGACGGTTCAAGTTGAAACTTACGGTCATCATGCAATTTGCACCACCCGGATTACGCCGAGCAACTAGCGTGTTGAATGCCTTTTTCCGTCGCAAAAGCCTCGCACGATCTGGCCCGGGAACACCCCACAGGAAATCAACGGAACCTGATTCCAACGCAATAAGTTGAGTTGCGGCGTTAGGAATGACGCGCATGATGACACGATCAAGGTACGGCTTCCCTTTCTTGAAGTAGTTTGCGTTTCGGGTGAGCACAATCTCAGAGCCACGCACGTATGAGCCAAACTTGAAAGGTCCCGTGCCGACAGGGGCCAAATTAGCGGAGTTCTTTGTTGGATCGCTTCCCTGATAGATGTGGGCTGGGAGGATCGGCGCCTCGGTCACGTCTAGCTGGAGAAGGAGCGGTCCATAAGGCTCCTTGAAAGTAAATCTCACGGTATGTGCGTCCGGAGTGGAAATTCCATCGAGAGCAGTGAGCATCGCAGCTCTCGTCCGTGAGTGGTATTTCAGTAACACCTCGTCGAAGGTGTACTTGACGTCGGCAGATGTAAACGGAACACCATCGTGCCATTTGATTCCACGACGAAGCTTGAAAGTATAGACCTTTGCCTTCTTGTCTACGGTCCAGCTTTCCGCGAGCTCGGGGGTGGGCCTCAATTTCTCGTCAAGTTCGACAAGACCGTTGAACATCAATTCAGATGCCGTGTGCACGGCGCCCGCCGTCGTCGCTGCCGGATTCAACGAACCTGGGTCCTGAGAGATTGCAACGACCAAATCACCCCCCTTGGTGATCCAAATCCTCTCACCCTGAACTGATGCACAAACGAGTTTGGTCTTTTTTGGACCTTCTACTCTAGAACCCTCAGTGGTACATGGAGATCCTTGGGATATTGGCGTGGCAGCATTGATAGGCGCCGACGGAATAACTCCGAGAGCAGCAAGAGATACGAGGACACTTGTCAGGCTTTTTTTCATGGACCAAACAGTAGTCACCCAGGTGCTAACTGCGTGACGCACATACTGAAAGTCTTAGCGGTCAGCGCTCCAATCTTCCGAATTGTCGATCAGAGAATTTTTCCGGTACCGGTGAGGGCTCGCCAGGAATTCGGCATCGCCTTTCGAACCGCATCCGGGGTCATGATGATGGTGGATTGTGGCACCATGTCCACGATCGTGCGTGCCTCCA
>Ga0129333_10005824_pt1 | contig 11621 bp, 7 predicted proteins | sample CPB6_08_DNA_FD_94474 | JGI IMG/M metagenome (GOLD analysis project Ga0129333, IMG submission 94474) | Freshwater to marine salinity gradient microbial communities from Chesapeake Bay, USA - CPBay_Sum_0.6_0.8_DNA | ecosystem: Environmental > Aquatic > Marine > Coastal | place: USA: Chesapeake Bay...
CCATTATTCTCAACTGTGTCAGCAATAATACTACCTGGTATAGTTAAACTGTCGCTGTTTTCATCAAAAATCCATTGAGAGTTTCCACCTATTTTAACTAACCCGGCGCTGAATCCAGTTCCGCCTTTGATTGTGACATCACCGCCAGCATTAGACCCTGATCCTATCCCACCACTAACTTCTACCTTACCACCAAAATTCCCAAGAGCAGGATCATCAGTCACGAGCCCGGCATTACCACCAACAATTTTGATGTCACCGCCATAACCAGCCGAAAGTACAAAGCCCTCAATAGTATTAGACCCATCACCTGCTGTGATAGAAACATTACCGCCTTGACTCTCTTCCCCTGAAGGCATTTGGCCGGCAAAAATATTAAATTTATTACCAGAATAAAAATTAATGTCTGACCCAGTATTTGATCGAACTATGCCTGCCGATGACAACGTTAAGTTACCGGTTTTTTCAAAATTCCATGACTGTACAAGATTGGCTGAAATTAAAACAGATTCTTCAGATGATACCGAAAGAGGAACGGTTCCGACAGTAAATAAGCCTACGTTTGAATCTAATGGAGTCGTTTGTTTTAAATAAATTTCACCTTGTTTAGATGAAAAACTTCCATCATTTCTAAACTTCCAAGAATATGATAACCCGGCAGTTTCTCTTTGATAAGCGGCTACTTCGACATTACCGTCAACGAGAATTTGAATATTTTGATTATCGTCGCCAATGTACAAATCAATTTCGCTCGAATCTCCTTGAGCAAGATAAACAATATTCGATTGATTTGATTTCTTACGTACTAGAATTTTTTGATTGGACGAAACAGTTCCTGGAACAAGTTCTAAATCATATGTAGTGTCGGTGCCATCAGTTTCAATATATTCCGATATAGTGGAACTATTAGGTAGAGTCAAAGACGAATTAGATCCGAACCTGTACCCTGAGGTACCAGCCATTAATTTTAATGGACCACTTGTAGATAATGCGGCGTCTAATAATGGAGGATTCGATAAGGATAATTCAACTGCGTACGAAGTTAAGTCAAAACTTTCGGTAATAGTTAATATTGAAATAAAGAAATCAAAATTAGGAATACCATGGTGTTGTTCTGTAAATCTAAATGTATCACCGACTGCGTATCCAATAGATGTCAATTGTGGCGTATTATTAAAAACAGTGGTTACAGTGCCGGTTCCATCAACAGCAAACGTAATATCGTAGCCCCAACTATTGCCATTACCAAACAAGTAGTTTGAGGTCGTAGGGTAGAAAGTATCCGAGTTTAAATTTGCGGTAAACGTAATAGGTAAGCGTGATCCAACTGAAATTTCAAGAGGTAAAACAGTAGTCCCATCACCATTAAACTGCCAACTCAATACACTATTATTTCCTGTTAACGTCAATTCAGCTGTTTTATTGCTGTCACTTATTTTAAAATAGTTACTGGTTCCGCCAAGGTATAAATCACTGCTGCTACCTTCAGGCGTCGAACCAGATCGTATGTGTACTCTATTATCACCTACAGGATCAACTACTATGTGTTGATCTGTTGATGCAAGAAAAGATCCATAATCTGGTATTAGTTTAATAGTATTTTTACCTGTTTCACCACTGGCATCGGATCCGTATCCATACATGACCCCAGAACCAATCGTACGATAAGCTCTAGCTGACCCATTTGCGAAAAAAATAGTTCCGGCATCATCGAATGCCAGTCCTAATGGTGGTATCGTTTCGGAGTTTAAATCACCTGGAACTTCGCTTGTCGTGAACTTGTTTATTTTTGACATTAATCAACTCCGTTATTCTAAATAGTCAGCGCCATAAAATAGTTTTGCTACCCAATGTATAGATATAGCTGATTCGATTCCATCAGTTCTATAGTAATATAATTTATTACCATCGCTACCGAATCGACCCCATAAGATATTATTGTATAAGGTAGTTACTCCACTGCCACTTTCGCTGTGGGTTACGAAGGTACCTCCGTTGTTATTGGACATGTTTATGGTACCAACCAATGTACCGCTGTCTTCACTTAAGGCATGATAATTAATAACTGCGCCTCTAAAGTTTACAGCACCAGTTGCTACATTGTTAACATCAAACCAAGCTACAGGAATTCCAGTACTAGTTGTGTCATATGTAAGAGTAAATGGAGTAGCATTAGCAAATGCTGGAATTGATTCGGCTAACGTTATTACAAAAAAATCACCATCTCGGTCAATTGATATAGCTCCTACTGTGGTTATATCTATTAGTACATTTGCGTTAATTAAAGTTTCAGATTCAAAACCAGTAATTAATTTGTTTAAATCAGGAAATTCGGATCGATTTACTCGAATAACACTGACAGTATTATCCGAACTATCATATTCATCCATTTCGTTGGCAGCTCGACCTGTAGTTAATTGTTTTTCTAAACCAGTACTAAATCCTATGTTAGTGACTCTAATACCACCGTGAGAATCAATTATGCTCCAGGAATTAGCAGTTATAGGATTAGTCCAATCTTTGGGCGCCGAATCTATATTGGCAACAATATTATCTACTACAGTTTCAAAGTATGAAACTGTATTGGCCAAATCTGTGCGTATGGTACTTAGATTAGCACTTAATATAGTATCAATATCAGATAGTGTTGATTGCGTTAATGCTGTAGATTGGACAGACCCATCAGGAAATCGTATATTTCCAATAAATGGTAAGGGTCGTCCATTAGAGATAAGAGTTAAACCATTGTTGGTAATAGTTAACGCAGCATTACCAAAATAGGCTGTAGCATTGCTGATATATAAATCACGCCAAGCACGAGTACGAGATCCCAAATCTTGTGCTAGATGTGTTTTTGGTAGGAAGTGACCATCAATGACAAGATTACCAGTTGAGGTCAAGTTGGCATAAAACCCTGAATTTACTAGACTTGATTCATTTTTGTTTGCTATTAACGCATTAACATTAGCAACAATTTCTGTTAGGCTATCTATGGCCGAGGTATCATTATTGCTTACAATTCTATTGATCTGTTGTTGTAAATTGGCAATAGTGGCCGATGTTGGCGAAAGCATGCCACCGGGTGTAGTTCCATCTTGTATACGCAACTGCTTGAGATTGGTGTCAATTACCAGTTCTCCAAGTGGACCAACATATTCTAGAGCCTCGAGCGTGCTCAAGCGTTTAATTAAAATCTGTCTTGCGTTTAAATTTAACGACTGGTTATTCAAAGTCATAATTTTGTCACTTTATAAATTATTAGGCATCCGGCGCCCAGTCTGCGGAAGCACCGTAATGTAGATAACCAACGCCATCAAAGTATAAACTACCACCACGAACAGGCGGAGTGAATGTCCATGTGCCCAAAATAGCAGAAACATTAAGGAACACGCTACCATTTTGAAGATAGGCGTTGCTAGTGACGGTGCCAGTCCCACCGTTGGGATCTAGATAGGTCCAGCCTGCTCGAACTGCTAACAAAGCTATGGTAGCAGGATACTGACTTAAACGACCTTCTATACTTGATCCACCACCACCACTGCCGGCATAGTTAATATTGATAGTTAACGGATTGGTTTCTTCGCCGATAGTATATACTTCACCTGGGGCTCTATTAGGGACTGATGTATAAAATGTTAAGTGATTGGGAATGTCAGTGCTGTAAACATAATCCGACCATCCACTGGAGTCACTGACTTTTAAGCCCAGTTGTGGAGCAACAGAAAGATACGGACTATTTAAAGCGATATTAACTCCACCGTAGGCAAAAGCTGTAAATGTTTGTGTGGGCCAAGAATAGGGTTCATCGGCACTCCAAGTAACTACATTGGTTACAACAGCAGTTTTGCTACCAACAGTGTCCACAAATTTTGTGCCGTCGGTCGTGGCTGGTAGTAAAAATACCGATCCGGTAGTTGATGTAATAGGTTGTGTAGGGGGCGAGAAGTTGTCGGTATACTTGGCTACACCTTTAATTATGTGTAGGTCTGTGAGATAACCACGGAACATACCTGCTGCTAATTCGCCGGTGCCTACATACAACAAGCGAGTAATATCTGTAATTGGTACATTGCCATCGGTCATAGTCAAGCGTCTTTGCCCATTTTCGTAAAGTTTAACTAAGCCGTTGTGCCGAACAAGAGTCATATGCTGCCAACCTTGGTTGGCATGAGTTCTCTGTATCATACCAATCGAACTACTATTAATCCAAACATAATCATTAATATGACCTTCGTAACTAACCGCCATGTTTACTGTGGGGTAAAAACCCACAGACCAAGGGCGAGAGTTTTGGCCATTGTTTTCAACCTTTTGCCACCATTCAACAGTAAAGTCGGCTTGGGGTGCCACAGATGTATCTGCTATGGCCAAGTATGTGTTAAGAATGTTTGTACTTCCTGGGAATGTCCCAACTCGTAGAACATAATTTTCTGTACCTTCTGTAATCATGTCAGCAGCAGCAGTAAAACTGAACTGACTAGTTCCAGTGCCTTGAACAAACACAGTGCCACTAGGTGCTGTGCCACCTGCCCAATCTGTGTCTCCAGCAGTGTAATTAGTCTGAATGGCCCAATATATGGTAGTAGGTGGGTAGTTAGTATAATCAAGAGTTACAGTGTTAGTGGCACCTTCGTTCATGGGATTGTCCCACCCATAGGCCGTTATACTAGCAGGAGGACCCCCACCAGATATAGTAAGGGTTGTTCCAATAATCGATTGTAGAATACTCACAGTGATTCCTTAATCGTTGTCGTAGATGTCACCAGGACCACTGACCATCCATACATCTGGGTAATCGCCGTTACCATCACTGTTGGCCATATCATAACCATCTTTGACCTTTAAGAATGTTACCATTGATCCAGATCCCGAATCTGGAATACCTATAGTGTAGGTATTAATATTGCGTCCTGCTAGTTTTAATCTAGCACGAAGTGCGTCGCCTGCTTGAGCAGTTACATAACAATCACTGCCAGTAGTGTTGACCACGGTAAAAGTAAATCCCACAGGGAAATATCTTAGTTCACGATGTGGGATACGCACGTGGCCATTTTCATGCTCAAAAAATATGTGCTTGCCCGAATCTTGAGTGTTTAACCAATAATCATTGGCTGCTGGAATTTGCGGTATTAGATTTGTAGCAAAACTCTGCTTTGACCCATCACCAAACTCTAAGAAACCTACCGAATCGTCTGTGACAGTAAAAGTCCAAACTTTAAGTTCACCGTCGGGCGCTCTAGTTACATAGTTGTGTTGATCAACTAAACTTGTAATAGTATTAAGGTGTTCGTCTGGCGTAAATGAGTCGAAAGCCGGTGTAACTGTAGTAACAAATATATCGTGGCGTGATAGGATGTGTTCGCCAAGGCTAAGTTTTTCGCTTGGCGCAATATCTTTAACACCTGTTACAGGTAACTTGATCAACAATGCGTTGTAGTAGTTGTCTGTGGGTACGTAGGTGTAACCTGCCATAACAACGTAATCAACATCACCAGCTGAGTAAATGTCAGCCCAGTTAGAGGTTGGCGTATTGTAATAATTGTAGTTTGAGTTACCATCGGAACTTAAGACTCTATGACGTATCACTGTGCCGTTGGTTGGGTCAATCTGTAACCATCCTAGACCATTATTATCGTTACTTCCTTGGTCAAAACTTACAATCATACCGTTAGCTGTGGCTTTAAGATTGATTTCGGCATCTAGATAATAATTTGTTTCAAAATAATTAGAACCTAACAAATAGGTCTTCTGCCATACTGCTGCGCCAGCATCTGTAACTCGTGTTAGAATAAGTTCTGGATAACCAATGCTATTGTTGTACCAAGCACCTGCTACCATAATATCTGTGCTGCCCGGAATCACAGCCACGGCACGGGCTTCTCTATTATTTGTAGTGGCTTCTGAGAACTTGATGTCTTTACTCCACATCACAGCCCCATTGGTGGCATTAAACTTGACTACCAAGGCTTGATCATAGTTGACTTCATATCGTCCACGACCTACAGCATATAGGGCTGTGCCATCTTCTTTCCAGCACACATCGTAGAATCTATCACCACTGGGTCCTCCAATGGCGTTTGACCAAGCAGGTGTCCAAACAAAGGCTTCTCCGCCTAGGTTTTGACGCATAGCCCAAGTACCTTCAACGCTGAAGTCTACATTGTCTACTTTGATTCGCAGTGTAGTAGTTGGTCCTGTACCGCTGACTGTACCGCCAACAATGCTTTGTATAGCACCACTACCGTCAACAGCATTGACTACTAAAGTGGCATCATTGGTAGGTGAAGTTCCAGCAGCAAATGTAGTTCCTGCTACAGTAATAACATCGCCTGCTACATAGTTAGAACCACCGTTGTTGCTACCACCATAGGTAAATGCTCCAGTGGTTGGGTTTATGTAAATGTAGGCTGTGTATCCTGAACCTACTTGATAGTTTGATCCGCTTTGTGTGTACACCATCATTGTAGCACCAGCATTTGCGGTACCTGATGGAGATATTCCAGTTATACCACCATTTCCGTCAACAGATGTCACTGTGATTATAAGATCATTAGCCGGTGTTGTACCTTCTAAATCTGTACCAAGTACCTTAATCTTATGTCCTACACGATAGTTGATCCCTGCTGTAGCTACAACAACAGGAACATATTCTCCACCTGGAGTAGTAACAGTAATATCAAACGTAGCACCAGACCCTTCACGAACAGTAGTAGCTACGTTAGCATATTCGTTAATATTGTCTACATTCTCTTGATTGGCGATGCCTGTTCCAGTGATCCAAAAGTCGCTGTAGTTGTTGTAAGGTGCGCCTGGATAGTGTTCTGGATCAAGATTTGATTTTAGTATATCAAAATATCCGTTGTATCCAGTAAGCAATGTTAGTGGACCAAACTCGCGATATTCGTTATACTTTTCGCCAACAATGGCAACACCACCTAAAGCGTTGTGTGTAGCAATACTGTTAGGATAGATATCACCCTCATCTGTAAGGGTAACAGTTTGATTGACTACACCAGTGACAGGATCTATTACATAGATGTTAGCCCACTGCCAGAAACTGTCATTGATGCCACCGCGCCCGGATGCGTACTCCTGTATCACTATCAACTTGTCGTTGAACTCGTCATAGGATATGGCCACTGTGTCGCCTTGGGCATCTTCGTAATACGAACCAGCAGTTGAGTTGAATGAGATAGCGCCAGCATTGTATCCTGGCTTGACTGATGCTGTAAGGATCCCACCTGTTTCATTAACAGTATCTACGATGATAATAAAACTATTTTGTGGGGCGGAACCGCCTACTTGATAACCATCAAAAGGAATCTCTTCGCCGGCTTTGTAACCTTGACCAACTTGAGTGATACCATCTATGGTTATTGTACCTGAACCAATCGTAAGGGCAAATATTGCCCCACGACCTGCGGCAATCTGTTTAACCCAAACTTGATTACCGGTTTCGAGATCAAACTTGTAGACTTTGGCACGATTGTTACTGTTATCGATATAGTAGTCGCCACCTAGAACGTAGGCATATTGTCCGTGAACTACTACAGACTCAAACCATATATCGTCTTCGTCGTTGGGACGATCACCTACAAGATTAATAAAACCACGCTTAGTATTAGGGATAGTAGGAGCACCACCGCCTAATACCGAATTACCAAGGTGATCAACAATATCGCCACCAGAGGCAATTTCTAAATCACCATTGGGTTTAAAGAAGAAACTATATCCTTCGCTGTCGTCAACATAGACTTTAACACCAGCATTATCTCCGCCTACAATGTGTAAATGATCACCGCCGTCGGCTATTTTACCAATCACAGTGTCTGAATTGTTTACTACATGTAGGTGACCTTGAGGTGGCAATTTCAACGTCCCGTCATTGGTGAATGACCAACGGTGCTCATTTAGTCCGTCAGGTGTGGCTAGTTCGATATTAAAGTCTCTATAGGTCTGCCCTTCACCGTTGCTAAAACTTTCACTTGATAGGATAGCACCACCATCTGCTGCCAGTGTGCCAGTGCCTTGGCGAATAGTCCAACCTTTGGCTACGGTATTTGGACTTCTAAATGTATATTCTGTACCTGTAACGAATGTTGCCCCCGGAACTGTGATTCTATATTGAAATCCTACAGAGTCGTCTACTACAGTAACAGTATGGTCGGTTCCGTTTACATTAACAATCCAACCTACCTGGACTGCCGTAATGTCATCATCAAACTCTGTCCAAGCAGAAAATAAATTTACAATACCAATATACGCAGGTCTTGTTATCTGTGGTGTGTATTTTGATGCTAGATAGAAATCTTGATCTGCGGCACCTATAAGAGCATCTTCCCATAGTTCGCCACCGTTAGGCAATGTTATCTTGCCATTAGCACCGTTAAATGACCAGGAAGTGTTTCCTGATCCAAGTACAAATTCTGTGTTACTGTTGTTATGAAATCCAAATGTATTAGCACCTTCAACAGTGCCCATTACAGTTCCGTCTGGGAATGTTATTTTTCCAGTGTTTCCAAAAACCCAACTATCTGATCCAACAGTAAGTTTAATAGCTTGTAGTGATTTAACTGTAGATGGTAACGCTGGTGCCGGACTGGCCGTTAAGTTAGTGGTATACATAAACTGACTAGGATTTTGAATATTAACCAGTGTCAATGTAAATGTATATCCTGGAATGCCGTGGTCTGCTGATGTAAACTCAAACGGCATATTGTTTGTGTATCCTGGGTTACTTGACCAAGGAGTGTTATTGGTAATGTTTGTTGATATGGCACCGTTTGGCTCAACTAAAAACGCAACATCAAAATGCCAAGCATCATCTGTTAATGTTAGTGAACCTTCGCCTACGTAGTGTGCCGGATCTACTGTTGCCGTAAAGGTTCTCGGAAACATCGACGGTGTATATAATGTTCCGTTAGGACCAAACTCAAATATTTGTTCATTAGGATTTGTACTCGTAACAACTTGTACTCCTCCACGACCGAATATTTGTACAAGACTACTTGGATTCTCTGTGTTAGAGATTTGCATCGGGGATCCCGAGGCTTGATTCGACAAGCTAGGAATATAAATGTAAGTACTACTTTCGCCACCTCCTGGGCTAATAAGCATGTCATAGCCGCCCCAGTTACCTGTATCGGGATTGTTTGTGGTCCCAATGGCCCCACCTTGTATTTTTATGTTACCGAGGCTAGTAGCAGGCGGAATAATAGGTTTATTGATTAGATCATTGTAGTTACCACTAAATGTGCTGCCGCCGCCGCTGACATTTCCAACAACAACACCGCCTTGACTTGTACCATCACCGATGTAAAGTTGTTTTGTATCAGTGGTATAAATTAATTCACCTTGCGCTGGTACTATGGTTAGTCGTTCTGCGTTGGTACCGCGTCGTATTTTAAATGCCATTTCAATCGCTCCTAGACCAGTGGCCCGGCATCATAATTTATTAGTGCCGGATTTGTAAATGTTCCTAAATCAATGTTAGCTGTGTAAATTATTAATTCTAATATGTTTGTAATTGTTGGCGGAACTATGGCACCAAAATCAAAATTATTACCTATGCCATCATTCAAGACCCCTCCCGGGGTTAAACCATCTTGAACTCTTAACTGCTTAAGAGTGGTGTCAACAACAATTTCACCTAATGGGCCAGTATAAGCCATGGCCTGAGTGGTTGTTAAACGCTTAAATAGGATTTGTCTTGCGGTTAGATTTAAAGATTGGCTGTTTAAAGTCATGGTGTGGTTCCGCCATCAATGGTTAAAAAGTCATCAGTTTCATCTTCTTGTGGTGGCATGTCTGAGTAGTAAGCAGGCTTGACAATAAGATCTAAAGGAACACCAAAGTTATCATTAATGAACATGGGTTGTTCTCGATTGGTATTTTCGTCTATAGCCCTAAACGCCAGTTTATATTGGCGTTGTGTGAGACTGTCAACTATGCTCTTAGGTATAGTAAAATTACCCCAACCACGCGATCTATTAGTAAAAGTCACACCAAAACTGTATTCTGTAAGCTGATCATTGGGATTTTGTATGTCTACTTGTATAAGTCGACCAGTCATGTCTACTGGTTTTTGATCTTGATTACGTACCCTTACCTGGATGGGATTATCAATTCCTTGATATATAACAACTGGAGTTGCGTACACTGTGCGATTCCTCACTGAAAAAATTGTCGGGTCCCAAAATTCCGCCACTATTGTAACTGGATATAAATATGTTTGGATTGTAATCATTATTTTACTATTTACCAAAGTGGAAGAAATTAAACAGCTCTTACAACAGTACCCTTTTATAACTTATCTCCGCTACGGAGGCAACGAATACATCGGAATCATACAAAATTCCGATGACCAAATCACAACAATTTATGACTTTGGTAGCTTACGAAGCCAAGATCAGAAACTCAAGTTCTTGAACTTAGGCGAGCAATGGTGGTGGGAGAGTAACAGAATGGTACCAATCAATGTGTTTTTGAAAAACGATTGGTTAGAATTTAAATTCTGTGTAAAAACAATGAACAGCAAAGATGTCAATATCCTAGTTGGACCCAACATCAGCCTAAAAGAAATTGCCGCTAAACGCAGCAAACGTAGATCTATTACACTAGTTAGACGACCTACTTAATAGATTCATATTCACTACCACTAGATGTGCGTAGCTGACAGAATGACTCTTCTTAAAATAATATCCTTCTGTGGGAGGTACCCATATAGTTTTTGCTACTTCTGCCCACGGCAGTCCAATTAATTCACGTTTACCCGGTCTTATGATAGCTAAGAACATGGCCAACCTAGGAATACTATCTATGGGCTCGGGCATTTTTAATAATGTGTTATAATGGTTGCCTATGTGAATCAACTGCTCACAAAATTGTTTAGTGTAGAGTTTTTTCCAATCAGGAGGTTGATTCATCAACGCTAGTAATTCTTCCTCGTTAGCAATTTGTGAATATAAATTAACGTTTAGAAAATCTAACTTGATGTAACCCCGTTGTTCAGCTTGATGATAATCTATACTAGCAGAATTAGTTGAAGGATTGTGCGGTATTTGAGTTACATATATGCCAGTGTTGTGACGAGTCTCGCTGTTAATACTGGCCGCAGTATAACGAATATGATCAAGTATTTTTGATCTATCTGCGAAATCAATGTCAATATCACTGGTAAATTTCATAGTCCAGCTAAATCCAATACTCGACGAGTAAATTGAACATCCTCAGGAAAGTCGCGAAATCTCGATTGCCAGTAATCTGGGTCAATGAAAGATATCACAGTGGCAATTTGATCTTCGTTGAGTCTTTCTAAAAACTCCTGCCCCGAAACACAATTGTAAACTGCCCACATACTGATTCTACCTGTGGTGATATGAAAACAGATGCGATTCTCGTTGACTAATCTAAAGTAGTCCCTATACCCATTCTTGTACTCAGGGTGCTCGTGCATATAATCAATCATGGTCTCTACACTGCGCTCTAGCGCATCTTTGACTGATTCTCTGCGTAGATAATCAAACAACCAAGCAGCATAGAATTCTTCTCGACACCATTGATCAAGTTTTTTGTTATTTTTTAAAAGCCAATGGGTGAAGTTGGCAAAGTTAATACAATGA
>Ga0129333_10005825_pt1 | contig 11620 bp, 12 predicted proteins | sample CPB6_08_DNA_FD_94474 | JGI IMG/M metagenome (GOLD analysis project Ga0129333, IMG submission 94474) | Freshwater to marine salinity gradient microbial communities from Chesapeake Bay, USA - CPBay_Sum_0.6_0.8_DNA | ecosystem: Environmental > Aquatic > Marine > Coastal | place: USA: Chesapeake...
TGCATCTGGAGATCGATGGTCAACTGCACGTCATTTCCCGGAATCGGCTCGCGTCGGTCGAGTTGGCGCAAGATGCGACCACGTGAATCAACCTCGTACTTCACGAAACCAGGTTCACCGCGCAGCACGCTTTCGTAGGTCTGTTCGACACCGAATTGTCCGACGCGCGCATCCGGGTCGTACCCGAGATTGCGGTACATCTCCAATTCGCCTTCTTTGATGGCTCCTAAGAAACCCACCACGTGTGAAGCAACCGGTGCATATGGATACTCTCGACGCCAATCTTCTCGAACGTCGATGCCGGGATAATCCTCGGCTCTCTCCCGCAAGAACATGACGAGATCTTCGGACACGTCCTCTTTCAGAGGCACGGGCTGCAGTTGGTCATAACGCTTGCTCTGGTACCTGTTCTCCAGCTCCTGAACCGTGGTGCCAAGCACTCCATACAGCCGGTCCCACATCTGTTGTCTCGCTAGGTCGCGCTGAATGATTCGACGATCCAGAGTGATGGTGAGAATTCTCTCGTTCGTCGCGGCGATTCGACCCTTGATGTCGAAAATTCGACCGCGCTCCGGTGTCAACTTCACCGTTCGGGTACGTACCTCGCGAACGCGCTCTTGAAGCCCATCGGCATCGACGGTTTGAAGAAACCACACTCGCACAGTGAGGACGGACATGAGAATGAGCGCGACCGTTCCGAGAATTGCAACCCGTGAGCGTTTTGGCGGATTGTTCGGCATGTCAGATGGGAACCACTACAGGATCTTTCAAGATCCACCTACACAACTTCTCGAAGGGCACGCAGAGCAGGGCGTTGGTGACTGCCACCACTGCGACGATGATCACGACCCGACTGGTGAGAGCGCCTTCTATGCCCACCATTGCGAGAGCAAGTGGCATGAGAACTGTTCCAACGGCACTTGCGATGCCACCGAGCAACATGCGCGACCACCAATTCGGCTCGTGGACGAACGTGTTGGCGAACCCTGCCAAGTAACCGGCAATTGCAAATACTGTGGCTCCGAGTCCGAGAGGTGTCGTCAAGACGAGGTCGTACATGAACCCGACGAGAAACCCCGCGATCGCACCGACTTCACTGCCCCGAGCCAGACCACTGCTTGCAGCAAGGACCAGCATGATCTGCAAGATGACTCCGAAGGGACGAAGGTCGTTCAGAACTGTGGTCTGAAATCCCAATGCCACGAGCCCCACGAGAAACAATCGAAACATCGGACGTTCCACCAGCGTGATGATGCGCGTCATGGCGATTGTCTTTCTGTGGCTGGTCGATACAACAAGACGCGCACGAAGTTCAGCGACTGCAACGATGCTGCGAGGTCGACCTCGAGTATCGGCCCCAGCGATCCCTGCCTCGTGACGACCCGCGACACCACACCGATGACGATGTCTGGTGGGGCCAACGAGGTCGCGCCACCAGCCGAGATGATCGGTGACCCGACTGTTATCTGCCCAAAGCGTGGCTGAAACTCCACGAATCGCACGATGGGGGCTTTCCCGAGCCCTCTACCTTCGAGGGCGCCGGTCTCTCTCAACGGCAAGTCCGCACCCGGCGGCACCGTCACCTGCGTTTCGTTCCCCTGACCTGGTGTCGTGTCTCCCGGAATAGTCGTGATGACGGCAGTTGACTGAACCGGCACGGTCGAACCGGGCACGAAGCCTGGAATGGTGGGAAGCGTCGTCGTTGTCGTAGTGGTGGTCGAAGTCGTCGTGGTCGACGATGTGGTGGTGGTGGAATCGCCGACCAAAATTTCGGTTTCTGATGGAACCGTCGTCGCCGTCACCGGTTGATTCACGATTTTCACCGACAGCGAATACGCAGGATCCGTGATGAGCATGACCACTGCTCGGTCGTTGAACACTTCCGTGACTTTGCCGATGAGACCAGCCGCATTGAGCACTGGCATGCCGACACGAATGCCACAATTTCGTCCACGGTTGATTTCCACGGTCTGAGAAAAATTCGATGGCGACTCGCCAACCACTTGAGTCGTACAAGAGTCGATGCCGGCCAGCGTCGGCAATCCGTTCAACGCCAACAATTCCTGTGCCTCGCGCACGGTCGCGATGTTCGCAATTGCCGCACCCTCCTGTCGACCCACCAGGTCACGCAGTCGACGGTTCTCGTCAGCAAGTTTGTCGTAGTCGGTGATGCCGTGCCACACGTTTCCGACCGGCTCTGTGACGACGCGGATGACGCCTTCAACCGGACGGAAGACTGATCCAAACGTTCGACGAACGAACGACACAGACGACGAGCCGCGCATGTCGAGAGTGACCAGCAACACTGAGGTCAACACCAGAAGGGCGATGACACGACGTCTCGTGAACGAGCTACCCACTGGCCTCGATCACAGTTCGGTCTGTGGCGACGACATCATTCCGCGCATCGCCTCGATGTTTTCCAGCGCCCGACCCGAACCAATCACCACCGAGTACAAGGGGTCCGGAGCGATGTAACAAGGCATGCCGGTCTCATGCGTGACGCGCTGAGGTAGCCCAGTCAAGAGCGCACCACCACCAGACAGATAGATGCCTCGGTCCATAATGTCAGCGGCCAACTCAGGAGGCGTACGGTCAAGCGTTGCCTTCACGGCATCAATAATGGCAGCCACCGGCTCGGCAATGGCTTCACGCACCTGAGCACTCGTCAATTCAATGGTTTTGGGCAAACCGGTCACTGTGTCGCGACCCCCGACGTCAGCCGTGAGCTCTTGCTCGACCGGCCATGCCGAGGCCATCTGGATCTTGATTTCTTCGGCGGTGTTTTCTCCGATGTCGAGACCGAATTGCATCTTCACGAATTGCGAAATGGCATCATCCAACTCGTCACCGGCCACGCGCACGCTCTCTGACACCACGATTCCACCGAGCGAGATGACTGCGACTTCGGTTGTTCCACCACCGATGTCGACGATCATGTTGCCGCTCGGTTCATGTACCGGAAGGTCCGCCCCGATTGCGGCTGCCATCGGCTCTTCGATGATGAACACCGGTTTGCGAGCACCTGCGTATTCCGCTGCATCTTGCACCGCACGCTGCTCGACACCCGTGATGCCCGACGGCACACAGATGACCATGCGAGGCTTGCTCCAACGACTACTCGAGATGCGTTGAATGAAGTACCGCAGCATCTTCTCGCACACGTCGAAGTCGGCGATGACTCCGTCTTTCAGCGGGCGAACCGCGCGAATATTCGCAGGGGTTCGACCCAGCATGCGCTTTGCTTCATAACCAACAGCGATGGGTCGACCATCTTTGACATCGACTGCGACCACCGAAGGTTCGTTCAATACGATTCCTTGACCTCTCACATAGACGAGCGTGTTCGCCGTTCCGAGGTCGATCGCGATATCACGACCAATCGAGAGCGGACTGTTACGTGCCATGTGATGCGTACGTATCGAGACGTCGAGTTACTTCAGCGTCGGAAAGAAAATCGACAGCTCTCGAGCTGCAGAGTCTGCCGAGTCGCTTCCGTGAATGAGATTCTCAGTGAAGAGCGTTCCGAGGTCACCACGAATGGTTCCGGGAGCAGCTGCGCGCGGGTTGGTGGCACCCATCATTGCGCGGACGATCTCCCAAGTGTCTTCTGGCCCCTCGACTGCCAAGCTGACGACTGGTCCACGCGACATAAACGACACGAGGTCGGCGTAGAAGCCCTTTCCTTTGTGCTCTTCGTAGTGCCGGCCGAGAGTGTCGGCGTCGAGTGTGCGAAGTTCCATCGCGACGATTCGGAGACCTTTGCGCTCGAGACGACCGATGATTTCACCCACCAGTCCTCGTTCGACGGCGTCAGGTTTCAGGAGTACAAGGGTTTTCGTGGACATTCCTTCAGGCTATTGGTCGCGTCCGCTCTTCCGACAGTTGTCCCGAAAACAGCCCATACGGCGCAGATTCTTTGTGAATCCGAATGCTCTACAGCTCAAGTGTCACATGTCCGGCGTCAAGGAAGCACTCGACGCAGATGCGGTCTCGCAGACCCCACGACATACAGCGAGCCGGTGACAAGAACGGCATCCTCGGCCGTGGCGTCGCGCAGCGCTCGATTGCAGGCATCTTCAACCGTCTCACAAACGACGACGTCGTCGCATCCCATTGCTTCGGCTGCTGCTGCGACGACGCGTGACTCACACGCACGTGGCGAGGGGGCTGTGCATGTGATGACCACATCGAACTCGTCGGCTCGGAAAGCCGCAAGCACGTCACCAATGTCACGCGGTCGAAGTGAGCCCACGACGAGAATTCGTCTGCCTTCTGGGTGGAAGTCGTTCATGAACACAGAAGCACACACATCTGACCCAGCCGGATTGTGCGCACCGTCGAGAATGACCAACGGCTGATGAGACACGATCTCAAATCGACCAGGCACGACCACCGATAGGAACGCCTCCTGCAACACTTCGAACGGAAGCGGCGCGTCAAAAAACTCTTCGACGGCAGCAATCGCGATAGCAGCATTGTCCCCCTGGTGCTGTCCGTGCAACGGCAAGAACACATCTTCATATGCGGCTCTCTGTGTGGTGACAGTAAGTTGTCGTCCACCGACTGCAAGAAAGTTCTCGCGCACATCGAATTCTTCGCCGCGTGACACGAAGCGACTATGCGGTTCCTCCCGAAAGATCTGCACGAGCTCGGGCCGCGTCTCGCCCACTACTGCTGTGCTTTCTGACTTGATGATGCCGGCTTTCTCTCGCGCGATGTCTGAAAGCGAAGGACCAGCGAATTCAGTGTGATCGAGTGCGATGTTCGTGATGACCGAAACATCGGGCGACACCACATTCGTCGCATCCCAGCGACCGAGCATCCCCACTTCGATCACTGCGACATCAATCGCCTCATTGGCAAAGTGCACAAAGGCCCCTGCGGTCAGAATCTCGAAATAACTCGGGCGATGTCCGATCACGGGTTCGACACGGGCAATGTCGGCAACGACGCCAGCGAAGTCGTGTTCGTTGATGGCGTCACAATCGAGCTGTATTCGTTCCCGTACTGACTCAAGGTGAGGGCTCGAATACGTGCCGACCCGTAGGCCGTGGGCCATCAGCAACCGCGAGATAATTGCGGTAGTCGAGCCTTTGCCGTTCGTGCCAGTGATATGAATGACCTTGAAGGAGCGGTGCGGGTCCCCGAGGGCTTCGAGCAGCGTCGTTATGCCAGCCAGTGACGGGGTGTCGATACGCCCCGTCTTTTCATACGAGGCGTGCTCGTCGAGATAGGCCAGCGCGGCGGCAAAGTCCACGGTGTACGAACGGGATCAGGATGCTGCGCGACGTGGCCGCGACACGCGACTCGGACCACGAGGAACGAGCTTGGGGGCGGCTTTGTCAACGACAGAACCGACGTCAACAACGACCTTGGCGACATCAGTTCGACCAGGAACGTCATACATGATGTCGAGCAAGACTTCTTCGAGAATCGAGCGCAGTCCACGAGCACCCGTCTGACGTTTGAGTGCGAGATCTGCGATTGCTTCAAGCGCAGCTGGAGTTATTTCCAACTCCACATCTTCGAACTCGAAGATCTTCTGGTACTGCTTCACGAGAGCGTTCTTCGGCTCAGTGAGAATTTGAACGAGTGCTTCCTTTGACAGGCTGTGCACTGCGCCGATCATCGGCAAACGACCGACGAATTCAGGGATCATTCCGAACTTGAGCAGATCTTCGGGCATCACCTGGGCGAACAATTCACCTGGGTCTTTCTCGATTTTCGACTTCACGGTCGCGTGAAAACCTACGCCCTTGTGTCCGATACGCGACTCGATGATTTGGTCGAGACCGGCAAAGGCTCCACCACAGATGAACAACACGTTCGTGGTGTCAATCTGAATGAATTCCTGGTGAGGATGCTTGCGACCACCCTGTGGCGGGACCGATGCAACGGTGCCCTCGAGAATCTTCAATAGTGCCTGCTGCACACCCTCACCCGACACGTCGCGAGTGATGCTGGGATTCTCCGCCTTACGAGCGACCTTGTCGATTTCATCGATGTAGACGATTCCGGTCTCAGCCTTCTTCACATCGAAGTCAGCAGCTTGCAACAATTTCAGCAAGATGTTCTCGACGTCTTCGCCGACATACCCAGCTTCGGTCAATGCAGTTGCGTCTGCGACTGCGAACGGAACATTCAGCATGCGCGCCAGGGTCTGGGCCATGTGGGTCTTGCCACATCCGGTGGGACCAAGCATCAACACGTTGCTCTTGGCCAACTCCACATCGTCGCGCCTGATGCCGGCGTTCTGCTGCAGATACTGCAGCCGCCTGTAATGCTGGAACACAGCGACGGAGAGAACCTTTTTCGCACTCTCTTGCCCGACGACGTACTGGTCGAGGAATGTTCGAGTCTCTTGTGGGGTGGGGAGTGAGTCGAAGCGCACATCGGAGCGATCGGCGAGTTCTTCCTCGATGATCTCGTTGCACAGGTCGATGCACTCGTCGCAGATGTACACGCCGGGGCCGGCGATGAGCTTCTTGACTTGCTTCTGCGACTTACCGCAGAACGAGCACTTCAGCAGTTCGCCTGAGTCACCGAACTTGGCCACGTCGTGCCCTCCCCAATCGGGTCAGCGAATCGGACCGGAGCGGTCCGCGAACTGACGCGACGAAATCACATCATCGATGATGCCATATTCGAGGGCCTCTTGTGCTTCCATTACGAAGTCGCGGTCGGTATCGGCATGAACACGCTCGCGCGGTTGGCCTGTGTGGTGCGACAGGATGTCCTCCAGCAGGTCGCGCATACGCAGGATTTCGCGAGCAGCAATCTCGAGGTCCGTGACCTGCCCGTAGCCCACCTGACCATATGGCTGGTGCAACATCACGCGGCTATGAGGCAGCGCCAGCCGCTTGCCTTTGGTGCCCGCCGCCAACAACACTGCCGCTGCCGATGCCGCCTGACCCAGGCAGATGGTGGCGATGTCATTACGGATGAACTGCATCGTGTCGTAGATGGCGAACAGAGCCGTGATGTCGCCGCCGGGGCTGTTGATGTAGATGTTGATGTCGCGATCTGGGTTTTCACTCTCTAGGTGAATGAGCTGTGCGCAGATCAGGTTCGCGATGGTGTCATCGATTGGTGTTCCGAGAAAGATGATGTTCTCTTTCAGTAGACGGCTGTAGAGGTCATAGACACGCTCGCCGCGGCTGGTTTGTTCGGTGACATTGGGTACGTAATAGTTCTGAAAGTTCACGACGAGGCCTCCGAATCGTGATCGTGCGCTGACTCGTCATCATGTTGGTGGTCATGTACGTGATTTGCGTGATCGTGGTCTGAATGTCCGAGCACTGTGTCGCGATCGAGTACTGCACCCGACGCATCGACGTATTCGACGTTGTGCAACAACCAGTCGAGTGCCTTCCCCTTACGAATCTGAGCTGCCAGGTCGACGACTGCGTCGTTTTGTTCATACGCCTTGCGAACCTGTGCTGGCTTCTGATTCACCTGGACAGCGATGGCCTCGAACTCGGCTTCGAGATCGACGGCGTCGGCCTCGATGTTCTCAGCAACGGCCACTGCTCGAAGAGCCAGGTCGACCTTGACCGCCTTTTCGCTCTGAACCTTCAACGCCTCGACGAACGATGCAGTGTCTTGCCCGGTGGCCGAGAGCCACTGGTCGAGCGAGATTCCCTGTCGCTGAAATTGTGCGACAGTGTTCTGCACTCGACCTTGCAGGTCGTTGTTCACCATCGACTCGGGTGCATCGACATCGACCAACGCGGCGAGTGCGTCGGTGACCTTGTCGACGAGCGTGCTTCGCATTTGGTTGAGACGCATGCCCTCGAGTCGCTCACGCAGTGACGCCGTCCATGCCTCGACATTGTCGAACTCGGCGATGTTCTCCGACACCCACTCGTCCGTGAGGTCCCCGACCTGCATCTCTTGGACGCGTTGCACTTTGACCACAAATTCTGCTGGCTGCTCGGTGCCGTTCGGCGTAGCGGTGAACGTGAGTTCATCGCCGGGTTTGCCGCCGACCAGCTGATCATCAAAACCAGGCGCCACCCAGCCCCGACCCACTTCGTAGGTCCAGTCTTCGGTGTTCAAACCGACCACAGGTTCACCGTCCCGAGTACCGGCAAGGTCGACGATGACGTAGTCGCCCATCGCGGCAGCGCGGTCGACATCGACCAACTTTCCGTGCCTGCGACGTTCGTTTTGCAAGACCTCGTCGAACTCTTCGTCAGTCACCGTGGGGGCGACCAATTCGACGCGAAGTCCCTTGTAACCAGGCACCGTGACCTCGGGGCGAATTTCGCAAGTTGCATCGAAGGTGACGTCGCCACTCTCTTCACCTGCCACCATCTCCACATCAGGGGTTGCGATGATGTCGACGTCGTGCTCACGCACCGCACGACTCAGGTATTCCGGAATGGCATCCTGCAGTGCCTGTGCACGGGCGGCGTCAATTCCGATACGAGCTTCGAGCACTCGGCGAGGCGCCTTGCCTGGGCGGAAACCGGGAAGACGAATCTCCTTGGCGATCTTCCGGAAGGCGGCGTCGATGTTGCGGTCGAATTCTGACTGATCGATCTCGACGCGCAACTTGACCTTGTTGCCTTCGAGGGTTTCGCAGGTGCTTTTCACAGGCTTCGGAGTGTATCGGTGGGACTCGGGGGACTGTCCGACGAAGGTCACCTGGTTCGATACCGCACCTGCACGACCCCATCAGCAAGAATGGAAGACGTGCCGTTGTGGAAACCACACTCCCTCGCTCGCCCTCATGAAGGACAGGTCAATCTCCGACTGGGAGACACCGTGGCTGCCTGCACCGACCTTGAGGGAGTCGTGTCAGGCACTGCAGGCAAGGTGACTTTGGCAAATGGGTTCAATTGGCAGCGCTACCGCGTGCTCTTTGACAACGGCATCGAACTGGGAGATCTCGACCACCGACATCTCACACCAACTGGTCGAACCGCACGACGCTTGGCCCGCGAAGCCAAGCGCGCCAGTTGACCGATAGCGTTCGGTTACTCACGACAACCACTCGGGGAGTGGCGCAGTTGGCAGCGCGCCTGCTTTGGGAGCAGGAGGCCGGGGGTTCAAGTCCCCCCTCCCCGACTCATGACACATGAACTGATCGACGCTCGCTACATCGCGTTCACGTCTTTTCGCGGTGACGGATCGCCAGTCAAGACCCCGGTCTGGGTGGTGCCGTTCGATGACGGGTACGCCTTCACGACCGAGGCTGAAGCACACAAGGTGCGGCGTATTCGTAACAACAACAAAGTGACGGTCGCCGTGTGCGACTACCGCGGCAACATCTCTCCCGATGCAACCGTCTACTCCGGTACTGCAATCGAACTCGACACACCCGATGTACTTCGCGTTGAAAAACTGATCGCGCGCAAATACCGCGTCGGTCGGGTCTTGCTCGCCATATATGAAGTGGTGAACAAGGTGCTACATCCTCGTCGCGTATCCGCTGACGGAGCCATCAAGTTCATCCTCGATTGACACACCATCTGGGGAAAACCCCGATACCCTGACGGAGCTGCCGCAAAAATAACGGCATTATCCATGGGTACATCCCGGTATCTGTGGCTCGATCCACATCGGAGTACCCCCACCATGGACCTTCAAAGGCCCTCTTCTGTCGTGCGCACATTTGCCGACTTTGCACTTCCCGACGAACTCGTTGTTGCCCTTGCCGAGCAAGGCATCACCGAGCCATTCCCCATCCAGGTAGCCACCATCGAAGACGCACTCGCAGGTCGCGATGTACTCGGCCGTGGCCGCACAGGAAGCGGCAAGACACTGGCATTCGTGCTCCCTCTTCTTGCACGTCTTGCTGCGAGTGACAACGAACGACGCTCTGGTGCACCACGAGCCGTCATCCTCGCGCCGACTCGTGAGTTGGCGAACCAGATTCGTGACGTCGTCGCTCCGCTCGCAAAGGAACTCCGTCTTCGTTACACCACGGTGTACGGCGGCGTCGCATACAACGGACAGATCACAGCGCTACGCAATGGCGTCGACATCGTGGTCGCATGCCCCGGTCGAATGATCGACCTCATGGAGTCGCGCCATATGTCACTCGACGACGTGGAGATCACCGTTCTCGACGAGGCCGACCACATGGCAGAGCTCGGCTTCCTCGAGCATGTCCGTGAAATTCTCTCGCACACGCCAGAAAACGGCCAGCGCCTGCTGTTCTCCGCCACTCTTGACCGTGGCATCGACAAGTTGGTCCGTCAGTTCCTCCATGAACCTGCGACACACGAGGTCGATGAAGAGGAGATTCCAGCAGACGCGATGACCCACCACATTCTTCATGTCGACAACAACGACCGTATTCCAGTCATCACCGACTTGTGTGCAGCGCCTGGGCGCTCCATGGTGTTCACGCGCACCAAACATGGTGCACGTCGTCTTGCCGAACAATTGGTGAAGTCAGGCGTTCCGGCAGTCGAGCTACACGGCGATCTTTCACAAGCAAAGCGCGCACGTAATCTTGCTGCATTCTCCTCTGGTGTTGCCGACACTCTCGTTGCCACCGACATCGCCGCCCGCGGTATTCACGTGGACAATGTCGCCCTTGTCATCCACGCCGATCCGCCGGCAGAACCAAAGGCCTTCTTGCACCGATCGGGACGCACTGCCCGTGCCGGAGAATCCGGAGTGGTCGTCACCATGATGACCGACCAACAGCGTCGTGGCGTGAAACGCCTCGCACGTGACGCCGGCATCGAAGCAACCACCACTCGTGTCGATGCCGAACACGACTTGTTGAGCGATATCGCACCTGGCGAGCGCGTGTTCCGCGAAATGCAGAACCTCGACACCATCAAGCCACAACGTCACAATGGCGAAGGTCGCACCGGCGGGCGTGGAAATGGGCGCCGTCAAGGTTCAGGTCAGCGACGTAATAGTTCCAGGCGTTCGTCAGATCGTTTCGACGACTCGCGTGACCGTTCCGAGCGTAGCCGTGACGAGCGCGGTCGCGATGAACGCAGTCGTGACGACAACGAGCGTCCCCGACGTGAGCGTTCAGAGCGCAGCTGGGGCGATCGGAACCGAGACCGCACTGAGCGCAATGACCATCGACGCTTCTCTGACAATCGCGAGCGTGGGCCTCGCAATGACGACGCTCCTCGTCGTGACGACTCCAGCGTTCGTGACGGCTGGAAGGGACGTAGCAGCGATGGCCGCCGCCCGAATGCCCGCCGCTCGGATGGCCCCCGCCCCGATGTTCGTGGCGAGCGTCGAAACGATGGTCGACCAGGTGCTCGCCCTGGCGCGCGCAATAGCGATCGTCGCACCGACCGCAGCAGCCGCGATGACAGTCGCGGTGGCAACGGAAGCCGTGGCCGTGACACAGGCAGAGGCCGTGACGCAGGCAGAGGTCGCCGCCAGCACTCTCGCTAGTGTTTGAACGGTGACTAGGGGAATTATCTATACGGCGAGAGCCGTACACACACTCAATTCCTCTCGCCCGTCAGGTCAAGCTGTCGCTGTTCGCGACGGCCGCATACTCGCAGTCGGCACCATTGACGAATGCTCTCGCTGGGGCATTGACTCGGTCGACACTCGATTCGAACGCGACATCATCGTTCCGGGTTTCGTCGAGGCTCATTCACATCTCATGGAAGGACAGTGGGGTCAA
>Ga0129333_10005826_pt1 | contig 11619 bp, 25 predicted proteins | sample CPB6_08_DNA_FD_94474 | JGI IMG/M metagenome (GOLD analysis project Ga0129333, IMG submission 94474) | Freshwater to marine salinity gradient microbial communities from Chesapeake Bay, USA - CPBay_Sum_0.6_0.8_DNA | ecosystem: Environmental > Aquatic > Marine > Coastal | place: USA: Chesapeake...
AAAGACAAGACTTAGAGTGGATGAGTTTAAGCAAATCTAAGCATCTAGTATTGCTTAATTAATTCACGCAACTGGAGAACAAGGCTGGGTTCTTAGACTCTCAAAAATCATTCAAACTTCTTTCGATCAAGTTGGAAAGGGTTGGTTCAACATCCACGAGAGTTCAAAGGAGACATATGAATTTGGAAAACTGAAAAAATTCTTGACTCTCGTTAATTTCATGATGTAGGATACTGTGCTTACAATGTGTAAAGAAAGTGTTAAAGAGTTCACTGATTTTATTCTTGCTTATTGTCCTTCACAGACAAAAATCGTTTCTACTAAAGAAGTTCACAATACTTTTGCTAATAAAAAAATGCTTACTTCTGAAGATAGTGAATTTGAAGATATGCCTTTCCAAGATATCCCTGATAAATAGAAAAATGAATATCAGCAAACAATGTGTTGGCTACACTCTTTATATGACAAAAACAAGGATCCAGATCCACTATTTGTTCTGGATCTCATCCTTAAACCAGGTTAACTCATCCCAACATACTCTACAAATCCAGAAGAAGTTGTTACTAAAATCTTGTAAGTTTTTAGAGATGGAGTGGAGGCATTATAGTAAATTCCTCAACTCGAGCCCATATTACTTCACAAATTGTTTCGTACACATGGAAAGAAGATGTTGAAGGCTCCGATTATTCCTCCTCAGCGACCAAGCCCTCCAGATCCAAACAAAAAGTCAGTTTTGCCAGATGAAAATACATGGTTGTGGAACGCTTTTGAGTCTATTGAAGAAGCACTTAAGAAAGCAATAGAACCTTTGAAGGATTACGTGGAAACGTTTTCAGAGTTCAAAGAATAAAACTCTTTAAATCCAGATAGATATGTCAAAGAATTAGATGAAAAGGAAGAGTCAAATGACCCAGAGTTTATCAGATAAGATATTTAAAGAATGAAAGACTCTGAGTAATAGATATTGTTGCGAATCCCAGAATCTGTTACTGTATCTATATTTACAATTTTTATTAAGGATATAAGAAATGGATACGCTGGTAAATACTAAGCAATAGTTGAAAAAGAGGTGAAGCTGATTGCTACTAAGGCTTTAGAGAAAAACTATGAGATTTCTAATAAATTTAATGAGATTGCTGAAATTATTTAGAAAGAACCAAAAACAATTGAAGATTATACTGATACAAAAAAATATATTAGTGAAATAGGAGTAAAGATTGAGAAACTCAAAAAAGAAATCGAAGGATGCATGAGAATGTATGATATTGCACAAGAATTTCATCATGAGTTTTCAGGTCCTGAAAATGATGAAAAATGGAAACTTTTCGGGGCTCCTTTAAAGATCATGTAAATTATTAAAGCTCAAACTGAAGTTCTAGAGAAGAAAAAGGAATAGTTCATTAAAGAGATGGAACTTGAATAAGAAGAGTTTGATGAGCAACTTACTTCTCTCGAGTCAACAATTTAAGGCTTTTCATCTTATTCAGACCTTGATAAATATTTGGAAATAGCTTAAAACGTAGAGTCTATTAACACACGATTGTAAGAAAGTGTGGAAAGGGCCAAGCTTTTCAATCAGAGAGAATTCTTAGTAGGAAAAGAACTTAAAGATTATAGTGTACTCAAACAAATGCAGAAAGATTTCTAACCCTATTCAAATCTTTGGTTAACAACTAGAACTTGGTTCTTAAGATCAGAAGCTTGGATTAATGGGCCTTGGGAAGAGCTCATGCCAGAAGAGCTTGACACTACTTTCGAAAATTTGATTAAAACGATTGGACAAGTTGTCCGTTTCTTCAAAGATAAAGATCTTCCTAAAATATTAAACAATGCAACGATTATAAAGCAGAAAATTGACGAATTCAAACCGATAGTACCTATAGCTCTATCTTTGAGAAAAGATGGAATGAAAGATAGGCATTGGGATTAAATAAGAGACAAAAGTGGAATTGATATTCGTCCATTTGAAGGATTTAAACTCCAAGACTGTATAGACGCAGGCCTTGTCAAACACACTGAACTTTGCGAGGAAATTGGTGAGAAAGCACAAAAGGAACATCATATTGAAGTGAGTCTTAAAAAGATGAAGGAAGGTTGGGTAGGAGTCGATTTTCTTCTTCCAGCTTTCAAAAAAACCGGCACATGTTATATATCAGGATTCGAAGATGCAATTCAAATGCTTGACGAACATATCGTAACCACTCAAGCTATGACTTTCTCTGCTTTCAAAAAGCCTTTTGAAGAAGAGATCAATCATTGGAATTCTACTTTAATGACTGTTTCGGATACTCTTGAAGAGTGGGTAAGATGCTAGGGCCAATGGATGTATCTTTAACCTATTTTTGATTCTCCTGATATAGCTAAGTAACTTCCAGCTGAAAGCAAACGATTCAAATCAGTTGACTCAACCTGGAGATAATAAATCAACATAGCAAAAGATTTGAAAAGCATTCTGGCTGTTTGTTCAACCGAAGGCTTGAAAGAAAAGTTCATCGAAGCAAATAAAAACTTGGAAATCGTTCAAAAGGGTCTTGCAGATTATCTCGAAAAGAAACGTTCCATATTTGCTCGTTTTTACTTCCTTTCCAATGATGAACTTCTTGAGATCTTGTCTCAAACTAAAGAAGTTAGGAATGTTAGACCTCATTTACGTAAAGTCTTCGAAGCTATTGCAGACTTAGAGTTCAAATCAGATGATACTATGTGGGCAATGATCTCTGCTGAAGGGGAAGAAGTGAGATTCGTCAAAAAAATCGATCCAAAAGACAGAAACGTAGAATACTGGATGGGTGATGTTGAAAAAATGATGCTTACTTCTGTAAGAGACGTTTTCCTAAAATCAGTAATTGATTATCCTGAAAAACCTAGAACTTAATGGGTAAGATAACATGCTGGGTAGTGTGTCTTAAATGGTAGTCAGATCCATTGGACAAAAGATGTTGAGGAAGCAATTTTACAAAGAGGAGTTTAAGGAGTTATGGATTATGCTAAGTTCCTTGATGATCAACTGAAAGATTCAGTTAAACTAGTCCGGTAAAAACTTACGAAGCAGGAGAAGATTACTCTTAATGCCTTAATTGTCATTGATGTACATGCAAAAGTTGTAGTTGAACAGCTAGCTTAGGCGGAAATTGATGATATTGGTGCCTTCGAGTGGATTTCGCAACTTCGTTACTATTGGGATGTACCCGAAGGAGAAGAGTATGACAATGGAAACTGCTATGTTAGGTGTTTGCAAACAAGCTTCCCTTACGGTTATGAATACTTAGGCAATTCAATGCGCCTAGTTATTACACCACTTACAGATAAATGCTATATGACTTTGATGGGAGCCTTAGCACTTAACCTTGGAGGAGCTCCTGCAGGACCAGCAGGAACAGGTAAAACAGAATCAACTAAAGATCTTGCCAAAGCTCTAGCCAAATAGTGTGTTGTCTTCAACTGTTCAGATGGCATGGATCATCTTATGGTTGCAAAATTTTTCAAAGGACTTGCATCTTCTGGAGCCTGGGCTTGCTTTGATGAATTCAACAGAATAAATATTGAAGTACTTTCCGTTATTGCTCAGCAATTATTGATATTATTTGGGGCCAAGGCAAGACAAGAGCCGGAAATCATTTTCGAGGAAAGTAAAATCTAAATGAAACCAACATTTTGCGTATTTATTACTATGAATCCTGGTTATGCAGGCAGAACCGAGCTCCCTGATAACTTAAAAGCTCTTTTCAGACCAGTTGCAATGATGGTCCCAGATTACGCTCTGATTGGCGAGATCATGCTTTACTCTTTCGGATTTCTAGAAGGTTTCTAACTAGCACAGTAAATGGTTACAGCTTTCAAATTAAGTTCGGAGTAGCTTTCATCATAAGACCACTACGATTACGGAATGAGAGCAGTACGATCAGTTATAAACGCTGCCGGTAGACTTAAGGGTGAGTGTCCTGATGAAGTTGAACAAATTCTTCTTCTTAGAGCTCTTAGAGATGTAAACGTACCCAAATTCCTAAAGGATGATATCCCATTATTTGAAAACATTATAACAGATTTGTTCCCTGGGATAAAAAAACCTGAAATAGACTACGGAGACCTGATGACTTCAATTTCAAGCGCATGCAAAACATATAATGTATAAGAAGTAGAGTTATTTGTAACAAAAATCATCTAACTCTATGATACTATTCTAGTTAGACACGGTCTTATGATTGTAGGACCAACAGGAGGAGGTAAAACAAGAATTTACAGAGTTCTACAAAAAGCTATGTCCGATCTCTCACATCAAGAAAGGTTTGAAAAAGTGCACGTTGATATTTTAAACCCCAAGTCTATAACTATGGGTTAACTCTATGGATTCGTAGACTCCCAAACATAAGAATGGCAGAATGGTGTCCTTGAAAAACTTGTAGTTGATTGCACAAAAGATGAATCTTCTGACCTTCATTGGGTCATGTTCGATGGCCCAGTCGATGCACTTTGGATTGAAAACATGAACACAGTACTTGACGACAACAAAAAACTTTGTTTGAATTCAGGTTAAATCATTACTTTAACCCCAAGAATGACGATGATGTTTGAAGTTGAAGATCTTGCAGTCGCTTCTCCTGCTACAGTGTCAAGATGTGGTATGGTTTATGTTGAACCTTAATCACTTGGACTTATGCCATACTTTATCTCTTGGCTTAATACACTTCCTCCTAAAGTTGCTGCTAATCCTGGATCCAGAGAAAGTTTGATGAGACTTGGAGAAGTCATGCTTGAGGATGGAATTTACTTTTTAAGACACGATGTTTCGGAGCCTGTCGTCACTGTTGATAATAACATTATCCAAAGCTTATTTAGGATCATGGATTGCTATCTTGCGGACTATTATGAAACAGAGATTAAGAAAGTCCTTCCTGAAAAAGTTGAAAACTTGCTCACAATGCTCCCATAACTCTTCTTCTTCTCAACCGTTTGGTCAATTGGAACTACAACAACATTACAGGGAAGATAAAAGTTTAATATTTACTTCAGAAAAAAGATTCCGGAGCTTGGCTTTGGATTCCCTGAAGAAAAAATGGTTTATGATTATGTTTTCAACACAGAAACTAAACAATGGCAATCATGGCTTGAGACTATTAAGGAATATTAAGTAGATACTAAAGTTTCTTTTAATGAGATTCTTGTTCCAACAAATGATTCAGTGCGCATGAAATATCTCAAAAAGCTTCTTCTTACTAATGGAAAACACGTTCTTGTACCTGGACCAACAGGCACTGGTAAATCAGTTAATACTACTGAACTTTTGACTTTTGAACTTAGTGAAGAATATCAAACTCTCACTATGACTTTTTCTGCTCAAACATCTGCAAACTAAACATAAGACTATCTAGATGAGAAATTTGAAAAGAGAAGAAAAGGTATATACGGTCCTCCAATTGGCAAAAAATTTATTATTTTTGTTGATGATTTGAATATGCCTAAGAAAGAAGAATATGGAGCTCAGCCACCACTTGAACTTCTTCGTCAGTTTATGGACCATTAAGGCTGGTATGATAGAAGGGACAAAGAGAAGCCTTTCAGAAAAATTGAAGACATTATGTTTGTATCTGCCATGGGTCCACCAGGAGGAGGAAGATCAGTTATTACTCCTCGTCTTTAAAGACACTTCAATGTTCTAACTTACACCGAACTCGAAACAGAAAGTGTATTTAAAATATTCAGCACAATCTTAGCAGCTTTTTTCGTGACTTTCAGTCCTGACATAAAAAATGCAGTGGATCCTGTTATTCATATGACACTTCGAGTTTACGACTAAGTGTTGAATGGTCCTTTGAAACCAATCCCTACGAAGTCTCATTATTTGTTCAACCTTAGAGATATTTCAAGAATTTCCTAAGGAGTCTGCGGAGGAGATAAGAGAGAAATGTTCGAAAGAGTCCATATTGCAAGGATGTGGATCCACGAAAACAAAAGAGTCTTCGGAGACAGACTGATTGACAATATTGACAGAGACTGGCTTGATTCTCTATTATTAAAGGAGAGTTGCGAGTCACTTGGACTAACAAAAGAAGGAATTTATAATTCTGACAGACTTATTTACGGAGATTTTATGGATGGAATTGATGCAGACCCAAGAATTTATAGATAAATCCCAGACACTAAACTCTTAGTCGAAAAGATTAACGAATATTTGGAAGAGTATAATGGAGCAGTTAAAACATAGATGAACCTTGTCATGTTTTTAGACGCTTGTGACCATGTTTCCAGAATTACTAGAGTCATTAGACAGCCTTTGGGAAATTCTTTACTTTTAGGAGTTGGTGGCAGTGGTCGTCAATCTCTATCTCGCTTGGCAACATTCATAGCAAACTATAAACTTTTCAATATCGAAGTTGTGAAAGGCTATGGCATGACAAACTGGAGAGACGATTGCAAAAAAGCTCTGATGCAAGCAGGAGTGGAGAACAAATAAACATCTTTCTTGTTCGTCGATACTCAAATCGTGAATGAGCAAATGCTTGAGGATATCAACAACATTTTAAATTCTGGTGATGTACCTAACTTATATAAACCAGAAGACTTTGAGCCGATTTTCAAAATTGGAAAGCAGATTTGCATGGAGAAAAACCTTTAAGTATCGAAGATGAACATGTTCACAGGGTATCTAGGCTAAGTCAAGAAGAATATTCACATGATCATCGCTATGAGTCCTTTGGGAGAGATATTCAGATCTCGTCTCCGTAAATTCCCATCCCTTGTCAATTGTTGTACAATCGATTGGTTCTCAGAATGGCCGGAGGAGGCTCTTCTTGGAGTAGGAAGAGGGCAGATCCTAAATGCAGATTTGAATCTGGGAAATGACCTTGAGGCTTGCGTTTAGATGTTCACTCTCATTCACCAGTCAGTTGAGAAGAAATCTCGCCAATTCAAGGAACAATTAGGTAGAATAAACTACGTTACACCTACCTCTTTCTTAGAACTTCTTGCAGCTTATGGGAACATCCTAAAAAAGAAGAGAAAGTAGGTTAGCTTCTCCAAAAATCGTCTTGTTGGAGGATTAAAGGTTCTCGAGTAAGCTGGAATTGAAATCGCAGGTCTTGAAAAACAGATTGCTGAAATGACGCCAGATCTAGAAAAAACGCAAAAGGATGTTGCTCAATTTATTAAAGAGCTCGAAGTTGAAAAGGAAGCTGCAGGAAAAGAAGAGGCTGAAGTAGCAAGAGATGCTGCGGAAGCTGAATCTTAAGAGAAAGAAGCAGATGCTTTGATGACTGATGCCTAAATTTAACTTGACAAAGCAACTCCTCTTTTGGATGAAGCTGCAAAAATCCTTAAAGAACTTAAAAGGGATGACTTCGATGTCTTAAAAGGAATCAAAAAGCCTACGCCTGCAGTTATCCTCGGTATGGAGTTGGCTTGCGGTATGTTCAAACTTAAACCGAAGAAAGAAGATATGAACAAAGTAGAAGGTGATACAGGTGGTTTTTTCACTTATGCTAAAGCAAATCTCCTTGCAAATCCAAACTAATTCTTAAAGGATTTGCAAAACTATGATAAGGAAAATATTCCTGAGGGTGTTGTTAAGAGAGTTAATGCAATCCTACAATCAGAAGACTTTACTTATGAAAAAGTTAAAGCAGCCTCTTCTGCCCTTGTTGCAATTCAAAAATGGTCCAGTGCAATGATGTCCTATCATGAATTGTTGAAAATCGTCAACCCAAAAAGAGAAAAAGTCAAGGAAATGACTGAAAAACTTAAAATAGTTAGAGCAGAACTGGCAAGGAAAAAGAAGAGACTTGAGGAAGTTAGAGCAAAAATTGCAGAGCTTGAAAGACTTTTCAAAGAGAAAAAAGACTATGCTGATATGCTTCAGAAGTAAATTGAAGACTGTAACAAGAAGCTTGAGAGAGCTGGAAAGATTATAAAGGGTTTAGCTGGAGAAAAAAGTAGATGGACAGATACAGTAGCCAAACTAACAAAGGATTATGACTATCTGATCGGTAACTGTTTAGTGGCTGCCGGAATGCAAGCCTACTCAGGAGCTTTCACGTCCTAATTCAGAGCCGATCTCGAAAGTATTTGGAGAGAGGAAATAAGAAAGAGAAAAGTTGCTCTTCTGCCAGATATTTCTATGAGACTTTTGCTGGAAGATCCAGTAACTACTAAAAGCTGGACTGCTTCATAACTTCCAAACGATAACCTTTCGATTGAAAACGGAATTATTATGTTTGAGTCAAGAAGATGGCCCCTCATGATTGATCCTCAAAACTAGGCGAATAAATTCTTGAAGAACTTCGGTAAAGAGGCAGCCCCTGTTGGACTTGATGTTTACAAGATGAGTGATCCTACTCTCCTCAGAAATTTAGAACAAGCAATCTAATTTGGTAAATGGGTCCTAATTGAAAACGTTGGTGAGGAGCTTGATCCAGCTTTAGAGCCGATTCTTTAGAAATAGGTTGATAGATAAGGAAACATGAAATTAGGAGATAAACAAATTACTTATGATCAAAATTTCAAATTCCTGATGACAACAACACTTCCCAATCCACATTATTCGCCTGAGACTCAAGTTAAGGTTACTATTTTGAATTTTGCTATCACTCCTTCAGGTCTTGAAGAACAAATGCTAAACTAGTTTATAGGATAGGAAATGCCCGAACTTTAAAAGAAGAAAGATGAAATAGTCTAAATGAATGCACGAAACGCAAAAATTCTAGTTGAAATCGAAGATAAGATCCTTAATGGACTCACAAAAAATGAAAAAATTTCAGACATTTTAGAGGATGATGAACTTATCAATATTCTTGAAGAGTCAAAGACAACTTCTGATGAGATCAAGAGAAGTCTAGCAGAGTCTGAAGTAACAGAGAAAGAAATTGATACAACGAGAGAACTTTTCAGGCCTGTTGCCTACAGAGCAAGTGTTCTCTTCTTCACAATTATCGACCTTGCTGCAATCGACCCGATGTACTAGTATTCTCTATAGTGGTTTGCCGGATTATTTGGATCATCTATTGATAACTCATCCAAATCAAACGAAGCCAAATAGAGAATCCAGACTTTAAATGACCACTTCACTCTCTCTCTTTACGAAAACATTTGTAGATCTTTGTTTGAGAAACATAAACTTATGTTTTCGTTGATCCTTTGCGTTAAAATTCTGTTTGGAGACAACAAGATGGACCATCAAGAGTGGAGATATTTCTTAACTGGACCCGCAGGATCAATTGATATAGTTGATAACCCCACAAATTGGTTAGGAGATTTGGAATGGGCAGAAACTTACAAGCACTTGTTCGCCATGAGCAAGTTAGATATTTTAAAAGGTTTCGATTAGTTCTTCATCAAGAACTAGCAGGAATTCAAGAAGATCTTCGATTCGAACACTCCTCATGACATGCCTATTCCTGGAGAATGGGATAGCAAGCTTGATTACTTCCATAAGATGATAATCTTGAAGAGTATCCGTCCAGACAAATTGCCATTCGCAATCTAGAACTATGTGAGCATGAAAATTGGCAAATAGTTCATCGAACCTCCCACTTTCAACCTTGCTAAGTCTTTCAAGGATTCATCAATCACAACTCCTCTTATTTTCGTGCTTTCGCCGGGATCTGATCCAGTGGCTGACTTCATGAGATTCGCAGACGAAATGAACATGAGAAATAGACAACAATCAATTTCTTTAGGTCGTGGATAAGATAAGAAAGCAGAGAGATGCATCGCGGACATGGCTAGCGCTGGTGGATGGGCTCTCCTCATGAATTGCCATCTTGCTTCATCCTTCATGACTAAACTTGAAGCGATTGTTGAGAATCTCGATGACTCTAACCATAGAGACTTCAGACTTTGGATGACATCAGGTCCATCCAAGAGTTTTCCAGTTTCAGTGCTTCAAAACTCTGTCAAAATGACTTTAGAGCCTCCAAGTGGACTTAAACAAAACGTACTCGGAACCTATGAGGCCTTAGACTGGAAGGAGGTCGAGGAGTCAACTAAGCCTGAAATTGTAAAGAAACTTCTATTTGGATTTTGCTTCTTCCATGCAATTGTCTAAGATAGAAGAAAATTTGGTCCAATCGGATGGAATATTCCTTATGCTTTCACAAATGAGGACTTGTGGGTTTGCAGAAAATAATTGAGAATATTTGTAGAAAAGTATGAAAAAATTCCTTATAAAGTGTTAAATACTCTTGGTGCCATAGTAAACTATGGAGGTCGTGTCACTGACGATAAAGACTCAAGACTTATCAGTACAATCCTAAAGAATTATATTTGTGCTGAAGCACTTGATGACGGTCACGCATTTTCAAAGAGTGGAATCTATAAAGTTATAGAACCTGGAGCCAAAGAAGATTATATAAAATACATAAAGTCTCTGCCTCTGAACCCAGAGCCTGAGGCATTTGGCTTACACGAAAACGCTGAGATTACTACATCCTAAATTGAAACGATAGAACTTCTCGAGAACGTACTAAAAATGCAGCCTAGAGCAGGAGCTGGAGGTGGAATCAGTCGTGAACAAATCATAGGACAGTTAGCAAAGGGACTTCAAGATAAAACTCCTCCTGTGTTTGATCTTGAGTTTGTTGGCAAGAAATATCCAACCGAATACAATGAATCTATGAACACAGTCTTGTTTTAAGAGTGCGTAAGATACAACAGACTACTGAAAGAAATGAAAGTTTCGCTCAAGCTTGTTTAGTTAGCTCTAGTCGGAGAAATTGTAATGAGTGAAGACCTCGAAGCAATGGCAGATGCTATTTTCGACAATAGAGTTCCTCCAGCTTGGGCTAAAAAGGGATTCCTCTCTCTTAAACCTCTCGCATCTTGGATTGAAGACTGTAACTACAGAATCGATTTCCTAAAAGACTGGATTGATAATGGAACTCCAAAAGTCTATTGGATTTCTGGATTCTTCTTCCCATAAGCATTCTTTACCGGTACTCTTCAAAACTACGCAAGAAAGAAGACAATCGCAATTGATAAGATTTCATTCGGCTTCAAATTTATTGACGACATCACTTATAAGGATGTGAAAGAAAAGCCTGAAATCGGATGTTATGTCTACGGAATGTACCTAGAGGGTTGCAAATGGGATTACGGCAGACATTAACTTGCTGAAAGTGACCCTAAGAAGCTATTTGTTGATATTCCTCTGCTCCAATTCATTCCGGAGCCCGAAAGAGCTAAACCAACTACAGGTATATACGAATGTCCTATCTACAAGGTGTTGAGCAGAACAGGTACTCTTTCGACAACAGGACACTCTACAAACTTCGTGATGTGGATCGAAGTCCCGAGTGACCGCGACTAGGACTTCTGGATCAAAGCAGGAGTGGCAGGGTTCCTGGCTCTCAGATATTGATGAGCTTACTTTTAATTATTATAATTTTAAGCAAACAATTATAATTTTTATTTCTCAATTTGACTTCGCAATTATAAATTCTGTAAAATACGATTCAGCCAGTTAATTACCCCAACCAAAGACCTTGTATTTATTGCTTATTTATCTTTCTAGTTGCATTATATATAATTAAGGTCATCCACCGTTAATAAGTTACTGTGGAGACATCCTTCGGGAATATGTGAATAAAATTATAATAATAATCAATATTCTGGGGTTTTGGGGTTTTGGGG
>Ga0129333_10005827_pt1 | contig 11619 bp, 14 predicted proteins | sample CPB6_08_DNA_FD_94474 | JGI IMG/M metagenome (GOLD analysis project Ga0129333, IMG submission 94474) | Freshwater to marine salinity gradient microbial communities from Chesapeake Bay, USA - CPBay_Sum_0.6_0.8_DNA | ecosystem: Environmental > Aquatic > Marine > Coastal | place: USA: Chesapeake...
ATTACCCGTAACCGATAAAGTCAATCCGTTATAGGTTAAACCAGATTCACCGTTAATTGTATTAGCAATACCGGTTGCGGTTAATATATAGTTATCAGTATTATTATTTATCGTAACTCCACTTCCACCCGCTTGAGAACCAGTTTGTATAGTAATTACATCGCCATTTGAATTAACTCCTAAAGCAGCTACGGCAGTACCAGAAAACGCTCCTAATGAATTATAAGCAGGTAATTGCATCTGCTTTGAATGCATATTCCATGTAGCTACTTCAGCATCGCTACCAGCATTTGTTCCTCTTAATATTCTTAATCTATTTTGATAGTTATCTATCATTGATGCGGAAGTAAATCCCCCGCTATTAGGCGCTTGCAATAATAATTGACCACCTTCTCCTGCTCCACCAGCCGGTGAAGGCCCGAGTATTAATGTATTTTCATTAGACCCTAAAGAAGAAGTACCAATAGTTAAACTACCAGTAATTAAAACGTCTTGATTTAATGTAGTTACATAAGAAGCAGTTAATGAATTATTTGACCAACTTGCTGACCCGAAAAGACTACCGGTTATTCCGTTAGTAACATTTAATTTATTTAAAAAGGCATCAGAGCCCGAGGTGACTAGTTTTTTCCAATTCGGCATATTAATATCAATTACGGTTGGTTACTGGATTGTGCCAGCCCACTTCCCTTACGGGCCAATAATTTAATTATAAATATCCATAGATTAAATTATATGGCTATTTTTTCTTTGAAGATTTAATTTCTTCTAATTGCCGGCGTTTTTCTGCATCTTCTTGATTTTTTAAATCGTTTATTTGCTGTATTTCGTTTTCAATTTTAATTTGTAATTGAGCGACAAATTTTGCATCTTTAGCATTAATAGTAGCTAAATCAATTACCGTACGAATAAAAACAAGCTCCTCATGAGTAAATGTTAAATCGGATTGTATAATTTCCATGATTTATTATTTTTTAGTAAGAGCTAAATATTGATTTTGCAATTTAATTACTAAAGAATAAAATTGTTCTACTTGCTCTCCTTTTAAAGTAATAGACTTTAAAGAAGTTAGTAAATATTCTAAATCTTGTACACTTAATTGATTAGGATCAGATTTTGAATCTGTAGATAGTTTTTTATTTACAATATCTAAAAAATTTGCCATAACGTTTAAATTTAAATATATTAATTTAATTAAGAATAAATATATACATCTCCGGTTGAAGAGTCAACGTATATATTACCGTACCCTGTACTACTACCACCGTATGTTGGAGCGGTACTAGGAGCTCCTGCAGAAGTTTTAGCAGATACTATATATTCAGCAGGAGTAACAGACGTACTAGATGCATCGACTGTTGATGCAATTGCCCATCTGCTTACAGATCCACCGCTATTTTCCCAATATAATGCTTCGCCAACATAATTGGTAGCAGAATTACCTACAACAATACCTCCAACCGTATTAGCAGTCGACCCTGAGTTTAATAAAAGGAATTTATCTTTTATTACTGTATTAGTAGTATTAATAATCGTCGTAGTTCCGTTAACAGTGAAGTTACCCGGAATTGTTACTGTTGCACTACCATCACCAATTTGAATAGAAGTAGCAGTGCTAGTAGCTAATCCAAACGATGCACCGTTAGCGTTAATACCCGCAAATGTAGGAGTATCTCCTGCTTCTAATCCTAAATCAATTGTAGTTCCCGCTACACCGTTATTAGTTAGTAATGCTTGTCCTTGGAGCGGCGATGATAATACCGATGCTGATATAATTCCTGATGGAAGTCCTGAAAGATTACTATAAGAAATACCAGTTATACTTGATCCATTACCACTAAATGATCCACTAAATGATCCACTTAAAAATGTAGTCGACGGGGACGTTGTAATTACTTGATTAGTACCTACTGCAAATGCAACACTGGCAGTAACTGATGCTAGTTGTGCATTACTGCCCGATACAACAACTTTTTTCCATGTAGCCATTTATAATGCCTTTTAAAAATTTAACATTTTATATAAATATGTTCAATTGTAATTTTATTGATATCCTAAATAAAAATTAGTGCCATCGTAATATAATCCGCCCTCTACTGCTGCGGGTTCGGAACTAAATTTTCCTATAAATAATACACCATTTGAATTAATTCCCATTGCGGGCTGTACTTGACTCGTTGCCGTAGGTACGTTTATTTCAAACGTACCGGTTACTGCCGTATTACGGTTAATTAAAAATAACGACCCGTTATCTGTGGCGGCAGAAGAAGATAATGTAGTAGTATTTGTCCATACCGGAACATAATACTGTGTTCCTCCTAATACGTTAGACGATAATAAAGAAAAACTTGAAGTAATAGCGACACTAGCAGAATGGGCCCAGCTAGAAGTACCGTATAAAGAACCGGTAATTCCACCATTTAAAAATGTTAAACTACCTGTTAGTCCATACGAACCAGTTAACTGTTTCGAGTTAATCCAAACAGAACTACTGTATACAAGCAAATCACCGCTTGAAGATGGAGCTGTAATCTTTACATCGTGTAAATCGTTTATATTACTACGTAAATCGGGTCTAATAAAAATACTACCGTTAGAAGCATCTGCATCAATAACAATAGCAATTTGTATTTTTAGATTTGGAGCTGTAGGTTCAACCGAAGTTAGTCCGCCTGAATTGGTAGGTGAAACGTATAAGATCGTCCCGTCTGTCCACGTTTCACCATAATTAGCTCCGTCGGTTTGAATACCTCTTAATAATCCAAATTCATAAACATACCCATCTTGACCATTTCCTATACTCTCTGCTGCTATACCTATAGTATAAAAATAAGGAATAGTCCCATCGGCGATCATGTAATCACCTAATATCCTTCCAGAAGCTCCTAATGTACCTGCAGCACGTATAACCTTACCTTTAGTTAATGTAACACCGGTTTGATTTTTAATGTAATAAAATTGATCTTGACCAACTTTAGTCATAATTTCATTACCAGTCGTACTATTCAAATCTATATTAAGAGTACCATAATCATTATCCCAATGAACTCTACCAATTAAATGTGGATGTGTGCTGGAGGTAACAAAATCAATATGATTTACATAAGATATTGCAGCAGATCCGGTCATTAATATTGATCCGGTTATTGCGCTGTTTCCAACTAACGTGGATGAACCGGTTATAAAAACAGACCCGGTCGTTGTATTAGTACCAATAGTCGTTAAGCTAGTTGATATGATTAAAGACCCAGTTATATAACCCGTCCCAATTAAATTCCAACTACCACTTACAATGTTAGATCCGGTTATTCTAGAAGTACCTAACACATTTAAACTAGAAGATATTACAAATGATCCGGTTACTCTGCCTAATCCTATTAAACTAAAACTATTAGAGACGAATAAAGATCCTGTTATGTTAGTTATATCGGATAAATCGTTTCCTAAAAACGTACTACCAGTTACAAATAAATCTTCGCCTATACTAGCGTCTCTGCTAACTGATAAATTATCAACTACTCGTAAGCCATTAAAATTTTGTACGGGCGCCGTAGCCGTATTAATACCTACAAAACCACCAGTGACAATTAAGTTATTAGTACCATTAAATTTAATCGCAAATGTATGGTCCGTTGCAAGGGTACTGCTATTACCAAATAAAAATCCTGATTTATATGAATTTATGGTTAAATCTCTTCCATACCCGAATGAAGAAGATCCGTATACATATGAATCAATACCTCCTACAAAAGACCCTACGCCCGTAGATATAGTTCTTACTCCCATGGCAAAGGCGCCTTGACCAGGACCGCCTCCAAAAGTATCGTTTTTAATCTCAAAAAACGTACCGGTATTTATAGGCGTAATAAAAATATCTACGGACGGGCTAGTAGCACTAATAGTATCAGGTAATATATCCAATAATGTAATTACTTTATATACTGTCGACCCGGGCGTAAATTCTTTTGCAAATAATTCTACAATACCAATGTAATCTAAATCTGGAATTTGTACGATACATTTTAATGCAGTATCTTTAGTATTAAAGCCATTAGAATTAAATATAGAGCCTAATTCATTATCATCTATATACGTCATATGGCAATCATGACCAGCTATAGCCGAAATATCGACAGTATCTGCGACATAATCATAATAAAAATTATTAACATTACGATTTGATTTTTTTATCGTTTTTTTATCTACTAGATACGTAGAACCTGCACTAGTAAAAATATTATTTGCATTATTATACCGGCCTGCAGCAGCGGATTTATAACCGCTAGCTGATGATCCTGACCCAGCTGCGATAGTACTAATATTTTGTGCATGAGTATATTCCCCACGTGTCTGGCTGTAATAACCCTCTGCATGTGTACCGAATCCATGTGCAGATGTACCAATATTTTGCGCGTGATTTGAATTTACAGGAAAAAATCCGTCAGGGCCGCCTTCAATAAAAAAACATACGATATTGCCGCGGCTAATATCATTAAATGCAGTTCCATAAATAATTTCTTCTTGGCTATAAGATAGCCCGATACCGTTATATTTGCCACCTCCAGTAGCATCAACAAAATCTGTATTTGTTATGTTATATAATGTACCTAGGCCAGGATTATAATAAACGCCTACTACTCTAATAATATCCTGTACAGATCCCGAAATGTCTAAATTAGCGATAAAGGCATAATTAAGACGATTTAGAGAAGCCAAATATTCTATGTCTCCGGAAAATGGAGCATATAAAGTTTTAGATCCTTTATCATAACAAGAAAAATGTACGCGCGGCGCCGTAGAAGACAATAAATTTTGTACAAGATCATATGAGCCTACATTACTAGTAGCAAAGTTCATTGCTACGCCCGCATCCGAACCTATAGATGTATTAAATCTACCGAATGTATGTACATTGGCAGCTTTAACCGAATTAAATGTATTTCGATAAACTTTACTACCGGATCCGAACAATGCAGATCCAGATACGTCAGTATCGAAAGAACTAATTTGATTACCTGCTAATAACGTTTTAAGATATCTATAATTAAATAATGATCCGGTTTCAACAGCGTTAGAGCCGCTAAATCTAGCTAAGTATTGATCAGTACCGAAAATGTTATTAGAGTCATTAAGAGAAATGCTTACAATTCCCGTACCGCCCGAAGACATTGAAACGGCTGATCCGGTAATATATAATGTATTTAAATTTGAGGTTACTACGGAATTATTATTTCCGTCATAAACAGATATTGCAGACCCACCACCAGATCCTAATGCACTAGATGCGGTATAAAATACCTGGCCGGTCGTAGTATTAAAAGTTAATACGTTAGTTACTGTAGAGGACGTGGTTAGGCCTTGAAAAAATACAGACCTACTAACATATAAGGATCCTGATAATAATACTTTACCTCCTCCTAAAGTATAACTCTCAGGACGTAAATGTATATTCCATCCCGAAGTGTTTGTACCTAAAACTAAATCAGAAGAAGAACCTCCTATAACAAAACCTCCAGCGGAATTAGTAGCTGTACCGTAATTTAATCCTTCTATTCTGCCTTGACTAAAAGTTTTGGTTAATAATCGTATATTATTAGTAGACCCAAGAATTTTATCCCAAAAATATACATAATTCGATTCCGGTATAACAAACTGAGCGGGAGCTCCCGTGCTAGACGATACTATTAAACTTCCAGATATATTAACAACGCTACCACTAGGATCGAATGTAAAATTAGCACTGCCACTAAAAAGGGATGCGGAATTAAATTGTACAGAAAGATTAGGTCCTCCCGGTGTGCCGTCCCCACTACCCCAGTACGGAGACCATGAACATGATATTAAATCAATTATTTCTTTTTTCTGGAATTTACCAAATGACATTTATAAGGATATCCTTTTATATAAATATACATTTGATAAATTGTACTGTATTATTTAAAATCGGAAAAAAGTAAACTCAACTTTTTAAGTTGAATTTCTTTAGCAGTCTCTGCTTGTTGTTTTGTTTCGTAATAACCATATACATGATTAGAATCTTTTAAAACCCATTTACCGAGCTTTGAATTCATTATTGGAAGGATCTGTAGCTTTTTCATAAGTTAAATCATTAAAGATATTACGTAAACTTGAATTAGTATTATTAATAATCTTATTTTCAATTTTCTTTTTTTGATTTTCAACTTTTAATTTGAATTTCTTCTCAATATCTTCCATTAGAAATGCCGGCATACTAATATGATAAAAATATTTACCATTAACTATCTGAACGTATGTATCTAATATCTTAATAAAAAGATCATCCGTTTGAATATAATAAACGTTAGTTAATGGAGCGATCAAAAGAGTAGCCTCTGGATTAGAGATTGATTTTTTAATAATATTAAACGCTAATTCTTGTGTCTCTGTTTCCATGCTACGAATGATCTTCTTTCTCTTTTGTTTAGCAACCATTCGTAAATACTTATAACGTATGTTCATATAACTTATAGGTTTTTATATTATGTTTATATATCAAATTTGAGCTATAACGAACGTTCTTTATGGACGTAATAAAAGTTATAGGTATATCCATCAACCCTTTATAAATATAAGTAATTTATATGTATAACCAACCATTTATATAAAAAAATACCGAACTCTTTCGAATCCGGTATTTTCTTTTGAATTAAATTCAAGTTACTTTTTAATTTTAACTACAACCTTTCGATTACGTGCATCGGGAGCATAAATAGCAGAGCTTTCATCATGAAGAACAATTGAAATTGTCTCGGTAATATCATATCCCGTATCTTCAACTACCTTTTGATTAATGTATCTAACAACTGCATTAGCACGTTTTAAAACAAGTAATTGATTTGTTTTATCAGACCCCATAGTATCGCAATAAGCACTTACTTCTAATTGGTTATAAAGATTATTTGCAATAGCATTATCAATTACAGAATCTAATTGCGCAAGATAAGGAATTTCAATAGAGAAACTCTTTGGAATATAATATATAGTTGCTGAATCTGGCCATACCGTATCTACTTTCGGAGCTTCGTATTTATGATGAATAGTTTTAATAACTACTGTAGTATCATGAACTACTTCAGGTACTAGATATTGGTATGGGTTATCCCATTCAATAATACGCTTTTTACCGAACGTATAAGATATACCTGCAGATAATCTAAAATACCCGTCATTGTTAGAATACGGAACTATTTTAGCATCGATTTTATCGGAGCTAGTAAAGTTTGCGCATCCATCTAAAAATAAGGCAGTACGATTTCCTAATCGATATTTAGCTCCAGCACCTACAGATAATACTAAAGCTTTAGCAGATACTTCTTTTTTAAATGTATCTACTTCAGTTGAAGTAACTTCAGTATTGTGATTTAATTGCCCAACTCCACCATACAAATACAATTGAGTACTTCTCCACGTTTTCAAAGTATTACCATTTGTCATATGAAGATAAAACTTAAGATCATATTGATTAAGTCTTATATCATATTTCATGTTATCTTTTTCGATAATCATAGGAGCATTAAATACGCCTATTTGAATGCTGGTGTAATGGGATAAATGTTTTTCTAAATTTAGCCCAATCCCTGATAATCTAGTAGATAGTGAAATATTTTCAACATCTGTATATTGAAATGGTGCCGCAATATACGGCGCGATTGCCCAAGTACTAAAATGTTTTAGTTTTAAAGTATCTTGGCTTTGTAGGCCTTGTCCGTATGAAAATACGGTAAACAAAACCAATGTTAATAACGAAATAATTTTTTTCATAGATCCTTTTTTGTATATAAATATTTAAAATTCGAACGAAAATCAAATATTATTTTTCCATGTATATTGTCTGTTGTATACTTTACGAGCATAATCATTAATAATCGGATACCCTGTATTATAATACCCAAATACTACTAACCAAGAATCGTATTTATCTTTTAATTGGCGTAATAGCTTCATACTAGTTCGTACATTAAAATCAATATCATTCAACACTACCTTTTTATCTATCTTCTTTTGATTAATCCAATTAGCGGTAGAAGGCATAATTTGCATAGGACCTAACGCTCCAGCAGAAGAAGTTTGTCGATGATCGTAATTAAAATGTAAAGGCCCTTGATAGCCCGTTTCTACATAAGCAATACCAAATGCATATTCTTGCGGAATGTTAAACTCTTTAGAATATTTAAGAATTGCATAATACAATTCAATACTAGGAACATCCGTTTTCCATTCTACATGTCCTAATTTATTTTGTGGTTTAACAAGAATAAATTGAGACTTATAATACATAATGCCTAATAATACTATTGACATTAATAAAATTAAGAGTCTTAGTTTATGTTTCATTTTACATCCTCCGCTATACGAGTAGCATATGCTTTAAATATAGAAACCCCTATCGTATCAGAATAAACGTCAATAGTTTGTTTATCTCGATCGATTATTAATAATTCATTATGTTCAGTGACAGCCACAGATATACTAGCGGCTTGAATTGGTTTAGTAAACTTGTTATCTAAAGACGATTCATACGTTGTTAATTGGTTACAATAAAAACCAATTACAAATGCAGCAACAATTCCTAATACATACAGCGACAAATCAAGAAGCTTCTTCAGGATCTTGTTCGCCTTTTCTTTTAGTTCGTTTGTTTCCATTTTGTTTATTTTTAAAATTAAGTCTTTTATCATTGTCGGTAAAAATATTAGCAAAACGTTCCGACCCGTCCACACCTACATAAGGTATAATCAACCCATCGGTTGCTCGCACGGTAAAAATAGTATCTTCGTGCCTTTGTGGGTGTTGTTTAATTTCTATTATTTCTGACTCATGTTTAGAGTCTAAAAAAAATACCGTAACCTTATCACCTATTTTATAACGTGATTTTTTCATAACCAGTAGAAAGTTTGAGCGGCACCTTTCAGTACCGCTAAACTATTAATCAATTTTAATTTTTGTAGACACCTCAACCTTAGGATCATCTTTTGGTATTGTAATATCCAAAATACCATTATTAAACTTTGCCTTAGCCTTGTCACCACGTAGATTCTCTGCTAACTTGAATGCACGTTTAAATGAAGAGTGTTTTAGCTCTTTCCAAAGTACAGTGCCCTCTGTTGCTGCTTCTTCACGTTTGTTGCCGGAAATAGTCAAAACACCATCTTTAAACGTGATGTCAACATCTTCTTTTGCTAAACCAGCAACTTCAGCGGTAATAACGAGTTTGTCGGGGAAATCTACTACGTCCACTCTTGGGTACGCAGATTTGGAAATGAAATCAACACCAAATTCTTGTTGTAGTGTTGGAAAATGTGTTTGTAAAAGTTTGTCAAACACTTTGTCGAATGAATCAACGAATTGGTCGCGATGACCAAGTAATACTGGAATGTTTTTCATTTGTACTCCTTTTTATTAATTTATTAAACATTAATTAAGCGCAAACCTTATTGTAAGCGTTTGCAAATATAAATACCGGGAAAATGAAAAAAGACCTTACGGGGTCTTTTTCGAGCTCAACTGCGACTAAACATCGCTTTACAGAACGGATGTTTTGCCTGAAACGTGTCGCGAGTTGTTATAGATTACTTTACTGAATCTACTGCGGTGGTTGATTGTTCTGTAGTCATACAAGAATCAACACAAGTCGTATCCATAGAAACAGCTGCTGTATCAGTAGCTTGAGTTTCTTCAGTGGTTGCCGGGGTTCCACAAGATGCGATTAATCCAGCGATAAATAAAAGTGCGAATAACTTTTTCATTTGTTTTCTTTACTTTGGTTAATTGGTTAATAATTTATTTTTCTAACTTATATAAATATAGATAATTCTTATGTAAGTTCCAAATATTTTAGGAAAGTAGAAGATGGGTGCGTGGACATCTACTTTTACGATTGGCATTACTTCGGCTTAAGCCCCCTCTTCCGTATGGACGGCATTCCCCAATCAACCCATTTGTAGTCAGGACAGGAGTCGAACCTGCATTAAAGATCTCTCTATCTACCGTTGCCAGCATCCTTAATAGCCCATCGAATTGTTCCCAATTCCGCCACCTGACTATATTTTACAATGATTTAATGTTGTAAAATTCTTTTTCTGTTTTTAGTATTTGTTTTTCCTTTGTGGTCAAATACTTGTACTCTTGAACTTCATTAAATGAATATCTAAGAAGCTGGATGATCTGCTTTCTGTAGATAATCACTTTTAGTAATTCAATTAAGTTTTTCATATTCATAATTTTTTAGTAGTCAGGACAGGATTCGAACCCGCAACAATGCAACCATTAAGGATGAGATACCGTTTTCTCATTACGCATTACCTGACTAGTATTTTAATATTACTAAATATAAGATAGTGGATTGGATAATCCAAATACTAAACATGGGTGCCTATACGGATTTCAAACTTAAGCTCTATACAAACACGCAACCAGCCCCCTACCCTACCCCTTAAGTTTCATGATTTCAAGGAAATGTTAATACCCCCTGTTTTGAGCATACCCTAGGGGGCATATATTTAGGGTAGCCCCCCCTGGTCTAAATACACACTCAAAATAAATTTTTCCTGCTCGGTGGCTTCCCCCCTATAGTACTTTCTGACTAAGGGGTATATCCTCTTAGGTACTGGTATAGATATATACTCTTTATCTTCTGTCCACATATACTCGGTTATCTTATCTATAAGGGGATAGCCTAATGATTCTAGATCTTTATATAGTTCTATATAGTTAAATCTATTATCTTGGTAGTATTTATATAGGTTACCGTCCTGTTTAAAGAGATAATCCATTAGATGTGATAATTTTACCTCGTGGATACACTCTATATCGTCTTCTACCGCCAAGTAATGGTCTGGTTCTGAATATAAGGTTATGTCTTTTACCATATTGAGTATCAATTAGTTATCCGCACCGCCCGACGGTACAATAATGTCGGATACATCCCAACTATAATAGATGTCTGGCCTCTTTACTATTAGCCTATTGTCTGTGTCTACTATTAAAGCGTCTGCTCTACTGCCTGTGCTATATACTGTAGACTGTATTACATGTTGTAGCTGGTCTGCTGTTAGCTTAGCTTTTGTTTCTTTTAGTTCTCTTACCACCCGGCGTATCTCTAGGATGGTGTCTGACTTAATACGGCTATTGCCGAGATCGTGATATATACCTTTCATAACATTATGGTTGCCCTTTTATAAAAAAGCCCCGAGTATTTCTACCCAGGGCTTACCACTAAAAACCAATAAAACCAATTAAAACACCGTGCGGGGTAATGGGGTTCGAACCCGATAATCGGCAGCCTAGCCAGCACTTCGTTGCCGCATCCACCTACCCCTGGTACTGCCCGAGCTCGGTGAGCTGACAACTTAGAATTGCTGTCAATTCGCAGTACCATTTAGCCCCGTCGGGCATTGGCTCCGTCGAGCCTTTTAATTTAGCAAAGGGTTTCAGCAGCTACCCTTTATAGTCCATTGTCGTATGCTACCAATCCTAAGAGTTGGAGGACTTCAGTCTTAATTAACGTGGGAGCTGATAAGTGAAGTCAGACTGCCGGCGACTTACAACACGACGCGCTTCAGCAAGGATTGTCTGATTCTGTCCACGCTCTCCATTAAG
>Ga0129333_10005828_pt1 | contig 11618 bp, 5 predicted proteins | sample CPB6_08_DNA_FD_94474 | JGI IMG/M metagenome (GOLD analysis project Ga0129333, IMG submission 94474) | Freshwater to marine salinity gradient microbial communities from Chesapeake Bay, USA - CPBay_Sum_0.6_0.8_DNA | ecosystem: Environmental > Aquatic > Marine > Coastal | place: USA: Chesapeake Bay...
ACAGGCTATGCTACAGAAACATATGTCGATACTGCAATTGGAAACTTAGTTGATAATGCACCAGCATTGCTAGATACCCTAAATGAGCTTGCTGAGGCAATCGGGGATGATCCCAACTTTATTAACACAGTAACAACTGGGCTCAGTCAAAAAGCCAACATATCTGATCTAGCTCAAGTAGCCTTTACAGGCAGTTACGGTGACCTTACTGATACTCCTAAAGTAGCATTTTCCATTGCTGGAGATGACAGTACTACTATTGAAGTTAACATAGGCGAAACTGTCAAGATTTCTGGTCAACAGGGAATTACCACACAAACTGACAGTGAGGGAAATCTAACTATTACTGGTCCTGATCTAAGTTCTTATGCTACAACAGCATATGTTAATCAAGAGCTTGAATTAAAAGTAGATAGATCAGAACTAGCAGATGTGGCTACCTCTGGTGACTATAATGACCTAATTAATAAACCAGAGCCCTATCAATTTTACATTGGTGGTGATGACAGCACAATGACTACTGTGACATCCGGAAACGGTGTCCAAATTAAAGGTGGTACTGAGATTAGTACCGAGACAGATGTTGACGGAAACATTGTAGTTAATTTTACAAATAGTCAACAGTTTCTTAACGGTATTAGTCTAGAAGGAACAACAGGAAGCAGCAGTTACGGTCAAGGTGATATCCTAGAATTTACTTCAACTAATGGAGTTGAAATTAGTGTTACGGATGATTCAAGTGTAGTCTCGGTTAACATTGATACTCCGCAAGATTTACAAACTACAGCAAGCCCGGTGTTTTCTGCAATTACTGTAGATCAAGTATCTTCTTCTACTAGTGATATCATAGTTAATAATAATCTAGTACCCGGAAATCTTAATCTTGCACTAGGATCAGTATCAGCACCTTGGAAAACTTTATTTGTTTCTGGACAAACTATTAACATCGGTGGTATTGAAATTGGCGTTAAGGATGGTAACTTAACCTTTGGAAGTGAGGTTGTTGTAACTACTCAGTTGCCAGACTACGATGAAATTGTTATAGCTACTAGTAATGATTTAGGTGTTGTTCGTATCGGCAATAATGTAAACATTGACAACGAAGGAAAGATTTCAGTAGCTGATCCTTATGTCTTTAGTGTAACAGCTGATGATTCTACTACAAAGGTCATTAACAATGGCGAGACTGTAAAATTTGTAGGCGGTGTTGGAGTTACTACTAGTGTAGATCAAGAAGGTAATATTACAGTAAATGGGTTTAGCGGAAACTATAATGATCTAGCTAATCAACCTAGTTTGTTCAGTGGAAATTATGAAGATCTTGCTAACAAACCAGGTTTGTTTAGTGGTGACTACAACGATCTTATCAATAAACCCGAAGTTCCTGACAGTTATAGTTTTAATGTTACAGCTGACGACAGTACTAGTCGTCCGGTCCGAAATGGAGAAACTATTAAGATTTCAGGGCAAGGAGGAATTAATACATTTAGTGACAGTGAAGGAAACATTGTCATTGACGGTCCAGGAGAGTTGGCTAACCTAGGTGATGTTGAAGTTAGTAACACTATCCCTGTAGGGTATGTTTTGAAATGGAACGGCACTAAATGGGCTCCTGCCTTAGACGATACTAGCGAGACTGCAGGCTCCTTACAGGTGTTCGATGAAGGTTCTACAAATTTTACTAACGTTAATGTAATGACTTTTAGAGGACCAGGTGTTACTGTCACAAGTAATGTTCAAAACAGTGTTGATGTAAATATTAATACAGATTTTATTGGTTTTAATATCGATGGCGGTAGACCGGATTCGATATATGGCGGTATAGACCCTATTGACGCAGGAAGGATAGCATAATGGCTATACAAATTCAACTTCGAAGAGGCACAGCAGCCCAGTGGACACAGCAAAATCCTATTTTAGCAGAAGGCGAATTATGTCTTGAGCTAGATACTAACAAGTTTAAGATCGGTGATGGAATTCGCCATTGGAACCAATTACCCTATGTTGACAACCAAAATAAACTAGGTTATTTGACAGATGTAATAGCAGTAGACCCAGACGACGGCTCTGTGCTGGTATACAATGAAAGCATAAATAAATGGGTAGCGACCACCGAGTTGTCAAAACAAACGGTCACAATGGACGGCGGATTCTTTTAATAAAAATTGGAGCAGAATAAATGGCATCAGTACTTAAAGTTAAACGTAGTAGCGGAACAAATGCACCTAGTTCGTTAAACACTGGCGAACTAGCAGTAACTTTTGGTTCTGGATTACAGACTAACAATGGTGATAGGGTATTCATTGGGGGGATGGGAGCAGGTAATGACTTAAACTCTGCTACCGGTGCTCCTATTGTAATTGGTGGAAAATATTTTACAGACATGTTAGATCATGTCAAGGGTGAACTTACTGCTAATAGTGCTATTGTTACTGATGCAAACAGTAAGATTGACAACTTAAAAGTTGATAACCTTGATCTAAATGGTAATACTGTAAGCACTACTGACTCTAACGGCGACCTAGTACTAGATCCAAACGGAACGGGTAAGGTAAAAATTGCTAATACATGGACATTACCTAGAGATAACGGCACAGCGAATTATGTGTTGACCACAGACGGAACAGGTGCATCTACATGGGCAGCTCCTGTAACTACCTTAACTATCAGTGCTGACACAGGAACTAACACAGCAATTGATCTGTTAACAGATACACTAGACCTTGAAGGTGACGGTGTTATCAACACAGCAAGTGACCCAAATACTAATAAGATTACAATCAGTGTCGATGTTGCTACAACCACTGACCTCGGTGTAGCCAGCTTTGACACTGGAGACTTTTCAGTAACAGCAGGTGCAGTTAGTATCAAGACAAGTGGTGTCGCTAACTCGCAATTAGAAAATGATAGTGTCACAGTTGGCACTACTGAGATCGCATTAGGAAGTAGCAGTACTACACTAGCTGGTCTAACACAAGTCGATATTGATAACCTTCGACTAGATGGTAATACAGTAAGTACAACGAATACCAATGGTGCTCTTAATTTAACTCCTAATGGAACTGGAGCAATCAATCTTCAAAGTGAGAAGGTTGTCTTAAGCACTAGCAACAATGCCGGTGAAATAACAACCAGTGGTGCTGGTGACTTAACACTAACCACTAACAGCGGAACTTCAAGTGGTTTTATCAAAATCAACGAAGGTGCAAATGGCAACATTGAACTAACACCAAACGGTACTGGACAAGTTTTAATAGCCGGTGTTAATTTTTCAAGTTATAATGGCGACACCTATTATGTTAGTCATGATAATGGTCTTAACACTAATAATGGTAGAACATCCTTCACACCGTTTCAAACACTAAAGTATGCTCTAAGTGTAGCCACAACAGGAGACACTGTTGTTCTATATCCTGGTGAATATGAGGAAGAGTTTCCTTTAACAGTACCAGCTGGAGTTCAAGTTAGAGGTGCAGGTATTCGTGCAACTACAATTAAACCTACTCTAGCTACTAATGACAAAGACTGTTTCTTAATGAATGGACAGACCACTGTTGAAGAACTTACTATTAAAGACATGTTCTATAACAGTGTAAACAATACTGGTTATGCTTTCCGATTTGCTACAGGGACTAGTATTACTACTCGAAGCCCGTATGTTCAACGTGTAACTATTATTAACAAAGGCTCAACTACAAGTTCAAGTGATCCCTATGGCTATGCTAGCGCCGATGCAGGTCGTGGTGCATATGTTGACGGATCTCTAGTAAGCCGTGCTAGCCTAGAAGCAGCCATGCTGTTTAATGAAGTTACAATGATTGTTCCAAACAGTCGTGGATTAATTATCACAAACGGTGCTAGAGTAGAATGGTTGAACTGCTTTACATATTTTGCTGACTTAGCTATTGAAGGTAAGGTTGGAACTACAGGTCGAGGTAACGACGGTAAAACTCTAGTTGAGTTCGGAGGAGTCAGCGGCGGTGGGTTCATAGTCGGTGAAACAATTCGTGTTGATACTGGCTCAACCCAAATCGATCTTACTGTAGATAGTGTTTCAGGTAGCTTAGTCTACCTTGATGGTAAAATTGATCTACTTGAAGGAGCAGATACAACTCCGGACAGTATCTTAGGTCTAACATCAAACACTACAGCTACCAGCATTGTTCGTTACGATCGTTCAGAATTCGCAGCTGAAATGAGAGCTATTTCTGGTGCGAACGTCTACGGTAATCAAGGTGTTAAAGCTGACGGCGATGATGTTAAAATTTGGCTGATGGCTCATAACTTTGCCTACATTGGCACTGGCGCTGATCTATCAAATAACAAGGCCGCAGTGGTTCAAGCTAACGAAGTTATTGAAGCTAATAGCGGTAAGGTCTACTATAATACATTTGATCAAAACGGAAACTTCCGTATAGGCGATCTTTTCAATGTAAACTTTGAAACTGGTGCGGTTAGCTTTGCTGCTCCAAGTTTTGATGTTAGCAGCTTAACTGGTATTACATTTACTGATGGTACCAACACTACAATTGTTAATCCAACTGGTATAGAAACTGGTAACATTGTTATCGGTGGAAATACTATTAGCACTTCGTCAGGAGATTTAACCCTAGATCCAACTGGATCTAATGATATTTTCTTAAATGCCGACACACGAGTAACAGGTACTTTAAACATTAATAATGCCTATAGCTTCCCAACAGCTGATGGTACTAATGGTCAAGTACTAATTACAAACGGTAGCGGACAGGTAAGTTTCCAAACAGTGAGCACGGCAATCAGTATTGCCGGCGATACTGGCACTGATACTGTTTCTTTACTAACTGATACCCTGCAATTTACCGGGGGTGAAGGTATTGATACTGCTATAACAAATAATACAGTAACAATCAGCGCAGAAGATGCCAGTGATACAAACAAAGGTATTGCTAGTTTTAGCACACTTGGTTTTACTGTAACAAATGGAAATGTTGTTTTAAGTACTAATGTCGTTCAAGCTATCAGTACTGACGATGGAGCAATGACCTTAACTACAAATGCGTTTACCATCAATGGTGGTGAGGGCATGGATGTTACCCATAGTGGTACTACAATCACTGTAGCCGGTGAAGATGCATCATCAACTAACAAAGGTATTGCTACCTTTGACACTGGTGGGTTTGTAGTTACAACAGGTAATGTTGTTCTTGCAGGTGACGTTGTACAAGGAGTAACTACTGACAGCGGCTTAATGACACCAACTTCGAACTCCTTTAGCTTACTAGGCGGTGAGGGCATGGATGTCACTCACGCAGGAACAACGGTAACTATTGCAGCTGAAGATGCCAGTGATACAAACAAAGGTATTGCTAGTTTTAGTGCATCTTACTTTACAGTGACTGCCGGTGATGTAGCAATTGATGATGCTACAACAACTGCTAAAGGTATTGCTAGTTTTGATACTAACAACTTTACAGTAACTACTGGTGCAGTTAGTGCAAAGAGTATAACACTAGGTACTACAGTATTAGATCTAGGCAGCACTGATCTAACTCTTGCTGGGTTACAACAATTAGATGTCGACAACATCCGTATAGATGGCAATGAAATTAGTTCTACAGATACTAATGGTAACATCAGCTTAAATCCAAATGGAACTGGTGTTGTTGATGTGAATACATCAAGGATTACTAACCTAGGTACTCCAACACAAGATACTGATGCTGCTACCAAGGCGTATGTAGATCAAAGAGCTGCTGGTCTAGATCCTAAGCAGAGTGTTCGTGCTGCTACAACTGGACCAATTACCAAGAGCAACACACAGACAATTGACAATGTGTCATTAGTTGTTGGTGATCGTGTTCTTGTTAAAGATCAAGGAAGCGGAAACGAAGCAGAGCATGGTGTTTGGATAGTTGCAAATGGTCCTTGGACTCGAGCTACAGACTTTGACGAGCCTGCCGAAGTTACTGCTGGTGTATTCTTCTTTGTTACAGAAGGTACTACACATGCAGACAGTGGTTGGGTAATTTCTACTAACGATCCAATTATAGTAGGAACTGATCCAATTACATTTGTACAATTCAGCGGTGCTGGACAAATTGTAGCTGGTGACGGCCTAAGTAAAACTGGAAATACGCTCGCTGTCAATGTTAACAGTTCAACTGGCGGCTTAGAAATTAGTGCAGATAGTCTACAACTTAAGAGCACAGTTGCTGGTAACGGTTTAACCTATACTGATGGTGTTATAGCAGTAGGTGGAACTGCTGACCGAATTACTATAAGTGCTGATGCAGTTGACATTGCTAGTACATATGTAGGACAAACCAGTATTACCACTTTAGGCACAATAGGAACAGGAACCTGGCAGGGCAACACTGTGCAAGCTGGATACGGTGGAACTGGATTTAGCAGTTACAGTACATACGACTTACTTTATGGTAATGTTGGAGGTACATTGAGTAAGTTAGGTATTGGAGCCATTGGAAAACTACTACAAGTTATTGATGACGGCAGTGGTGGCGCTCAGTTAGCTTATTCAGACTTTGATGGCGGAACGTTCTAAGGTTCTAAATGTCTAATGTTCTAAAGTTAAAAAGAACTAGTGTTCCAGGAAGACTGCCTACTACGGGCAGTCTTGTCATGGGAGAACTAGCTGTTAATACCTATGACGGCAAGCTTTTTATCAAAAAAAATGTAGGCGGTGTAGAAAGTATTGCTACTTTTCAATCATCTTATACTTTAGATGATCTTTCAGATGTTAATACATCGTCTTCTAGTCTAGGGTCTCTCCTAACCTATAACGGTAGCCAATGGAGACCAACTAATCTTGTTGCAGGCAATGGAGTTACTTTATCAACAAATCCGAGTACCGGTGCAATTACAATAAATACATCATCAGTTGAAAATCTTGAAGATCTTTCAAATGTTGTTATTACTGATCCTAGTGTAGGTCAAGTTCTAAAATGGAATGGAACTAACTGGGTCAATGATACAGACATTACCGATCCTAATCAAGCAGACACTGGTGACGATTTTATATATGCACTTATATTCGGATAATTCATGCCTACAGTATTAAGAAATAAAGTTTTTACAGGGATAGGAACAACTCCAGTTGAAGTCATTTCAACTGCATCAAATGTACGTTCCACAATCATCGGCTTCAGTCTAGCTAACATACAAGACGGTATTGTACTAATTGATGTAATGATTACTGATGACAGTAGCACTACGGGATATTATGTTAAACAATTAGTTGTGCCTCCGAACAGTTCACTAAGACTGGTCAATGGGGGAGAAAAATTAATTCTAGCTCCTAGTAATAAAGTCACTATCGTAGCTAACTTGCCTAACTGTCTTGATGCAATTATTAGCTATGTAGATATAACATAAGGAAATAAACATGTCAGAAACCTACTTTGTTGGTAATGGTACGGGTGACCTCATTAACCTGAATCCAATTCTTCGTGAAGCTAGATATTTTTATGCACTAAGAAGAACAGAAGATGGAGATCTGTATTTTACTAAGACAGATACCATGCTCGATAGTGAATCTATTACTATTAACGAACTAACTTTTGGGTCAGAAGAAGACTTTCCAGATTTTGAATTTGGTACTGATTACTTTGAAGGTCGGGACGAGAGTCATGAAAGACCGTATAAAAACCTAGTTTATGACCAGTTTAAATGGGATTCATCGAACTTATTCTACTATCTAAACGAAAATGGTGAATTAGTCGTCCGTGTAAATCAAGCTTACCAGTACACGGATCCAGACGCATAAATATAAAATGTTGATTATTTAAGGGATGTGTTCAAATGGCAGAGTTTAAACTTGGTAGATTAAAATTTACTTGGAAGGGTATTTGGCAAGCAGGTCAAACATATCTTCGTGATGACATCGTAAGAAAAGGTGGTCGTGCTTATGTTTGCGTAGGTGGTCATACATCAAGTACCTTTGAAGCAGATTACACAGCCCTTAAATGGGAATTAATTACAGATGGTCAGCAATGGGTTTCTACACCTTGGTCAGTAAGTACATCGTATAACCAAGGTGACATTGTTCGATATGGTGGTCGTGTTTACATTACACCAGTTAATCACCAATCAAGTGCTACACTAGCAGGCGGGTTTTATACTGATCAAGCTGCTGGCAAATGGGATTTATTTACTGAAGGAACAGACTGGAAAGGTGCTTGGGCAGTAAGCACTTACTATAAAGTCAGAGACATTGTAAAATACGGTGCTAATACTTATATTTGTAATACTGGTCATACTTCAGCAGGTTCGTCAATTGACGGTCTTGAAATTGACGCTGGTAAATGGGATTCTTATGCAGAAGGCTTTAAATGGCGTAGCGACTGGCAAACTGGAACCCGGTATGTTGTAAATGACGTTGTCAAGTACGGACCTAGTTTATATCTTTGTGTGAACCAACATATATCAGGTGTCGGCTTTTCAACAAATGATTTTATTACCTTTGTTTCTGGGTTAGAGTATGAGGATACATGGAGTGCATTAAGTGCTTATCAGCCTGGGGATTTAGTCACCTATGGCGGGTACAGCTATATTAGTAAAACTATTAACCAGGCTAAGGTTCCACCAAGTGAACCTAGTGACTGGGATCTGTTTACAACAGGTTTCAATCCACGAGGAGAATTTAGTCCAACAACTGCTTACAAAGTTGGCGATGTTGTTCGATATGGCGGAGGATCCTTTGTAGCTAAGTTAGAAATTTTAGCAGGACAAACACCTGAAGATAACCCTCTTAAATGGGAAAAAATAATCGAAGGCTTCCGCTGGAGAGCAGACTGGGCTGATGATACTGTATACATCAAAGGTGATGTTGTTCGTTACGGATCAACCAGCTATATCTGTGTTACTGAACATTCAAGCGATGACAGTTCAGGAGTAAGACCAGATCTAGATGATGGTTCTTTCTGGAATACTGTAGCAGAAGGTGACGAAAATAATGTAACGACTCGTCGTGGTGATCTAGTTACAAGAAATGCTATTCAGAATGTTAGACTACCTATCGGGTCAACTGGACAAGTTCTTAAGGTAAGTGGACAAGATCCAGCATGGGATTACTTTGGCGAAATTGATCAAGTTTTCTATGTCGCTCTTAATGGTGTTGATACACCGCAAGCTGGTAAGACATTAGACTTTCCTTTTAGAACAATTAAATATGCTTTAGCACAAGTTGAGGCACTAGATGCTAGTCCTGCTACAGTGTATGTAAAAACAGGTGTGTTTGTAGAAGAATTTCCAATTAGTATTCCGGCATATACTTCCATTGTTGGCGACGAAATGCGTACTACCATCGTTGAACCAACACCGGCAACTGCATCATTAGATAAGTTCCGTGTTCGTAACAACACTACAATTCGTAATATGACATGGAGAGGTGCTACTGGAACTTTAAGTGCGGTTGATCAGTACGGGCTAAAAAGACCTTTAGGAGGTGCTTGGGTTGCATTAGATCCAGGAACTGGACCTACAGATGAGTCAGTTTGGATTACAACAAAGTCTCCATATATTCAAAACGTTTCTACATTCGGTGAAAACTGCGTTGGTATGAAAGTCGATGGCTCATTACACAATGGTGGTAATGTGTCTATGACTGCTAACGATTTTACGCAAGTTTTATCAGATGGTATCGGTGCATGGATTACTAACCAAGGACGAGCAGAACTTGTTTCTGTGTTCTCATATTATGGTTACATGGGTTACTTGGCAGAAAACGGCGGTATTGTTCGTGCTACTAACGGTAACAGTTCTTACGGTACATATGGTACTGTATCCTTAGGAGTTGACCCAACTGAAATTTCTCGTACAGCTAAAGTTGATAACAGACGATTAGAGGCTCTAGTAAGTCGAGTTCAAACCAACGGTGATCAAATCTTATTTGTTGAATATACAAACGCTGGTCAAAGTTACAGCAGTGCATCATTTAGTTGGGGTGGTACAGGTAATACCACTCAAGTGGCTGCTACTCCTAATTATTATAACGGTGGTGTTACTAGTGTTCGTATTCTTGCTGATGGTGCTAGTTATAAGACTGTAACAGCTAACGCTCAAAGCGGTAATTCTACACAAATTACGCTTAGTGCTTCAGATACTACTGTATCTAACGGCTATAACGGTATGCGTATACTTATTATCGACGGTGTAGGTGTAGGACAGTATGGTTATATCCAAGCCTATGACGGTGGTACTAAGGTTGCTACAATTTACAAAGAAAGTGATGGAACTTCTGGTTGGGATACTTTTGTCCTAGGGCAGTCTGTAGCTTCAACTCTAGATACTACTACACGATATACTATCGAGCCTAGAGCTATATTTACAACAGGCTCTGGTGCTAGCGCCACTGCTACTAAAACTACTGGTATTGATGTAGTTTCAGTTTCCAGTGGCGGGTCAAAGTATATTACAGCTCCTAGTGTTCTGATTGACGGTGATGAGAGTGACACAGGCGGTACTGCTGCCGTAGCTACATCTACGATTTCTGGGTTTGTAGAAGAAGTTATTGTTACTACTAAAGGTCAAGGATATGCTAGTCCGCCAACAATTACTTTTGTAGGTGGTGGACTAGCTGACGGTAGCCCTAATCATGCTACAGCTACCGCTTCAGTAAGCGGTACAGTTAGTCAAGTAACATTAACAGCAGGTGGAGTTGGATATACTACTCCCCCTAGCGTAAGTGTTAGTGGCGGAAGTGGTAGTGGTACACTAATTACTTCTAAGATCAGCGATGTTGTAGGTACCGTAACTGTTAACACAAATGGCAATAACTACACACAAGCACCAAGTGTAGTTTTCAGTGGTGGAAGTCCGGAAGTTTCAGCTCAAGCTACTGCGGTACTAAATGCACAAGTTACTAGTATTACAATGTTAGAAGGCGGTAGTGGATATAATCCTAGTACTACTAATGTTACTATTACTGGAGGCAGCGGAAGCGGTGCGCAGGCATCAGCTATTATTGACTTCGGTGCATATGTAGCTGGGGTAACACCTGGTGTTATTACTGGAATCACTGTAACTAATCAAGGCAGTGGGTATGCAACTAACCCTACAGTGATCATTACTGGTGAAGGTAATGATGCTAGTGCTATAGCTAATATCAGAGGACAAGTTTCAAGCATTACTGTTACAAATAACGGTAGAGGTTATGTAACAGCACCAGTGGTTACACTTTCAGGTGGCGGCGGTACTGGAGCTACAGCTACGGCAAATATCACTGGTTCTGTTACTAGTCTAACAATCATCGAAGGTGGTAGTGGTTATACTGGAATCCCAACGATCACATTTAACGGTGGCGGCGGTACAGGTGCTATAGCTGTTTGTAATCAAATTCAAGATGTGCTACAGTCAATTACTGTAACTGATGGTGGTACTGGTTATACTAGCAATCCTGCTATTGCTATTAGCGGTAGTGGTGGTACTGGAGCAATTGCTCGTGCTAGAATTAGTGCTGCTATACAGAATGTCACAGTAACACATCCTGGTCGAAACCATGACGCTACACCAATTATCACATTTGTTAACGGTGGTAATTACAAGAGCTTACTAGCTGGTGCTAGGTATTACACCAATGCCAGTGGGCTAGTTGCCATTGGTGAAGGGCAGGTTACAGA